>ENA-OQDD01000219-OQDD01000219.1-human-gut-metagenome-genome-assembly--contig:-NODE-219-length-24033-cov-5.000167_pt1 | contig 24033 bp, 29 predicted proteins | sample MGYA00242507_ERZ504598 | MGnify/ENA primary metagenome ERZ504598 (study PRJEB26092, sample SAMD00036318) | human gut metagenome | host: Homo sapiens | study: EMG produced TPA metagenomics assembly of...
ACCGGGACAAAAACGGCAAGGCCTACTCGCCGACCTACCTCAAGACGCTCCATGGACAGCTCAGTGCCATTCTGAACCACGCCGTCCGGTTCTACGGGCTGAAATCAAACGCAGCGGCCACAGCCGGTGCATGGGGTCAGAAAAGCACAAGGAAATGCTTTTCTGGACAAAGGAAGAGTACCTCAAATTCGCGGAAGCCATGATGGACAAGCCGCAGTCCTATTACGCTTTTGAAGTCCTCTATTGGTGCGGCATCCGGGAGGGTGAGCTGCTGGCTCTGACCCCGGCAGACTTCGACTTGGACAAGGGGCTGCTCTCTATCACTAAGTCCTATCAAAGGCTGAAAGGCCGGGATGTGATCACCGACCCGAAGACACCCAAGAGCGTCCGTGTCATCCAGATGCCGCAGTTTCTGACGGACGAGATCAGAGACTACCTGAAATCCCTCTACAAAGTCCAGCCGGATCAGCGGATCTTTGAGGTGACCAAGAGCTACCTGCACCACGAGATGGACAGGGGAGCCAAGGAAGCCGGGGTGAAGCGCATCCGAATCCACGACCTGCGGCACCCGTATGTCAAGCACACGACAAAAAATAAATCTCTGCAAAAACAGAAATACCAGACTATCAAACAGGCTGATAGTCTGGTATTTGCACTTTTGCTGTTACTAATACTGAAAGGGGCTGGTTGCGTTGAATTAAAAAAGCATTTCAGTTTCAGTATATCCCCATATGAATAATCTTTCGCTCGTCCTCGGTAATTGTAGGGTCAAACAGATCTGTGTAGGAGGTTAGTTGTCCGCAATATTTGTTGTAAGCTGTATGGTAAAAATTACGCACAATGAAAGAAATAAATTGGCTAGGAGTCAACGGGCGAACAACTGGTATGCGGCAGTTCTGATACTGACCAATGGTAAGATGTGACATGGGATGTTCCATATTTCTTACAACTTCCTCACGATTGTCATAATCGAACCGTAGTGGAGTAACAACAATCCGGGGATCGGTGACGTCAAGATAGATTTCATCATCCAAATACTCTTCTGGGTTTTCCTGAAAACTTGTCAAATCTGGGTTTGGAAAGAATCCCAAGCGGTGCCCTGTCAATGAATTACCTTTGAATTTGTACTGGAGTTGAATCAATGCACCATCAAGCAACTTGAGGTTAAAACTCCGTGCCCGCTCTAATTCATAAAACAATTCTCTGTACGGCTTATGTTTCAATGCTGCGGAGACGTTTATATTGGGAATTTCAATTTGGCAGTCATCCCATGATTGACCTATGTGAATCGGAAAATTTTGATCGTTACAAAGTGCAGTTCCAACTAAATCACTAGTTAGGTTTGAAATTTGATTAAAAACCATCTTGGCGGTTTTCATTCTGACCGCCTCGAATTCAGTATTTTATTTAGACGTTCAATCTGTTCCGAACCCAAATCATCAACATAAATTCGACCTTCTTCAATGTCTTGAAGAAGGTCAGCTACTGACTTCCTACGACGCGCAATATTTTCCTTCTCCGCATTGCTTATATCTCGATTAACAATATTCAGATACTTTCGCTGTTCTTCTGTTGGATAGATAAAATCTAAGGTGAAGCCTTTTCTTTAACTTTTTCGTACTCGGCCTTTAAATGATCCATTTGACTACCTATGCCAACAACTCTGACCCACGCTTTGCTGCGCGTCATCGCTGTAAATAGACGATTTCGTATTTTGGCATTGTCCGAATTCAGCATATTTATATCGTCCGCCTGGAAGCAGTCATGAGCATTGATAACATACACCATAGCAGCTTCATTTCCTTTTGCACGATAAATACCGGTAAAGGCTACAGATTCATTATCGGTATCAAAAAACACATCCGGAGAACTATCGACACCTGCAACGTGACTTTGAATTCCTTTATCATAAAGAATCTTCCTTATTGAAGCAACAGCATCTTTAGTTGTAATTGGGTCCGGGTTAATTACAATAATATCATCGGCTCTGAGTTCATCATCACGTAGATTTTTTTCAATTTCACTGGCAACCCATACGTCTTGCTCATGCTTTGTCTTGAAAGACTTGAACAGAATCAAATCATCTATAGGAGAATGGCTTTCCAAAACTTCGGACTACTATTTTCAGTTCTGGCAAGGACACCCGTTTGCCATCTTCCAATTCGCCCTCAATAACTGAATAGCCAATTTCCTTCCATAGGTTTTTCTGCTCAAACATCTGCACTAAACCAATGTCAGAAAAGGCGTCTGGCTCTCTATAAATTCCAAATCCAAGCGCATGAGCAGATACAAGAGCTGGTCTTGAGTTTCTATAGCACTTTTCGAGAATAATATCTTGTTTTGATGTGCCGTCTGGTTCGTAGTTAAAGCGTACATTTGGAGTTCCTTCGTTATTTGTTCCAAATAGCTCTTCTGGCGACGGGAGCGATTGCAGATTTAAATTTTGCAACTCGTCATATGCATATACTAACCGTTTAGGCTCACATAAAATCTTATAGCAAAGCTGTAAAAAGCTTACGGGAAAGTCTTGAGCCTCGTCAATTAATATGGCATCATACATGGGAGCAGCGTTTTCTATTTCAGATATAGCCTTTTCACAGACTCCAGAGAAAGCCATATTACGTCCAAACTGGTTCCTAGCGGATGAATAGTCTAAGCATTCAAGACCGTTTTCTACGCAAAAATTGTAATAGATTCCGGGAGTCTTACTACTCGATCCCCAAGCGTGAATTATCTGCAAATTATCCCAGTCAGGTTCCATGCTGGTCTGTTCGATATAAAACGAATTAATCAATTGCTTTAGCTGCCCCTTCAGTGAGCGTGTATTGAAGGTCACAGCAATCTTCCATTCCGGATGCTGTGCGTGGAGATAGGCTGCTTTTAAGGCTAACACAATTGTTTTTCCAGAGCCAGCTAGTCCGCGAATTCTTTGAACGCCCTCTACTGTTTCAATTACAGCTCGGCCTTGCGCATTGTCAAGGTTTGCAACCGATTCTTCAAGTTGTTGAAGCTTTGCGCCTCGTGACTCTGAATGTTTTACTTCTCTCTTCTTCCGGCCCTTCCTAATCATTGAAACCGATTGCAGTACTGAAACAAGTTTCTCATAGTACTCGGGGTGTTCCCAATTGAGATCACATATTTGATTGGTTATTGTGTTTTCATTGCATACAGGATAGTCATCGTTTTCAGGCAACGTTACAATGGCCGGGGCAAATGTAATAACATTAATTGAAACCTGCAACTGTCGCTTATATACCAGTTCACGATGACCTTTAAGCCTGGACTCCACTTTGTTGTATGAATCGTCCTGATCATCTTGATAATCACCTAGACGTTTTCCCTCGATAAGGTTAAACACAACAAGTCCCTGTTTGGGTGAAATCCACAGAGCATCAATAGGATAAGCACCTTCAACAGTACCGATAATTGGGTACCCGATATATAGAATGCCATCAAATTCATTGTGAGCACTAAAATAATTCTTTAAGCGATCACTAGATACTGGCTTATTCGTTGTTCCTGTAATCGTAGTTACCATGGCGATTCTCCATTTCAGAATAGTGCGTTAGAACCTCTAAGTACAAAACACAATTATATTATAGCACAGAAATCAGAAATGTGTCAGCCTTTTTTGGAACCTTCTAATAATATCAAGCGCAGGCTTATCCTGATGTTCGGCGAAAAACTCGCGGAGCTTGTCAGCTTCATCGGGGAGAACAAAGCAAAAGCCTGTCCGTCCACTCTGCAATAGAAAGCGATTTTCACGTCTGCCACCTCAATCGAAAATGTCTTGGATTATGTATGCGATCTCGATGCGCTTATCGGGGTACACCAGCACCCGGTCGATCAGCAGCTCGGCCAGCTCGGTGGTCAGTGCGTCCGCATCAAAATCGCCTTGGACGCTTCCTTTCGGCTGTCCTGCCGTGCCTGTTCGTCCTGCTTCTGCTTCGCCTGTGCCAATACTGCGGAATAGCGTTTTTTGTTTTCAGTAGCAGCTCGTCACACGCGGCCTTTTCCGCCTTGTAGGTGTTCAGGTCGATCTCGCCCATAAGATAGTGTTCGTAAAGAGTGCGCTTGCCGTCTTGCAGCGCCTCGATCTGCTGCTCATATTCGGCGCGTTCCGGTACGGAAGCCTTCACCCGGAGCGTACCGTCCGGGGCAAGCGGCGCGGCGGCTTCCATCTGTTTTTCAGCGTCAGGAATACCGCCTGTTCCAGCTCCGCGGCGTTCAGACGCATCTTGTGGCAGCGGCTTTCTACGTCCGCCTCGGAATGGCGGCAGTAATAATACGAGGTTTTCTGCATGGTACGGGACAGCGCATGACCGCAGTAGCCACAGAAGCTTTGCCTTTCAGCGGGTAGTCCCGCTTTTTCTTGTTTGGCTGGGAAAAGCGGAGCTGGCTGGCCTGCACGGTATCAAACACGGCTTTCTCTATGATGACCGGGTGATGGTCGGGGATGATGTACCACGTTTCTCTGTCCTTCAGGCGGCTTCTGGTGCCGCCTACTTCGAGAACCGCCCGCTTGCCGATCACATACACGCCGGTGTAGCGTTCGTCCTCCAAAATGCGGAGAATGGTGGATGTACTCCAAATCCCGTGACAGCGGGAAATATCGTGGGTATGATTGCCGTGCGCCGCTTTGTACTGGCCGGGAGTGGGGATGCTTCTGCGGAACAGCTCCCGCGTGATGGCGGTGGCGTTGATACCCTCTGCGGCAAGCTGGAAGATGAGCTGCACAACGGCAGCGGCCTCCGGGTCAGGCTCCATTCTGCCATCGGCGCTTTTGCGGTAGCCGTAGGGACAAATCTTGCTCTGATACTCGCCGCGCTGCATCTTGGCGTACTTGGCGCTCTTGGTTTTAATGGACATATCGCGGCTGTAATACTCGCTGATGAGATACTTGAACGCCACATCCATGCCGCCGGTGTCACCCTTGAATTTGCTGCTGTCAAAATCGTCGCTGATGGAAATGAAGCGGGTATGGAACAGTGGGAACACGCGCTCGATGAAGTAACCGGTTTCAATGCTGTTACGCCCGAAGCGGGAAAAATCCTTGACGATGATGCAGTCGATCTGATTGGCCCGCACCAGCTCAATGAGCTTCTGTACCTGCGGACGCTCAAAATTCGTGCCGCTGTACCCGTTGTCGATGAACTCCATGATCTCCGCGTTCAGGGCTTCGGGCATGGAAGCCGCATATTCGTGGAGGACAAGGCTCTGATTTTCAATGCTCAGGCTGTCGTACTTATAATCTTCAATGGAGAGGCGGATGTAGAGGGCAATCACATATTTCTGCATTGTTCCAGCACCTCCGCATAGGTTTCAAACTCGCTCTGGAAGCGATAGCGCACCGTGATCTGCTTGTCGTGGGATACCTCGATGCGGTCGATCAGCCGCTCGATGAGTGCGCCGGTCAGCGCACGGTCGGTCTTGATCTGCGCGGCATCCTGCTCCAGCGCACGGTGCTGCTCAATCTGCGTATCCATCGTCCGCAGACCGTCCTCCAACTGCTCCATTTCCACGGCGAGGTCGGCAATGCGGCTTTCGTACTTTTCCTTGTAGTCGAAATATTCATCCTTGGTAAGAACGCCTTGGACGAGGTTTTCATATAAGCTCCGCACGATACCGCGGAGCCGCTGGATTTCCTGCTTGCGGCTGGTGATCTTCTCCCGCAGCTCGGCGCGGTCAGCGGCCTGCCGGGGCAGCTCCGCAAGGGAGAGGGTATATTGCCCCAGCGCCGTATCAAGCGCATCCTGAAGCATATCTGCCAGCATATCCAGCAGCATATCCTCGCGGATGGTCACGCCGGGGCAGGCATCCTTGCTGATTCGGCTCTGGCTCAGACAATGGTAGAAGTACACATCGTCAGACTTCTTGCGGATATTTCTCTGCCGGTGCAGGCTGCCGCCGCAATGGGCGCAGAACACCTTGCCTTTGAGCAAATTCGGCGTGTAGGCTTTGACCTCCCGTGCTTGGCGCGGCTGGCGGTCTGATTGAGAATTTCCTGCACCGCTGCGAACTGTTCCCGGCTGATGATAGCCTCATGGGTGTCCCGCACGACCGTCCATTCCTCGGCATCGGCCTTGACCTGCCGGTGATCCACGGTTTTGGTCTGCCCCTGAACGAGATCTCCAGTGTAGACCTCGGAGCGGAGAATAACGCCGACCGTTCGGGTCTGCCACTTGCCGCTGCCGAGCAAATTTTCGTGGGTGATCTTGCCCTGCATCTTCTTGTAGTGGCTGGGGGTGAGAACGCCCGCCTCATTCAGCCGCACGGCGATGGTATTCAGGCCAGCACCCTCGGAAGCCCAACGGAACATCCGCTGCACCACAACGGCAGCAACGGGGTCAATGATAAGCTGGTGGCAATCGTCCTCCGCTTTCAGATAACCGTAGGGAGTGCGCGCGCCGATGAACTTGCCGTCTTTCATGGCCTGCCGCTGCTGCGCCTGATCTTGCGCCCGATGTCCAAAGCGTAGGCTTCGTTTATCATGTTCCGCAGCGGGATGATGATACCGGAATGGGCATCCTCTGGGTTGGCGGTGTCGAAGTTTTCATTGACCGCAATAAAGCGGATGCTGCGGATGCGGAAATACTGCTCGATGTAGTAGCCGGTGTCGATGGTGTTTCGTCCCAAACGGGAAAGGTCTTTGACAATCACGCAGTTTACATGACCGGCCTCAATATCCGAGAGCATCTGCTGAAAGCCCGGACGGTGGAAGTTTGTCCCGGTCGCGCCGTTGTCGATATAGGTATCGTATACGCTGATCTCCGGGTACTGCTCCAGATAGCGGGCAATAATCATCTGCTGGGTTTCAATGGATACGCTGTGCGTGTGGGTATCCTCCACCGAAAGGCGGACGTAGATCGCGGCGCGGCAAGCGGCGTCGGCCTCCTGCACGACTACCGCAGCCGTTTCTTTCCTGCTTTTTCTCGCCATGCTCAGCCCACCTTTCTCTGTTCGTAATCTTTCTGCTGCACTGCCAGCGCCAGAAGCTGCAACGCCTTTTTGTATTCGTCCTCATGGGTAAAGGTAATATCCAGCTCCTTTTTGCCACGGACGCGGATGCTCTGTACCATGTGAATGAGCGCTCTGCGGTCTAAGGTTTCCAGCGTGGAGAACTGCGTAAACTGTGAAATCCAGCGGTTGCGCTCACTCCGGTTTTCCAAAACCTCCGTGAGTTTTTCCTTGAGAACGCGGACGCTCTCGCGGATGTCCTCGGCCTGCTTGGTGTACTTGGCCTTGTAGGAGGCGTATTCTTCCTTGGTAAGCATACCTCCCACAAGGCTTTCATAGAGCCGTGCCTTGAACTCCAGCACCTGCTCCAACCGGCGCTCATTGTCGGTGATGTGGTCGCTGTATTCCTTGGCAAGTGCCTGATTGATGCTGGACTGGTCAATGCCGGTCAGCAGCGCCTCCAGCGAAGCAATATTGCCGATATAGGCTTTCAGGCTGTCCCGCACACAGTCGATCAGGCTGCTTTCTTTCAGCATGACCGGATGAGCGCAGCCCTTTTTCTTGCCGGTAGGACAATAATAGTAGTGGTACTCCTTGCCGTTTGCACGGTTGGTTTTGCGGGTCATGCGGCTTCCGCAGCACCCGCAGATCAGAATACCGGAGAAGAGGTACACCGTGTCCTCGTTGGGAGAGGTCCGGGTATCCAGCCCCTTGATGCGCTGCACCAGCTCAAAATCCTGACGGGCGATCAGCGCTTCGTGGGCATCCGGGACACGCACCCACTCGGAGGCGGGGCGCTGCTCCATCTGCTTGATCTTGTAATGCGGCGTACCCTGCTTGCCCTGCACCAGCGTTCCGGTATAGGTTTCGTCCTGTAAGATGCGGATGATGGTGGTAGCCGACCACTTGCAGTCAGCCTTGTCCGCATAGCCCTTTTTCGCATAGGGCAGGCCATTGTTCTTCTTGTATGCCAGCGGGGAGAGAATACCCAGCCGGTTCAGCTCCGATGCGATTTTGGAGCGCTTGCGCCTCCAGCCGCATACGAAAAATGTCGCAGACAACGCGGGCGGCGTAGGGGTCAGGGACAAGTAAATTCTTGTTGCCCTCGGCTTTCATGTAGCCGTACACCGGGAACGCGCCGACGAAATCGCCGTTGCGCCGCTTCACATCCAGAGAGGAACGGGTCTTGATGGAAATGTCCCGGCAGTAGGCTTCGTTCATAATGTTCTTGACCGATACGGTCAGATCATCGCCGCTGTCGTGGGCGGTGTCGATGCTGTCGGTGATGGCAATGAAGCGCACCCCATAGGCCGGAAATACCCGGCGCAGATAGCGGCCGGTTTCAATGTACTCGCGCCCCAGCCGGGAGAGGTCTTTTACAATGACGCAGTTGATGTTGCCATCGGTGACATCTTGCATCATTTCCTTGAAGGCTGGGCGGTCAAAGATAATGCCGCTGTATCCATCGTCGATCTTTTCGGAAACGACCTCAATATCCGGGTTGCGCTCTACAAAGTTCTCAATGAGCTTGCGCTGATTGGAAACGCTGTCGCTTTCGCTGGAATGATCGTCGGTGTAGGACAGGCGGATATAAGCGGCGGCTTTGTATTTGGGCATGAAAAAGCACTCCTTTCTCCCGGACTGCTCCCGCATGAAAAGAGTGGTTATCTGGCTATTTGGTTCTCATCCTTTTCCACACCGATCATAGCACTCTCTGCGGAAAAAAGCGAGGATGTCGCTCAGCGCAAAATGCCTTGCAGACATTCCTCTAACGTAACACCGTTCCCGGCAAAGCAGGCGTTTACCACGAAATCGCCGCAGCGGAAGCGGTAAGGATTTTTGATCTGGCGGATAAAGGCGGCAATACGTTCTTCCTTGGGAAGATTTTTGTCAACAGATACTTCCCGGATGTCCACCAGCTCATCCGTGTGGATTCGGGATTCGTTTGGCGTTGGCTGCATCATGGCGATCTCCTTTCTCGGTTTGGTGGGTTTCCTCAAGGTCACATGAATGCGCTGACGGAAAGGCCGTCAGCGCATGGTATCTGACTTTGAGAGGCGGCTGCGCGGGTAGAATTGGAGCCACATAACATAATGGCGAATACCGGCGCAGCCGCTCTGCTTGTCCATTTGAGAAGATCCATCCTATTTGCCACGCGCCCCGGATAGTGGGCATGATGCAGGCCGCCCTTGGCAGGGCTGTCATAACTCCACGATACCGCTGCCTCAAAGAGCTGGCGCATACCGCAGGGTTCCCCCTCAAGTCTGTGGGAGGGCGTGAGCAAGTTTCATTATCCGCCGCGCTGTCATCGCGCCGATTTGCCGAATCGGGTCTAAGGCTGCGTAGATCGCTCGGATGGCTTTTCCGGAATCACCTCCTTGAAGCCATCGTCGTGGCGGCGCACCTTATGCCGCTATCACGCGGGTTTTGTGCCTGCATCATGGTCTATTCAGTTTTCAACGTTCAACGAAAGGCTTCGTGGAGAATGTCCCTTCACCTATCATCTTTTTTAGGGCATTTTTGCACCCTGTTTTTGAGCTTACGGGAAAAATTTTTTGATTTTCTTCATTGCGGAGCCGATGCTTTTGGAAATGTTCTGGTGTCTGATGCCCTCAATCCGCCCAATTTCATCAACGGTCATTCCGTCAACGTAGTACATCCAAAGCCTGCGGAACTGTGTTTCCGTCAGCTTGTCCCTGATCTGAGAAACCATCGCGGAAGCCACTCTGCGCCGCTCAGATTTCTCGTGCTGGCGCTCCATAACCACATCAATGGCAGGAATGGAAAATGCGGCTTCGGACAGGCCGTCAATAGACGTATTGTGTTTCCCCTCTACCACATCCTGATTGTCCTCAGTGTGGTAGTTTCCATCCGACCAAGATTTCCATTTCAGAAATTCTTCCTCGCTGGCAAAGTCCTCGCGGGTCAGGCGGACGATGACTTCATTGGCGTCCATATAAACGATGGCATCGGGGTCTTTCTTATTCAGCGCATAGATGCTTTTCCTATTAAACATTTTGTTCCTCCGTTCAGATCCGAGTGGGTAAAAAGGTCTGAACGAAGGGCGGCGGGGAGCGGCAGCCCACAGAGAAGAAAAACAGTGCAAACAAAAAGGCACCCGCACAGGCATAAAAGCCTGAACGAGTGCCTTGCAATTCTATTTCATAATTGGGCGGAGCTATATCGCAGATAATCTGTGATGCACAGAAAACGAGCTGCAACTCACATAGATGAGTGCAGCTCGCAAAAGTCTCTACAACACCTGCTTCTTTTTGAGATGTTCTGCATCCACTTCCTTTGCGGTGGATAGCCGCATTAGCGATACCTCCTATTGTCAGTCAATCCCATAAGACATCCTCACATATTTCGTACTTGTGACGTATAACTCATTTGACATGAGTTGGGTGTATATTTAGATGAATTAGAACTCACCATAAAATATAGGAGAGGTGATTTCTGATGAACTTTCTTGACCTTTTTGCCCTCAAACTTCGGGAGAAGCGAATCCAGCAGAAGATAACACAGCGTGGACTGGCTGAAAAACTGAACATGTGTACGCGCACGATTATTGAGATTGAAAACTGCAAAAGCAATCCGAAGTTTGAAACCGTGGCTCTCATTTCCAAGGAGATGAGAATCAGCCTTGACGCCGTGGTGTTTCACGACGAAAAACCGCGTGAAATTCCAAAAGTTGTGGCAGATTTCTTTGCCGGAAAGAGTGATGCAGAAGCGGAGCGGTATATTGCATTGTGCCAAAGCGCAGAGAAGTTGAAAACGGTGAGTAAAAGCGACCATCCATGCGGATAGCCGCTTTGACTTATAGAATAGCCAGCGGGCATAGACGCACAATCTTAACCCGCTGGCTGCTTTTGTCCGCGCAGTTGGAACGACGGGCAACTTTTATTCTATTTTTCCTGTTTGTGCGCATCCCTGATTTTTTCGAAGCTGTCCTGACTGACGGCGTGTTCAATCAGGCAGGCTTCGTATTCGGCGATTTCCGGGTCTACGCCCACAGTGATCAACTGCATCGTAAAAAACTGGTGCCGCTCGTAAATTTTCTCAGCAACTTCGCGACCCATATCGGTCAGATGGAGAAAGTAATCTTCATCCATTGTGAGAAAGCCGCCGTCTCGCAAGGTAGCCACCGCATGGCACACGCTGGGCTTTGACACCTTCAGGTGCCGAGCGACATCCACGGAGCGTACCATGCTGAGTTTCTTTTGGAGAACAAGGATGGTTTCCAGATAGTCCTCCCCGGACGCATGAAGTTTCATTAAGACCTCCCTTCTTAAAGAGGTTAGACAGCCCAGCCAAGGCTTTCCTGCTGAATATGGAACAGCTTATGATACAGACCGTTCTTCTTCATCAGCTCATCGTGGGTTCCATGCTCTACCAACCGTCCATTGTCAAGGACGAGGATTTGGTCTGCATCTACAACTGTACGGAGCCGGTGAGCAATCATAATGACCGTCTTACCCTCCACCAGTTTGGCAATCGCCTTTTGAACCAGGACTTCATTTTCCGGGTCAAGGGATGCTGTTGCCTCGTCAAGCAGAATAATGGGCGCATTTCTCAACAATGCGCGGGCGATGGAAATACGCTGGCGCTCACCGCCGGAAAGAGTGCTGCCGTTCTCACCGAGGACCGTCTGATACCCGTCCGGCATTTCCCGGACAAATTCATCACAATAGGCGGCTTTGGCCGCAGCAATTACTTGATCGTCCGTTGCGTTTGGATTGCCAAGACGGATATTGTTCATAACCGTATCATTGAACAGGGTCACATCCTGGAACACGAAGGACATATAAGACATGAGACTTTCCGGCTCCATACTCTTAATGTCTTTTCCGCCCACGGTGATCTTTCCCTGCTGAACATCCCAAAACCGGGCAATCAGTTTGGAAATCGTGCTTTTACCGGAGCCGGACGGGCCAACAAGGCAGTCACGCTCCCCTGGGGAATTTTGCAGGAAACATCTTTGATGACATCTTCTTGATTGTAGGCAAAAGTCACATGGGAAAGTTCAATATCGCAGTTCGGGACCGTTTTCCCGTCACCGTCCATTGCAGGAGTGGTGAGCAGGGTACGCATACGACTTGTAACTACATTCAAATTCAGCAGCGAGGACAAATTCGCCAGGATTGCCAAAATAGGGCCATAAATCCGCGTGACCATCAGCAGGAACATGAGCAAAGGCAGCAGTTCAATTTGTCCACTGGTCAGGAGGATAGCACCGACAAAGATTGTAATGCCAATACCTGCCTGCAAAATCATGCTGGCGCTGGACATAAACACACCGACAGCCATCTCCACTTTGATGGCGATTTTTTCATTGCTAACAGAGCTTTATCCAATGCGCTGAAATGAGAACCGGACAGCCCGCAGGACTTGATGATTTTCATGCCTTCCAGGTATTCCTGTACCTGGTCAGAAGCAGCCAGCTTTGCGTCAACCTGTTTTTCAAACAGTTTCTTTTGATGGTTCCGGCTGAGCCAGATAATGAGGAAGGCAATCGGGACCGTGATAAATACACACAAAGCAAGCCGCCAGTCAAAGAAGGCCAGCAGGATGCAGGTCAGGGTCACCGTGATGCCATTTGCAATCAGTGGAGGGATCGTGCTGCTGAGCAGGGATTCCATGCTGCTGCAATCTGCCATCATATTTGTGGTCAGTTCGGAAAGGTCCTTGGTGTTAAAGAAATTCATAGGGAGTTTCCGCAGATGCTCCGCAATCCGCAGCCGGGTCGTGTTCGACTCCTTATACGAGGCAATATAGGTTTTGCGGTAATCATTTTTGGCGGCCAGAAATACCAGGATGGCCGAAACAATGCCTGCGCCCCACAGCATCCAGATATGGTTCCACTGAATGGAGCCGCCATTGACAAAGGGAGTCAGAATTTCACTGAAAATCATAACAGTTACACAGAACGGAAGAAGCATAGCCAAGTTCGTCAATGTGCAGGCAAAGATTGCTTTTTTCAGATCTGCGTAACCTTTGTCTGATAAAAAGAGAGCTTTTTGTAATCTGCTCATAGTTACACCGCCTTTCCGCTGATTTTCCAGCCAATCGCTTCTGTATAGTGGTTCCACATTTGCGCATAGCGTCCGCCTGCGGCCACCAGCTCGTCATGTTTTCCTTCTTCGATCAAGTGCCTTTCTCCATGACAATAATCTTATCTGCATTGCGGATCGTGGAGAGGCGGTGTGCGATGATGATAACGGTCTTACCCTGCATCAGCTTTTCAAAAGCTTTCTGGATCAGGTATTCATTCTCCGGGTCGCTGAACGCCGTTGCCTCATCCAGCACGATGATGGGCGAGTCCTTGATAATGGCCCGCGCAATGGCAATTCGCTGGCGCTCGCCGCCAGAGAGATGGATGCCTTTGGAGCCAACCACCGTGTGATACCCGCTCGGTAGTTTGGAGATGAACTCGTGGCACTGCGCCGCTTTCGCCGCCGCAATCACTTGTTCCTCACTGGCCGAAGGATTGCCCATACGGATATTATCCAAGATGCTCTGCTTGAACAGGAAAATATCCTGAACACAAAGCTGACATGGCGCATCAGGTCATCCTCCGCCATATCGCGCACATCTACGCCGCCGATGGTAATGCTGCCGGAAGATACGTCCCAAAACCGAGAAATCAGATTGGCAATCGTACTCTTGCCGCCGCCGGACGGGCCGACAATAGCTGTGATCTGTCCCTGTTTTGCTGAGAAAGATACATTTTCCAGGGCTTTCTCGGAAACATCCCCCGTGTAGGAAAAGCTGACATCGTGGAAAGCAACATCATCCCCAACAGGTTTCTTAGGATGAGATGTTTCCGGCATTTCAGGGATGTTCAGAATTTCATCCATCCGAGCCACATTCCCATCAATCTGCATGAACGACTCGGAGATATACATGATCTTATTCAGTACGCCGGAAATTGCAGGTACAAAGAGCAGATAGAAAATGAAGGTCATGGCAAACCCGGCAAAATCATCTGACCTGGAACCGATCAAAATCCCGACAGGTACAAGGATCAGATAAACATTATTGATGATTGTGGTGAAGGCGGGCATACAGTTCTGCCAGCCCAGAGAAAATTTCAGGACCCACTCTGTATATCCGGCAATCGCTTCTTTGAGCTTTTTGAAAGAGGATGCGGTCTGGTTGAACGCCTTTACAACCGACATTCCACGAACATACTCTACAGAAGCGTTGTTCATTTCTTCCAGGGCTTTTTGATATTTCCCCATATTCTCTTTCATCTCGCCGCTGCCAAAGCCAATGAACTCCGCAACAAACGCCAGAATGATACCTACCAGAGAGGCAAGACCGAATCGCCAGTCAACGGCCAGCAGATGATGACCATGACAATGGGAGCTGTAATAGAAGCGACAAAATCCGGGAACTGATGAGCAATAAAGCCCTCTACGCTTTCAATGTTTTCATCCATGATTTTCCGCAGACGTCCGCTGCCAATCGTCAGGTGATACCCAAGTGGAATTTTCGTAATATGGTCTGCAAAGAGAACCTTCAGCTCGTACAGCGTTCCGAACGCTGCCATGTGTGAACTAAAAATAGCCAGAAAGTATAGCAGGATATTCGCCACGATCCCGGCGAGCGCCAGCCAGCCATAATTCATGACCATCCCCATATCCAACTGATCCAAGTTCGGGAAAACACCGATAATCGAGCGGATCATAAAATAGACCGCTATGTACGGGATGAACGAAGCAATGGCCGCCAGTGACGAAAGAACCGCAGCTAAGAATACAAGGCCCTTTCTGTCAGAAGCCAATTCCATGCATCGTGCCAAACCCGTCTTTGGTTTTGCCTGTTTCGACTTTGAGTTTGACATAGCATTAACCCTCCTTAAAATTGAAAGTGGTGAGGTTGGCAATCCCTAACCTCACCACTCATTTTATCAACCTTTGAAATTGCCTGCTACTCCATAACTCTGTTCCACTGCCCAAAATAGCCCAAAGATACCATGGAGTTAGTCGCAACTATATTGCCCTTAGACAATGCCTGCCTTCTGGAAATGCTTTTTGAACACGCCTTTTGCAATCAAAGCGCCGACGATGCCTGCAACGAAGGTCACAACAGCGATGATGACTACCATTGTTCCATTCATAAAGCTATGCAGCTCCGTCAGATACTCGGCGCTGACACCATTCGACGTAGACATATCATCCACATAGCCGGTCATAATGACCATAGGGAGATAGGTTCCCAGCGCAAAGAACATCATATACACGGAATAGCCAATGGTATTCAGCCAGAAGCTCTTGTAGTGGCCGATACGGGCCAGAAGCTCCGCAATTACGGCACCGGCAATAAAACCGACGGCAACCGCCCAGCCTGCGCCAATCAGAAACTCAATCAGGCCGATCACCACACCGCTCAACAGAACGCTCCCGGCCTTTGGCACTTTAGCGCGCATCAGCATATAGATAATGCCTCCAGGAATTGCAGCAATGGCGCTCCCAAATGCGAAGGTCACCACGGTAGCTGCGGAGGCAAAGATGCACACCATTACCACAGCAAAGAATAACACCGTAAAAATGCCCAGCGTGATAAAATCCTTTGCTTTCATTTTGTCGGATGCCCCGACAGGTTTTGCTTGTTCACTCATACAGATAGCCCCTTTCTATATTTTGTATATAACTAAGATGAAGTCCTTTCATCCACGCGAATGACGCGGGAACAAATCTTCATCAGTAGTTCATTGTCATGGGAAATCACCAAGATGGCTTTCCCTCTTTTGGACAGCGCACTTAAAATTCCTGCAACACTCTCCATGTTTTTGTAGTCCAAGCCGCTTGTAGGCTCATCAAAAATAAGTACCTCTGCATCTCGGAGTGCCGCAACGCCAATCGCGGTGCGCTGCTTCTGACCGCCAGATAGGGACATTGGATGCCGCTCTTTATAAATCGTCAAATTCAACTCATCCAGAATATCGTCTATTCTCTTTTCGTCTTTATCCTTCTGGTCAGATAATGCCAGCAGCAGTTCCTGGTAAACGCTATCGGTAAACAGTTGATAATCCGGGTCCTGCATGACAAGATACGCTTTCCTGATCCGCCGTTTACTTGGGACCATACTGTTTTTGTATAGAACTTCTCCACGGAGTTCCTTCTGCAAGCCACATAAGGTCCGGGCTAAAGTTGATTTCCCACAGCCATTTTTTCCTACCACACCAACAATTTCTCCTGGGTAGACACGAAAATTCAGGTGCTGCGCCACGGGCTCCCCTTTCTCATAGCCAATCGCAAGATCTTTAACTTCGACAGCCGGGGGCTCGTTTCGAGAGGGCATCGTATCGGGAAGCTCTAACCTTGTAGTCGTATAGCTTCTAAGTCCCAGCGCCTTGATTTGCTCGGTATTGAATAAAGCGAAATCACTGGCGGACCAAGATTGTTTCAGCTTACCATGCTCCATAAGGACAATGCGGTCGGCAATCCCATTCAAGAAGTAAAGGCGGTGTTCGGATACAACAATCGTTTTTCCCTGCGCCTTAATCAGTAAAAGCAGCCGTCGTAGTTCTTGAATGGCCTCTGGGTCCAGGTTTGACGAAGGCTCGTCCAAGACAAAAATATCAGGATTTAATGCGTAAACGCTGGCAAAGGCTATGGTCTGCTTTTGCCCGCCGGACAAGTCAAACAGGTTGCGATCCTTTAACTTTTCAATATGTAATTCCCGGATAGTCTGTTGATAACGATCCAGCATCACTTGATAGGGCATACCCTTATTTTCCATACCAAACACAATCTCGCTGTCCGTATCCAGACTAAAAAACTGACTGCGTGGATTTTGGAAAACGGAGCCTATCTTGTCCGACAAATCGTGCGGTTGGATCGTGCGGGTATCAACTCCGTCAATGAGAACCGCCCCGGACATTTCCCCTTCGTAAAAGTGGGGAATAAGCGTATTTATCAACCTGGTTACACAAGTCTTTCCACATCCAGATTCGCCAGTGAGAACAACACACTCCCCCTTTTTAATCTGCAAATTGAAATCTTGCAGATTTTCCTGTTCAGCGCCGGAGTATTGAAAAGATACATGGTCAATATCAATCATCATCATATCCTCCCATATATCTGGTATTTGCAGAAAAACAGCACAACGAAGGCAACAAGAAAGAAGCACAGTACCATCCAATCTTTAGCATGAACTTTTAGCTGAATGAACGAAGTCCGTTGTGCCGGATTATCAATACCTCTCGTCACCGCAGAAGCAGATAATTCTTCTGCAATCGAGGCAGAGCGCATCACGATGGGATAGTGATTGCCTCCAGAATGAGCATGGGGCGCGTGAATACATTTTTCCACGAAAGGGCGATGCCTCTTAACTTCATCGCGTCATAGATATTGTGGATCTCCTCACTGAAAGTAGGAAAAAAGCGCAATACCATAGCGAATGTAATGGTAATGCTCCGAGGAATTTTTAGCGAGTACATGGCCGCAATCAATTCGCTGACTTTCGTTGTAGCGATAAAGGTTGAGGCAAAGAGTACCACGGTATCATCACCCGAATAAACAATGTGAAGATCGACAAAATAGTTTCGATGGCCTGGGGAAGGAAGTCGCAAAGCTGCTGTATGGCCGCAATCACCACATAAAAGATAAGGTATTTCAATACAATCTTTTTCTGCCCCATCAGGCACGAAAGGATACAGATAAAGAAAAAACACACGCTGCCAAGAATGAAATCCTTCAAGCCGAACACCATAAAGTTGATAAGAATGAATAACAACAACTTTATTCGTGTGTCTATAACAAGCACAAATCACCACCTCCTAAAAATGGGTTGATGTAGTTAGATAAAGCTAACTACATCAACCCATTATACACAGTCCCTCAATTTTTTCCGCTCCATTCCTTTGAGATGATGCAGAAAATAGCCCGTTCTTCCTATTTATTTTTTCGATAGTCCTTTGGTAACATCCCATACACAGATTGAAACGCTTTAGCAAATTTGCTGGCATTGCTATATCCGAGTTCTAAAGCTATATCCCCGATTTTCATTTTATCTTCCGAGAGCCACTGGCTGCTAAATTCATTTTGTATTTTTTGAGATACGCATAGGGTGTGTCTCCGTAGATATGAGAAAAAACCAAATGAAAAACAGAGAGGTTCAAATGCGCTTCTTTTGCCATCTGCTCCAAAGACACTTTTTCGTCCAAGTGAGAAACAAGATATTCCCGGATTGCTTTTGTAGACTGTATTTGTTTCTTATCAAAATACTTCAAGTCGCACCCGTTAATCTGCGTTAGCTGATCCATGTGGTACAGGAGTTCAATAGCCTTAATTTTGAAATAGCCGATTGGCTCCGTCTCAGCGGCAGAATATAATTCTGAAAACAGATGCTTCAACTGCGCTGGGGTATCACTGACATACCACCGTGTTTCAAGTCCCAGCGTTGTTCCTATTTTATCAAGGTCAATAGGGATTGTCTGCATCATCCGGCGTATTCCATCTGAAAGCGCCTGACGGTCAATGACGAGGCTGACGCCGTAATATTTTCCCAAAGGGAAAGAAAAGGAAACCGGCAAATGCTCTGTTGCCGCAACGCTAAAATAGCCCTCTGGCAGATATGACACAGTATGATTTGCAAACTCACATTCATAGCGTCCAGCCTGACAGTGTGTGATTTGGATAATATCTGGATTGAACTTTTGAGTTTTCATTACTTCATCCGTTTCAAAATCCAGAAAACATAGTTGTATTCCGTCAAAAAGGTTATAATTCTTAACAATTCCCCGGCCATTGCAGCCATAATCAATGACTATGCGAATATCATCCCGAAACAATACCTTGGCCTGTGTACCGTACCATTCTTGATTGAAATTGACTTTTTCCATTATCATCGCTCCAAATAGTTAATCCAAACTTATCATTCCTATGATAACACACAAATATGAGCAATTCAAGAAAATAGCCCATTTCTCATTTTCAAAAGGATACTTGGGCGGAGCGATTTTTAGGAAAACAAATAGAAGCCGGAGTTTTTAATATCAAATAAAATCTCCGACTTCTACTCTGTTCTAATTCTTATACACAAATCAATTCTTGTAAAATCGTTTCCTCCACCTGCGCTTTCACCGTGTTCATTAGCCCCACCCAGCACATAGGGTCACGGGCTTTCAATTCCTCTGTGACGCCTGCCGCCTCCATCATGCGGGGCAGCATGGCGTCCATCCGTTCACGCGCCGCCCGGTCAATCTCCAATAGATGCGGGTACAGCTTTTCGCTCAAAATCAAGCTGCTGTAAAGGCCGGGCCGGTGTTCCTTCAGGTAGCGTTGCCGCATACGGCCATACTTGCCGATGGGGGCCTCCGGCTGCTCGGACAGCTTCAGGTCGGGGATGTAGTAATCCCCGCAGCGGGTGTAAGTCAATTCGTTCATGTTCGTCCTCCTTTACACTGTGACGCTTAAACTGCGGCACTGGCCGATACAGTGGCCTTGCGCGGCTCCTGCTGGGTAACTGGCTGACGGTGGTAAAAATGCCTTTCTCCATGTCCTCAGCCCGGATTGCGGCCTTTGCCGCCTCAACTTGGACCTTGCGCTTGGCGTTGTAGCGTTCTTCCCATTCCTTCTGCTTGCCGTTTGCCTTGCGGCGTAAGTAGTTCTGGTGAAGCCTGTCCTTGCGTTCCTCCTTCTTCCGCAGTTCTTCCTGTTCCTCCGGGGTTAAAGGAACCGGCTGTAAGGATGGTGGGATATAGCGCCCTAAAAAATTGAAGTAGATTTCAATTTCCTGCGTGGTGTCCTGGCTGCCTTTTCGGGCGCGTTCGTGGACAAGGATTTTCTCTACAAACTCGTTGAGCATGGTGTTTGTCAGCGTGTCGAAGTTCTCGTACTTGTCAATCAGGGCAATAAACTTCTCCGTAGATTTCCGGCTCTGCTCATAGCCGGTAACGGCCTTTTCCAATTCCACGATTTCCGCATTGAGGGTGTCCTGCTCTTTGGCGTACTGTGCGTCCAGGGCCTCATACCGGGCGTCCGGCAGCTTACCCAGGGCGTTGTCCTCATAGATTTTGCAAATCAGCTTTTCCAGTTCCCCGGCCCGCTTTTGGGCGGCGGCCAGCCGTTTCCGCTTCTTGGATATGTCGGCGGTCTGCTGGGCTACCTGCGTTTCCTGGACGGTGCGGATAAACTCGGCCCGGTCATTCCTGGAATACTCCGCGATGGCCCGGAGCATATCGGCAATCAGGGTCAGAACAGCTTCGGCCTTGATACGGTGCTGTGTAGGGCAAAGGGAGCCGATAGGATACTTCCCATACTGGCCGCAAGTGTACTGCGGGACGCGCTTGCCGTTGTATGTGCGGTGAACATACATCTTGCCGCCGCAATCGGCGCAGTACATCAGGCCGGTCAGGGGATGGGCCTCCCCAAAGCCGTCCGGATAGCGTCTGGCGTTTCCCCGGATACGCTGCACATTGTCAAAGGTTTCCTGGTCGATAATGGCCTCATGGGTGTTCTCAAAAATCGTCCAGTCGCTTTCGTCAACATAGTGACTTTTCTTGTCCTTAAAGTGCTTGCGGGTTTTGAAATTGACCGTATGGCCTAAATACTCCTGTTTTTTCAGGATTTCAACAACGGTAGAGGCACTCCAACGATAAATATCCGCAAAGGCCTTATTCTTGTTCACTCCCTCGCCATAGCGGGCAAGGTGAACGGCTGGCATTTCAATTTTTTCTTCTGACAACTTGGTTGCGATCTGATAGGGGCCGTAGCCTCCATCGCAAGCGCGAAAATATGGCGTACCACAGCGGCGGCTTCTTCATCCACAAGCCAGTGTTCCCGCTTTTCGTCCCACAGATAGCCGTAGATAACGGTGCCGGTCAGGTGCTTGCCGCTCATGCCTTTGGACTTAAACACAGAGCGGATTTTCCGGCTGGTGTCGCGGGCGTAAAACTCGTTCATAATGTTGCGGAACGGGGTAAAATCATCATCGCCTTTCAGACTGTCCACACCGTCGTTAATGGCGATCAGCCGGACGCCGCGCTGCCGTAAAATCTCCATGACCTGACCGACCTTCAGATAGTCACGCCCCAGGCGGCTCATGTCCTTGATGACGATGGCCTCTACACGCCCTGCCTCCACTTCCTCCATCATCGCCAAAAATCCGGGGCGGTCAAAACGGGTGCCTGAGATACCATCATCGGTAAAGTGCGTAGGGTTGGGCAGCCCATTCCGGCGGGCAAAATCCTCTAACATCTGCTTTTGATGGCTTATGGAGTTGCTCTCGCCCTGTAACTCATCATCGCGGCTCAAACGCTCATACAGTGGGGTGATTTTCTCGTTTCTCATGGCTGTACCTCCTGAAATGAAATGCTCTAAGTGACTGCTTCACTAACCATGACAAAACCATGATTAAGAAGTCACTTAGAGCATACATCTCCCGCCGGCCAGCTTGTATTCTTATATGCCGCACGGCGAAGTGATTCGGCTCCCGCTGTCCCAGCTTCTTGAAGGCCAAATCCACATTGTTCTCAAAGGTCTCATCATCCTCCGCGCCTCCATGGCGTTGATGAACTCAATGAGCGTTGCGGAATTCTGCTCCTCCTCGGGCGCTTCATAGTGGATGTAGCCGATTAAGGCGGTATAGAGCAGCGTTCCCGCCTTCTGCCAAAAGTCGTCGCCGGATTTTCCGTCCCCCTTGGTGTTGAAGATTAAGGTATTTACCAACTTCAAAATATCCTTCTCGCTGTGGATATACGAGAAAGGGTTGTAGTGCATGGACTTTTTGAAGTTGTTGGAATTGAAGATTTTCACCTTGTACCCATTGCAGAGCATGAGTTTGCCTCACTCGACGGCGATGCTGCCTTTTGGGTCAGTGACCACATACGAGCTGTGGAACTGCATGAGGTTGGGCTTAATGAAAAACCGGGTCTTACCGGAGCCGGAGCCGCCCACCACCAGCACGTTCTTGTTCCGCGCGGTCTTGGGGTCTTTTGGGCGGTTACTCATCTCATCATGATTTTTCGTTTACCACGATTATCTCTTAAAACTTCCACCCCACCAGCGTCATATTTAACAGTGTAACTACGTGCCTGTTGATAAGATACCTGATATTGTTTGGCTGTTTCGACATAATTACGGTCATGTGCGATGCAATACTGTACTATTTCAACTCGTTCTTCAAATTTAGTTTTCTTCCCTTGGTCATGATCTGGGAACCTCCTGTTCCGTATGATTTAAAGACTTCATAACCATTATACTGCTTTATCCACTTTTGCAACTTGCTTTTTGAACGAATTCCGTATTTTTTGCAAATATCGCCTTGCGATCCATAGCCTGCCAAATATTCCTGCACCGCTTGGAGTTTCAGTTCTTTTGAATATCGTTTATAATGTTTCATTAGGAATGCATCTTCCCCCATAGATTCATAATTACGAATCCATTGTTGGACAGTAGCAAGACTCACCTCTAACCGTTCTGCCAATTGATGCTGGGAAACATTTCCCTCAAAATATAGCATAACCGCAGATATTTTATCTTTAGCAGATATCGTCTACTTTGACATAAAGTATGCTCCTCCTAAGTGACAAGTTTTTATTATTTCACTTGTCTACCTAGAAGGGAGCATATCAAATTTGATGCGACGGCCCCTTTTTACTGTGAAACATTAACTTCTGGGTAGCTAAAAAAGCGCAGACTCCCCCTATACAAACTTTAATAGACTTTTTTCACTTAACTGGAAGCCTTATGCGGCAACTACAGGGGCTTCCCATCCAAGAGCTTTTAACTTTTTGAGATACGCATTGATCTTGCGTTCCTTATTGAACTGATTATAGTAATCCGCTCCCAGATCCTTGAAGGTCACTCCTTCTTTGAGGATGTGATAAATGGCTATCAGTATAGTATGAGCTATTGCAACATATGCCCGCTTTTTCCCACGATGTGCACTAATCCGCATGAACTGTGCATAGAAGTATGACATCTTGTTCCTCACTGCACTGTGTGCACATATGACAAGCGTTTCTCTCAGCAGAGCGTTTCCCTTTCGGGTCTTTCCGGACTTTCGCTTTTTGGCACTCTCGTTATCACCCGGACATAATCCAGCCCATGACGCAAGGTGTCTATCACTTGGAAATCGCTCCATGTCCGTGCCAAGGACAGAGATGATTGCCTGTGCACTGGTGTTTGCAATACCGGGAATGTCCTGAATAACTTCGCAGCCTGCTTTTCTTGCGGCTTCATGAAGCTATCAATGTCATCATCAAGCTCTTTAATGATTGCATTGAGTTCATCAAGGTGTTTGAGCAGAAGTCGCATCATTTTTCGCTGGATGTCAGACATGACTCCGTTTAGGTCATCAATAATCTGTTCCTTTGATGCTTTCAGGTTATGGGCTATGACTTTCTTTTCATAGAGAATGTCATATTCAGCAGAGTCAATCTGTTTTCCTGAAAGTATGTGCTCCAGGATGTTCCTGCACTCTTGCCGTTGATATCCGTAATCGTACCGGATATCTTGATGTTGGCTCCTTCCAGCATCTTTTGGAGCCTGTTCAGTTCACGGTTACGTTCCCCGACAAGGCTCTTGCGGTAGCGGACGAGTTCCCGCAGCTCACGCTGGTCTTTGTCCGGGATATAACTTGCCTGGAGCAGACCGTGCGTAAGGAGATCAGCAATCCATTCCGCATCCTTTACATCCGTCTTCCGGCCGGGCACTGCCTTCATATGGCGGGCATTTACCACAATCGCATTCAGGTCAGAAGATTCAAAGATGTTGTATAGGGGCTTCCAATAGGAAGCTGTGCTTTCCATGGCAACCATTTCACAACCGCCATCCTTAAGCCAGTCAGCCATTTCCAGAAGTTCTCTGGTTGTTGCACCGAATTCACGAATCTCCTGCGTGTTGCCTTTTTTAAAGCAGGCGACAATGAGCTTCTTGTGCACATCAATACCACAACATTTGTCGTAAACTTTTTCCACAATAGCACCTCCAATGGATAGAATTTACGGCATGGCTTCCTGTCTTTTGATATTTTACTGTACGTCCTTCTGTCCGTAGTGCGGCTGGACAGATGGTGGTGCAAATGAGGAAGCCTATATTCAGTTTATAGGCGGCTACAAGCCCA
>ENA-OQDD01000221-OQDD01000221.1-human-gut-metagenome-genome-assembly--contig:-NODE-221-length-23969-cov-1.961455_pt1 | contig 23969 bp, 27 predicted proteins | sample MGYA00242507_ERZ504598 | MGnify/ENA primary metagenome ERZ504598 (study PRJEB26092, sample SAMD00036318) | human gut metagenome | host: Homo sapiens | study: EMG produced TPA metagenomics assembly of...
CCGTCCGGTGAAAGAGCTGAAACGCTTTGCTCGCGTCACATTGAAGCCGGGTGAGAAGAAAAATGTATCGTTTGAACTTCCGATAAGTGAACTTGCTTTCTGGAATATAGATATGGTGAAGACGGTGGAAGCCGGAGACTTTGCTCTTTGGGTGGCACCGGATAGCCAAAGTGGAGAAGAAGTTTTCTTTAAGGTAGTAGATTGATTGTTGATTTAAGGTTAAAAAGAGAAGGGGCGGACCGTGACGGTTCGCCCCTTCTGCTTTCTTCTTTATAAGCCCCGCCTTCCGCAAATAACTCATCACTTATTACTTATAACTTTCTTATATCCATACACCGCATTGCTTCCCAGTTCTTCTTCGATGCGAAGCAGTTGGTTGTACTTTGCCATACGGTCTGAGCGGCTCAGCGAACCGGTCTTGATTTGTCCGCTGTTGGTAGCTACGGCTATGTCTGCGATAGTCGCATCTTCCGTTTCACCGGAACGATGGGAAGTTACGGTAGTATATCCGTGGCGGTGTGCCATTTCGATGGCATTCAGTGTTTCGGTCAGCGAACCTATCTGGTTTACTTTAATCAATATGGAGTTGGCACAGCCTTTTTCGATGCCCATTGCAAGGAAGTCCACATTGGTGACGAACAAATCGTCTCCTACCAACTGGCAACGGTTGCCGATACGGTCGGTCAGTTTTTTCCAGCCGTCCCAGTCGTTCTCGCTCATGCCGTCTTCGATAGAGTCGATGGGATACTTGTTGATTAACTCTTCCAGATAGTCAATCTGTTCGTCGGCAGTACGTTTCTTGCCTTTTTCACCTTCGAATTTGGTATAATCGTAGATGCCATCATGGTAGAACTCGGAAGAAGCGCAGTCCATGGCAATCATTACATCTTTGCCCGGTTCGTATCCGGCAGCCTTGATGGCGGCAATGATGGAGTTCAAGGCATCTTCTGTACCCTCCAGATTAGGAGCAAAACCTCCTTCATCGCCTACTGCTGTGCTGAGGCCACGGTCTTTCAGGACTTTCTTCAGTGCGTGGAACACTTCGGCACCCATACGCAAACCTTCGCGGAAGGAAGTGGCACCTACGGGGCGTATCATGAATTCCTGGAAAGCAATGGGAGCGTCACTATGCGAACCGCCGTTGATGATGTTCATCATCGGTACAGGCATCACATAGGTATTTGTACCACCGATATATCGGTAGAGTGGGATGTCAAGGTAAGCGGCGGCAGCCTTGGCTACAGCAAGAGATACGCCGAGGATGGCATTGGCACCCAGATTGGCTTTCGTTTTGGTTCCGTCCAGTGCAAGCATGGCATGGTCGATACCCATCTGGTTGAGGGCGGACATACCGATGAGCTTGGGAGCAATGATATTATTGATATTGTCCACGGCTTTCAGGACACCGTTGCCTCCGTAACGTTTTTTGTCACCGTCACGCAGTTCCAATGCTTCGTGTTCTCCCGTGGATGCTCCTGACGGGACAGATGCACGGCCTATGAAGCCGGATTCCAAGGTTACGTCTACTTCTACAGTTGGGTTACCTCTTGAATCGAGGATTTCACGTCCGATAATCTTCTCTATTTTCATATTCAGTCAATTTTAATTATAAACTATCTTACTAACAAATGAAAACAAGGAATTGTTTTTCGTTTTTAATCCTTTATTGTAATGCCTAAAAGAGCAGTCAACTCCATGGCTTGGGAAGTATTGACGATGGCTCCCCGTATGTCGGGCAGGTTGAGGCGTATACCTCCTATGTGCGAGTCGCTCAAGTCGATTCCTCTTAGAGGGGTGTGTGAAAACTCGGATTCTACCAGCTCACAGTTTTCAAAGGCGATGGAGGCAAGTTTGCAGTCGTTGACGTCGCTGTTGCGCAAGTCACAAGAGGTGAAGCGGACTTGATTGATTTTACTCATGGAAAGATTGAGGTATCTGGCATTGCAGTCCTTCATTGTCAGATGGTTCAATATTGTTTCCGGCAGATTGGTTCCCACCAGTTTGCAGGATATGAATTCCACTCTGAACAGAGAACTTTCGGCAAATGAGATGTTGGAAAGGTCGCAATGTTCAAAACGTACATCAGTGAAATGGCAGGATTTCAGTTTGCAGGCGCTGAATTGGATATGACTGAAAGTACAGTTGGTGATGCTTTTGTAGGAATACTCCATGTGTTCCTCTGTCCGTTTACCGAAGTGAAGGTCTCTGACAGTTTCTTCCGTATTCAGCCATTCTTCTAATGATTTGGAACTTTCACTTTGTCCCTCTAAGGTAGGAGGGATGATGCGTACGGGAGGCATGACAAAAGGCTTGCTGGGTTTCATAGGGGTGTTTGGGTTATATACAGCGTCCGAAGCGCCGCCGGCGAAGGCTGCCAGGACTCCTAATGTGATACTTAATAAGGTATATAAGGCAAACATTCCGTAGAATTCTTGCTTTATCAGAATCAGTCCGTCATTGCTGAAAGTGGAGAAGGTGGTGAATCCTCCGCACAGACCGGTAGTCAGCAACAGCCGTACCTCAGTAGAAAGGTTGAAACGGGCGGATAAGGTATAGAATAGCCCGATGAGGAAACTTCCGAGGATATTGACTGTGAATGTAGCCCATGGGAAAGAGTAGGGGACTATGCGCTCGTGGAGCATCATCTGCACGCAGTAGCGCAGTACGCTGCCGGTACCGCCGCCAAGGAATATAGCTATCAGTAATCTAGTCATAGGTTGTCTGGGGTTGGTTTTGGCTGCAAAGGTAGTGAAGACAAAGGAATTTCAGTAAATCATAGCCCGAAATTTCATAAAGCAATTCTGTACTGGGGGAAGTAGTTATTGGTGGGATGTATATAATTTGATATTTGATATGAGTGATGCCAATCTTGGTTCCGGATAGTTCGTGATGGGGCAGAAGCGATTTACTAAATCTTGGAGGAAGATTTAGTAAATCGTTGCCGGAGATTTAGTAAAATGTCCGGGAGATTTTAGTAAACGAGTAGAAGGGGCTTTGGAAGGATGACTGGTTTGTCTGTATTTTTGGATACGGTAATAACTTGTGAAACTTGAGCCACTCTTGAAATTGAGGTCTTAACTGTTCAAATGCCATATTGTAGAGACCTCTCTAGAACCTTGTCTTGATAATCAGCGATTTATTTTCATTGGCTGTAGAGATTGTACCCATTCCTTCTCATTCTCTTCCTGCCTTTCTTTCTTCACTTGTAGAGAAGGGTTGTTTTTAATTTGTTGTTTTTAGAGTTTTAACGAAATTGGTTGTAGATGTCATTTCCTTGTATTCCCGTCATTCACACCCTAACTTTGCAACATCGAATTCAAGAGAATGAAAGTTTATCGTTGAGGCCTCACGATGGATCTCCACTTCTTGAAAGAGAGGAAAAGGCTTCGGCCTATTTATTACATTATTATATTAACTTTCTAAAACATTAAAAATTATGGGACTTCAGTATGTAGTGGCAAAGAGAATCTTTGGTTTTGACAAGGACAAAAATGTAAAGTATGTAGCTAAATCCGTAGGAGCGGGTGAATTGGATTTTGATAAGTTGTGTGCCAAAGTGAGCCGTATTCTTGGTATTCACAGAAAGACGGTGGACTTAGTGGCTGCAGGACTGGTGGACATCATGTCGGAAGAAATAGACGATGGAAAGACTGTTCGTTTAGGTGATTTCGGATTGTTCCGCCCTTCTTTTGTAGGGAAGAGTGCTGATACGGAGGCTGGCGTTTCGGCCAGTAACATTGTCCGTAAACGTATTCTGTTTTTTCCGGGGAAAGCTTTTAGTCAAATGTTGGGCAATATGAGCGTCACCAAGATGGTGGTTCCCGATACGGACTATACGGATGGAAGTAGCAATGGTGGAGGGGATAACTCCAATCCTTCGGGAGGCAATGACGGGGACCAAGGTGAAAATCCTTTGGGATAATTCCAGTGCACGATTAAGTTGTAAAAATATGGAGGGCGAAGTTTTCGTAGCGATACTTCTCCTTCTATTTTGTTTGTAGGCAGGATATTGTTCAAGGGAAGTTGGTTTTCATGCAAACGTTGCCGACAAATCATCATCATTTTAGTTTAATTGCGTCAGAGTGTATTTCTTTCCTGCCTATATTTGCATCTGGAACATAATTTTATAAATATAGCATGAGAAACATGAAAGCAATCTGTACAAAATTAGCCTGCTTCCTGCTCGTTTTGTTGGTGAGCGGCGTAGCAATGGCAGAGAGTATTACCTCTCCCAACGGACAACTTCAATTGAATTTTTCGGTGAATGCGCAAGGCGAACCCGTTTACGAACTTTCTTACAAAGGAAAGCCGGTGATTAACCCTTCCAAATTAGGACTCGAACTGAAGAACGACCCCGGTCTGATGAATGGCTTCACGATGGCGGATGCAAAGACTTCCACTTTCGACGAGACTTGGGAACCGGTATGGGGTGAAGTAAAGCAAATCCGTAACCACTACAATGAGCTGGCTGTGACGCTCAACCAAAAAGCGCAGGATAGGAACATCATTATCCGCTTCCGTTTGTTCGACGATGGTATGGGCTTCCGCTATGAATTCCCTTTGCAGAAGAACCTGAACTATTTCGTGATTAAAGAGGAGCGTACTCAGTTTGCCATGACTGGCGACCACACTGCCTTCTGGATTCCGGGCGACTACGATACGCAGGAATATGACTACACAGAATCCAAACTTTCTGAAATCCGCGGACTGATGAAAGGGGCCATTACGCCTAACTCTTCGCAAACCCCGTTTTCGCCCACCGGTGTTCAGACTTCTTTGCAGATGAAGACTGCTGATGGTTTGTACATCAACTTGCACGAAGCTGCTTTGGTGGATTACTCTTGCATGCACTTGAATCTGGATGATAAGAATTTTGTTTTTGAATCTTGGCTTACTCCCGATGCAGTAGGCGATAAAGGTTATCTGCAAGCTCCCTGCACGTCACCGTGGCGTACGGTTATCGTAAGCGACGATGCTCGTGACATCCTTGCCTCTAAAATCACGCTGAACTTGAACGAACCTTGTGCTTACGAGGACGTTTCCTGGATTAAGCCCGTGAAATACGTAGGTGTATGGTGGGAAATGATTGCAGGTAAGAGCACCTGGCATATACAGACGACCTTCCCTCCATCAAACTGGGTGAAGTGGACTACTCCAAAATGAAGCCCAACGGCCGTCACGGTGCCACTAACGAAATGTAAAAAGTACATCGACTTCGCAGCCGAGCACGGTCTGGACCAAGTATTGGTAGAAGGCTGGAATGAAGGCTGGGAAGACTGGTTTGGCAAATCCAAGGATTATGTATTCGATTTTGTGACCCCTTATCCCGATTTCGACGTGAAGATGCTGAATGAATATGCCAAGAGCAAAGGCGTGAAGCTGATGATGCATCATGAGACATCCGGTTCGGTGCGCAACTACGAACGTCACATGGACAAGGCCTATCAGTTTATGGTGGATAATGGCTACAATGCGTGAAGAGCGGATATGTAGGTAATATGATTCCCCGTGGTGAACATCATTATGGGCAATGGCTGAACAACCACTACCTCTATGCCGTGAAGAAGGCAGCCGACTACAAAATTTGTGTAAATGCGCACGAAGCTGTACGCCCTACCGGTTTGTGCCGTACTTATCCTAACTTGATTGGCAACGAATCTGCACGAGGAACTGAATATGAGGCATTCGGCGGTAGCAAACCGTTCCATACCACATTGCTTCCATTCAACCGCTTGATTGGCGGTCCGATGGATTACACACCGGGTATCTTCGATACCAAACTTGACTTTATGGGCGATTTGCCCCACGGACAAGTGCAGACTACACTTGCCAAGCAACTCGCTCTGTATGTAACTTTATACAGCCCGTTGCAGATGGCTGCCGACTTGGTTGAGAACTACGAAAAGCACATGGATGCTTTCCAATTCATCAAGGATGTGGCAGTAGACTGGGACGACAGCAAGTACATTGAAGCAGAACCGGGTGATTACATTACCGTGGCCCGTAAGGCAAAAGGAACTGGCAACTGGTTTGTTGGAGGTATTACAGACGAGAATGCACGTACAGCCAACTTTACGCTCGACTTCCTTGAACCGGGCAAGCAATACGTAGCCACTCTCTATGCCGACGGTAAAGATGCTGATTACAAGGAGAACCCTACTTCTTATCAGATAAAGAAGGGTATCGTAACCAGCAAGACCAAAATGTCCGTGAAGGAAGCGCGTAGCGGTGGTTTTGCATTGAGCTTGATTGAAGCGACTCCGGCTGACAAGAAAGCTGTGAAGAAGTGGAGATAATTTAGGGTAGAAAGAGTTTTTATTAGGCATTAGTGAGGCCCCGCAGAAGTCCAATCTTTGCGGGGCTTTTTTTGTGTTAGGGTAAGCTCATTCTTATACCGTAAAAATAGCATCAAGACCCGAGTTTTTGGTAAGTCCGTTCTTTGGGGAAACCTTTATTTTTGCACTCAGATAACAGATTGCATAATCATTAAAAATCAGAGATATGAATACGGATAAGAAAATCAGTCGCCGGGAGGCTTTAAAGCGTATGGGATTTGCCGTGATGAGCAGTGCTATCGCATCTTCCGGCCTACTCTCGTTGGCATCCTGCGAAACAAAAAGGAGTAAGCGTATCATCTTTTATTTTACCGGAACGGGTAACAGTCTTTACATCGCCCGTCAGTTGGCTGGAGAGAACGCAGAATTGTTGAGTATCCCTCAGATGGTGAAACGGGGGAAGTATGAATTTGAGGCAGATGAAATCGGCATCGTTTATCCCATCTACGGTCATATGCCTCCCTATATGGTACGGCAGTTCATTCAGAAAGCAAAACTGAAGGCAGAATACAAGTTTGCTGTCCTCACCTATGGTGCAAGGAAGTGCGATGCGGTAGAGATTTGGGACCGTATATCCCGTAAAGCCGACAATGCGTTCGACTATATCAACACTATCATCATGGTGGATAACTGGCTACCCAACTTCGACATGAACGAGCAACTCAAGATAGACAAGCACATCCCCGAGAACTTGCAGAAGATAACGGCAGATATCAACAGTCGGCAGCATTGGCACGAACCGGTGACGGAGGAGGAACGGCAACAGCACCAAGGTTTTATGCAGCGGAGTGGACTCGACCCCGAGGTGGGCTTCCTGATGAAAAGCGAGAAGTTCTTTACCGTGACTGATGCTTGTATTGACTGTGGCATCTGCACCTACGTTTGTCCGCGCGGCAATTATGAGCTGACGTCGAGAGGAGTGAAGACGTCCGGTGACTGCGAGTTCTGTTTTGCCTGCATACAGAATTGTCCGCAGAAGGCTATTCAGTTCATAAAGCAGGAAGATGGCTCTTTTCCTGACGGAACGGAGAAGAACCCCAATGCCCGCTATCGTAATGAGCATATTTCGCTAATAGATCTGAAACGGGCAAACAATCAAAAACTATAATCATTAACCTCTGTATTTTGTCGGATTTACACCCAGATGTTGTTGTACGTAACGGCTAAAATAAGCAGGAGAGGAAAAACCGAACATATCGGAAATACGGACGAACGTTAGTGATTTGTCGCGCAGCAAACGCGAGATGTCGAGTGTGGTATAACGGTTTATCCAGTAGTTTGCTGTATAACCGCTTACTTTCTTGGAAACTTCCGAAAGATATTTGGAGGTGACACATAGGCAGTCGGCATAATAGGTCACTTCACGATGCTCGCGGAAAGTTCCGTTCTCCAGCATGTTGAGGAAACGGCTCATGATGGAAGCATTTTGTACAGAGATATTGTCCTCGCCATATAGATGGGAGTGGAAATCGAAGAAGTCGAGTATCAACATCTGTGTGGAGGCGATAAGCATATCGCGATGGAAATGATGGTCTGTATTCCGGAGTCTGTATTCCACTTGTTCAAAATCCCGGAGACATAGCTCTTGCTGTTCGGTAGTCAGGGACATGATAGGATTGAGAAATAGGGAAAGTTGCCCTTTCATGCCGTAGTTGTTCTGTGGTGTACTCAGCACCACAAAGCCCGATGCGATATAGATGACCTTTACGCGAAAATCTTCTGAAGGTTGAATTTTCTCTACCAGTTTTCCTTTGCGGACAATCATCAGGTCGCCGGCACGTAGCTCGCGCTCCTCTCCATTGTACTTCAATCGGCAGATTCCTGACAGACAGAGGGCGTGTGCAAGATAGCCACTGTATGCGTCCGTCCCCAGACCTTGAAGAGTATCGGCTATTATAATATTTGCGGTTTCTCCCATTATACAGTTGTTTGGTTTCGATCACAAAAGTATATGTTTCCAATAATATAACTTCTATTGTGGGCAAGAAATATATTGCCTTTTTTATTCATTTCAAATCTGCCCGAATTTCGCAAATTCTTCATACCTTTGCATCCGTTAATTTTAGAAACCAATAACAAAACAGAACTTATGGGAGGTTTTTTCGGAACAGTCGCCAAGGCAACAAGCTGTGTGGCAGATTTGTTTTACGGCACAGATTATAATTCACATTTAGGGACAAAACGTGGTGGGTTGGCTACATACGATGCAGAAACGGAGCAGTTTACCCGTTCCATTCACAATCTGGAAAGCACTTATTTCCGCACGAAGTTTGAGGATGAACTGGATAAGTTCAAAGGAAATTCCGGAATAGGAATCATCAGTGACACAGACCCTCAACCCCTTATCCTTAACTCCCACCTCGGTCGCTTTGCCATTGTAACGGTAGCCAAAATAGTAAATCTGCAAGAACTGGAAACAAAACTGTTGGCCCAAAACATGCACTTCGCCGAACTCAGTTCGGGCAAAACCAATCAGACGGAACTTATCGCCCTCCTTATTATACAAGGAAAGACATTTGTCGAAGGAATTGAAAATGTGTATAAGCATATCAAAGGTTCCTGCTCCATGCTGTTATTGACGGAAGACGGCATCATTGCCGCTCGCGACCGCTGGGGACGTACTCCGATTGTGATTGGCAAGAAAGACGGAGCGTATGCCGCCACAAGTGAGTCGAGCAGCTTTCCGAATCTTGGTTATGAGATAGACCGTTATTTGGGACCCGGAGAGATTGTTCGCCTGCGTGCCGATGGTGTGGAACAGATGCGCAAGCCTGATGAGGGAATGCAGATTTGTTCCTTCCTATGGGTATATTACGGTTTCCCCACTTCCTGCTACGAAGGTAAGAATGTGGAGGAAGTGCGTTTTGCCTCCGGTTTCAAGATGGCACAGACAGATAAGTCAGAGGTGGATTGTGCCTGCGGTATTCCTGATTCGGGTGTAGGTATGGCGCTTGGGTATGCCGAAGGTAAAGGAGTTCCTTATCATCGTGCCATTTCCAAATATACTCCGACTTGGCCTCGTAGTTTTACTCCCAGCAAGCAGGAATTGCGTTCGCTGGTGGCAAAGATGAAGCTGATTCCCAATCGTGCCATGCTCGAGGGTAAGCGTCTGCTGTTCTGTGATGACTCTATTGTCCGGGGGACCCAGTTGCACGACAATGTGAAGGTGCTGTATGAGTATGGTGCCAAGGAGGTGCATATCCGGATTGCTTGTCCTCCATTGATATATAGCTGCCCGTTTGTAGGATTCACGGCTTCCAAAAGCGACATGGAACTGATTACCCGTCGTGTCATCAAGGAACTGGAGGGTGACGAGAATAAGAATCTCGATAAGTATGCCACTACCGGCTCACCCGAATACGAAAAGATGGTGGACGTTATCCGCGAGCGTTTCGGACTTTCATCCTTGAAGTTCAATACGTTGGAAACTCTGGTTGAGGCTATCGGATTGCCTAAGTGTAAGATATGTACGCATTGTTTTGATGGTAGCAGCCATTTTTGATTGACATTTTGTCTTAAGAAATAAAAAAGAGGCGTGAATTGCTTGGCAGTTCACGCCCCTTTTTTTATCTTTACAGCACAAAATAGTGGTTAATGATTAGTGATTAATGATTAATGCCATTCGGATAATGCTTTTCGCCAATTACTAATCACTGACCATTAATCACTAACCATTAATCACTAATCATTATTCATCATGACTTTAGTAGAACGTTTTTTAAAGTACGTAAGCTTCGATACTCAGTCCAGTGAAGAGACTGAGATTACTCCGAGTACTCCGGGGCAAATGGTGTTTGCCCGGTATCTGAAAGAAGAATTGGAAACTTTGGTCTGGAAGAAATCACGTTGGACGAAAATGGTTATCTGTTCGCCACTCTTCCTGCCAATACAGACAAGCCGTTGCCCGTCATCGGCTTTATTGCCCACATGGATACAAGCCCCGATATGAGTGGCAAGAATGTTTCTCCGCGTATCGTGCAGAATTATGACGGTAAGGACATTGTTCTTTGCGCCGAAGAGAATGTGGTTCTTTCTCCTGCCCAGTTCCCCGAACTGCTCGACCATCAAGGGGAAGATTTGATTGTGACCGACGGCAAGACCTTGCTTGGTGCCGATGATAAAGCCGGTATTGCCGAAATTGTATCGGCGGTGGTATATCTGAAGGAGCACCCCGAAATCAAGCACGGTAAAATCCGTATCGGCTTTAATCCGGATGAGGAAATCGGTCTGGGCGCCCATAAGTTCAATGTAGCGCAGTTCGGTTGCGAATGGGCCTATACCATGGATGGCGGAGAAGTGGGTGAACTTGAATTCGAGAACTTCAATGCGGCCTCTGCAAGATAAGCTTCAAGGGACGGAATGTGCATCCGGGCTATGCCAAGAATAAGATGATTAACTCTATCCGCGTTGCCAACCGTTTCATGTCCATGCTTCCGGCTGACGAGGCTCCGGAGCATACCGAAGGTTACGAAGGTTTCTATCATCTGATAGGTATTACCGGCGAGGTGGAGCAGACAACAGTCTCTTACATTATCCGTGACCACGACCGCACCCGCTTTGAAGAGCGCAAGAAGGAGATGGAACGTCTTGTGGCAAAAATCAATGAAGAATACGGTCCGGGTACCGCTACTCTGGAACTTCGCGACCAATACTATAATATGCGCGAGCAGATTGAACCGGTGATGCATATCATCGACACCGCTTTTGCCGCCATGAAGGCAGTAGGTGTAGAGCCTCGTGTAAAAGCCATTCGCGGAGGTACGGACGGCGCCCAGCTCTCTTTCAAGGGCCTGCCTTGTCCCAATATCTTTGCCGGTGGCTTGAACTTCCACGGCCGCTATGAGTTCGTGCCTATCCAGAACATGGAGAAAGCCATGAACGTCATCGTCAAGATTGCCGAGCTCGTAGCAAGCAAATAGATAATTCATAACTCATAACTCTAATAGTTCCATGAAAACCACTCCGTTTACCGAAAAACACATCTCGCTGGGTGCCAAGATGCACGAGTTTGCGGGATATAATATGCCTATCGAGTATTCCGGCATCATTGACGAGCATCTTACAGTATGTCAGGGTGTCGGTGTATTCGACGTCTCACACATGGGAGAATTTTGGGTGAAAGGTCCCCATGCTTTGGACTTCTGCAGAAAGTGACTTCCAATAACGTAGCTGCCTCACACCGGGGAAAGTACAGTATACCTGCTTCCCAAATGAAAATGGAGGCATTGTGGACGACCTTCTGGTCTATCATTATGAGCCGGAGAAATACCTGCTTGTCGTGAATGCGTCGAACATTGAGAAAGACTGGAACTGGTGTGTGTCTCATAACACGGAAGGCGCTGAATTGGAAAATGCTTCCGAGCACATGGCACAGCTTGCTGTGCAAGGACCGAAGGCTATTCAGGCTTTGCAGAAGCTGACTTCCATTAATCTTTCCGACCTTCCTTACTATACTTTTACCCACGGTGAGTTTGCCGGAGAAAAGGATGTCATTATCTCCAATACCGGATATACCGGCGCGGGTGGTTTTGAACTTTACTTCTATCCGGAGGCTGCCATGAAGATTTGGGATGCCGTGTTCGAGGCAGGCGCAGAGTTCGGCATTAAGCCAGTTGGTCTGGGTGCGCGCGATACGCTTCGTCTGGAAATGGGATTCTGTTTGTATGGCAATGATTTGGATGACACCACTTCGCCCATTGAAGCGGGTTTAGGATGGATTACCAAGTTTGTGGAGGGAAAGAACTTCACCAATCGCCCGATGCTGGAAAAACAGAAAGCGGAAGGCACTACCCGTAAGTTGGTGGGATTTGAGATGATAGACCGCGGTATCCCCCGTCATGGTTACGAGCTGTATAGTACAGACGGTATTGCCATCGGTGTGGTTACCTCCGGAACTATGTCGCCTACCCGTAAGATTGGTATCGGAATGGGGTATATCAGACCCGAATACAGCAAGGTCGGTACGGAAATCTGCATTGACATGCGGGGACGTAAGCTGAAAGCTGTGGTTGTGAAGCCGCCGTTCCGCAAACAGTAGTTTGAATAAATGACTGAGAATGAAGAATTTGGCTGCGCAATGATGCCGCATGACAAATTCTTCATTCTTTATTCTTAGTTATTCCTTTCTCTATATTCTGCTTATCCTATCCAGCATTTGGTTTGCCCAACCTATCTCTTTATTGGTCCATTCCTTTTCGGTTCCTTCTATGCCCTGGCCTTCGTAGGCCGAAAGCAAGATGATGTATTCTTTCAGTATATCGGTGGCTTGGGCTTGTTTGTTCATGCGCATCAATAATAGTATTTTTTGTTTATATATGTCCAGATTGGGGCTTGTTCCTGCCATCTCCTGGGCTTTATCAAGCATGGCGAGGCAGCGGTTGTTCACTTCTTCCGTATTAGACAGTGCCATTTCCGCTTTTACCAGGATGATGTAGTCATTGTCCGTGGCTAGTCTGTTGTCAATGTTCTTGCGTATCAGCCGGGCAGTTTCCTTATAGCGCTTGTTGGCGTAGTTCATACTTGCGTTGAAAGAAACGACATCGCTGGTAGTCCGTAGGTAGGGGCGGGCACTCAAGCTATGGGATTCACCGGCCTTTTCTATACGCTTTTGCAGGTCGCCGATGCTGCCGTAGCGAGGAATGTCCTTGTTGCGCTGGTGCAGGTTGTAATACCCTATAATTTACTGAGGCCGATGCGATTCCGTCGGGATTATAGCCTTGAATGCCAGAAGTTGGCGCGCAAGGCGGTCTGAAGAGATTTCCTGGGAAGTTTTGTATTTCATCCCCAACCGGTCCGTTGCCGGAATGCTCAAAAGGGAAGCGATGGCTCCGATATCTGCCACCAGACTGACGGCATAAGCATCTTCATTATCGTCCCAGTAGGCCACATCGAGGGCTGCACTGGCGGTAGTGGCAAAGACATCTGCCAAAAGCTGCACGCTTGGCACGCCGCTCGGCACGGTAAATGTTGTTTACCTGATGGTCGAGGACGAAATGTCCCAGCTCACATGCGATGACGGCGGCCAGTTCGTCTTCGGAATCAAGAGTGCAGAGGAGGCCCGTACTGATAACCATGGAGCCGTTGGGAAGCATGAAGGCATCTGGTTCGGGCGACTGGATGATACGTATGTTCAAACTCTCCCCGCGATTGCTGTCAATGGTGGTGGCGTTCAACTTGGAGAACACTCCCTGCACGTACGAAACGATGTAATCTTCCTGATAGGCTATCTCATTCAGTTTGTCGAGATAGTCCAGGCACTCTTCGTCGATTTCCTGGCGCAGTTTGTGCTTGTAGCCGCGGTCGCTGAAATATTCGTAAAGATGGTTTTTCAAGTATATCTGCTGCCAGAATTCCCGGTCGGTTTGCGGAGCGGATATGGCAATGTGCCCCATCTCATTCGAAGGAATGGTCTCTTGCATGCCGTTCATTTCGACAGCATAGTAAATGTTGTTGCTGCTTTCACCGGGATTCTTCATTTTGACAACCCGGCGGATAATGACCGGTGTACCGGCGGGAGATTGCCGGTACTCTTTTGTCAATTCTCCTTTGACAGCGATGTTCCCGCTTAAATCTTTGTACTTTTGGGGCTTGGCAAATCCTGCCGTTGCGACAAGGATTGTCAGGATGAATAGGGTGGCAAGTCGTTTCATGATTAGTATATGTTTTCGGTTTTGATGATACAAAAATAGGGAAGTGTTTTTTCCCTTTCTCGTTTTTTTCCCTATTCTGTGATAGGAGATTCCCTATTTATCGGTCCTGCAGTGGGAGGCGGAAACAAAAAAGGGAACCTTTCAGTGAAAGACTCCCTTTTTCAGTTTGCTTGAAAACTGATTATTTCTTACGGTTACCGTAACGGCTCATGAACTTATCAACACGACCGGCAGTGTCAACCAGCTTAGACTTACCTGTGTAGAACGGGTGAGAGGTGCTGGAGATTTCCAGCTTTACCAGCGGATAAGTTTCACCTTCGAATTCGATAGTCTCTTTCGTGTTGCAAGTGGAACGAGACAAGAATACATCACCATTTGACATATCTTTAAATACTACCGGACGGTAATTTTCAGGATGAATACCTTTTTTCATTTTGATATTTTCTTTTAAAAATTTATATTCTGTTACTATTTTGGTAATAAATAGTGTAATGGTCTTCTTTTCAGAGCGCAAAGATAGTGCAAGTTGGAGACTCTACAAAATAAATTCAGATTTATTTTTATTTAGTAGGTTTATCGCATTTTATTTCTGATTTTTGCAGGACTTAATCTTGTGAATTTATGAGGAAACTACTTGTCTTATGCTCTTTCTGGCTGTGCGTGGCAACGCTGGGGGCACAAAATGCGGAACGGAAACTGTATAGTGTTGCGTTCTACAATCTTGAGAACTTGTTTGATACGATTCATGATGCAGGTAAGAATGACTATGAGTTCCTGCCCGACGGCAGTTACCAATGGACGGCAAAGAAGTATGAGTCCAAGCTGCAGAACCTTTCCAAAGTGTTGGGTTCCCTTTCGCGTGATTTAGTGCCGGAAGGTCCGGCATTCATCGGTGTGGCAGAGGCGGAGAACAGCCGGGTGCTGGAAGACCTCGTGAAGCAGCCGGCCATTTCCAATTATGAGTTCGTGCATTATGAAGGACCGGACAGACGGGGCATCGACTGTGCCTTGCTGTACGACCCGAAGCAGTTCAGCGTTACCCACTCAAAGTTGGTGCTTTCTACTCCTTTTGAGGGGGATACGGTGCACTTGACGCGCGGCTTCCTGATTGTGGACGGACAACTGGCGGGAGAGCGTGTCTGCGTGATAGTGAACCACTGGCCCTCCCGTGGGGCAAAGTCACCGGTGCGTGTGCATGCAGCCAGGCAGGTAAAGGCCTTGAAGGACTCTCTGATGCGTAGCGACAAGAAGCTGAAACTCATCGTGATGGGGGATATGAATGACGACCCGATGGATGAAAGCATGGAGGTGCTGGGTGCACGCAAATATCCGAAGCAGGTGAAGAAAGGCGAATTCTACAATCCCTGGTGGGAGACACTGGAAGACAAGGGAGTGGGGACATTGCTCTATCGGGGCAAGTGGAACTTGTTTGACCAGATTGTCATTTCGAAACCGTTGCTGAAGGCTAAGAAAGGGTTGCGCTATGATCACAATGAAGTTTTCATCCGCGATTATCTGATTCAGCAGGATGGCAAATACAAAGGTTCCCCCTTGCGTACGCATGGGGCAGGACTTGGCTGAACGGTTACAGTGACCATTTGCCGACCATCATCTATCTGAAAAATTAGTATTACATAATAATGTGTAAACAGATGCCGGAGAGCAAACATGTTCTCCGGCTTTTTTGTTGATAGAAGTATAGATGGCAAAAGTATGGCTGGCAGAGATAAATGCAAAGAGTTTGTAATATAGAGATTACAATAATCTGTTAAATGAAGCCAATAGCTTTAAAATAGAATGGATTTGGTAGGATGAGCCGGATATTTTATTCCTCTCAAGTTCTTTACTTTAAAGGATAATGATTACTTTTGCGTAGAATTTTAATTCACTAACAATAAAATTTAAACAAAATGGTTAATTACAAAGATTTAGGACTGGTAAACACAAGAGAGATGTTTGCTAAGGCTATCAAAGGTGGATATGCTATTCCGGCATTCAACTTCAACAATATGGAACAGATGCAGGCTATCATCAAGGCTGCAGTTGAAACAAAGTCTCCGGTTATTCTTCAGGTATCTAAGGGTGCCCGTCAGTATGCCAACGCTACGCTGTTGCGTTACATGGCTCAGGGTGCTGTTGAGTACGCTAAGGAATTGGGTTGCAAACATCCTGAAATTGTTCTTCACCTTGACCACGGAGATACATTCGAAACTTGCAAGAGCTGTATCGACTCCGGTTTCTCTTCAGTAATGATTGACGGTTCACACCTTCCGTACGAAGAAAACGTTGCACTGACTAAGAAGGTAGTTGACTATGCCCATCAGTTCGACGTAACTGTAGAAGGCGAACTCGGTGTATTGGCCGGTGTAGAAGATGAAGTTTCTGCAGAACACCATACATATACTAATCCTGAAGAAGTTATTGACTTCGCTACCCGTACAGGTTGCGATTCACTGGCTATCTCAATCGGTACTTCTCACGGTGCATACAAGTTCAAACCCGAACAATGCCACGTTGACCCTGCTACCGGTCGTCTGGTTCCTCCTCCTTTGGAATTTGCCGTTCTGGATGCTGTAATGGAGAACTTCCGGGATTCCCCATCGTTCTTCACGGTTCTTCTTCAGTTCCTCAGGAAGAAGTTGATACTATCAACAAGTATGGTGGTAAGCTGGAAGCTGCTATCGGTATCCCCGAAGAGCAGTTGCGTAAGGCTGCCAAGTCTGCTGTTTGCAAAATCAACATCGACTCTGACTCACTCTGGCTATGACAGCTGCTATCCGCAAGACATTTGCTGAAAAACCGGCAGAATTCGACCCGCGTAAGTATCTGGGTCCGGCTCGTGACAATATGGAAAAACTGTACAAGCATAAAATCATCAACGTGCTTGGTTCAGAGAACAAATTGGCTCAACTGGACTAATCGAAAGATAATCCGAATATAGCGTCAGCCCTTGCAATATTGATGTTGCAAGGGCTGACTTGTTATATATAGGCCGGTGTTGTGGGATGGTTAAGTTCGCCGGTTATTTCAGAAGCGGATGTTTCAACGTGTACAACAGTCTGTTTCCTTTAACAAAACAGTCTGTTTCCCTTAACTGAACAGTTTGTTTCAATAAAGAGAACACTTCGTTCCAATATGCAAAACACTTCGTTCCAATACGTAGGAACACTTTGTTTCTACATATCCGAACACTTTGTTTCTCTATACTGGAACAAAAGTGTTCACCGTTATGAACTAACAGATTAGCTATATTTGAGACCGGTGAAAAGCATATCCCCGTGACACCTATTCCATACTAAAAATCCCTTGCAGATGGCTGGCAGGCGAGGTGTCTGCAAGCTATCTGCAAGGGAGATTTGCAAGAATGAGCTCTCTGTGTGGAGTGCGCGTTATAATTCTATCACTAATGATTCTCTGGGGCCCATCTTCAGCTCTTCACCGAAGGTGATGGCCTTGCCGCTAAGAATATCTTTTCCCTGCTTGCTGTCTTTTAGGATTTCCTTGTAGAATTTCAAAGGAACGGTGGTCTCTGCATCTGTACCGTTCAGCATCACGAATATCGTCTTGCCTTCGTACTGGCGTGCGTAGGCATAAACACCATTCTGTACCATGAACTGCACCATGCTGCCTTTGGCAATCACATCGTTTCCTTTGCGCCAGTTTAGGATGGTCTTGTAGAAGTCGTAGCACTCGTTCTGTATTTTGGTACGTCCGGCTGGGGTCAGTGCGTTTGTTGCGTCACCGGTCCATCCGCCGGGGAAGTCCTTGCGGACATAGCCGTCGCTCTTGCTCTTCACGCCATTCATCATGACTTCCGTTCCGTAGTAGAGTTGCGGAATGCGGCGGGTGGTAAGCAGCAGGGTAGAGGCTTGCTTCAGCATCGGAAGGTTGTTGCCTTCGCCCAGGAAGCGGTCGGTGTCGTGGTTTTCGATGAATGCCAGTACGGAAGCGGGGTTGGGGTAGAGGAAGTCGTATACGAAGTTATTGTATATGCGGTCCAGTCCCTTGAACCAAGTTTCGGTCTGTTCATTCTTGGCGGTGTTTATCTTGTCAAAGAAGCTGAAGTCCATAACGGTCTTGAGGTTACTGTTCTTGGGGGCTGATAGCTTGGAATCCTTCTGCCACCAGGCGGTGTAGGCGGGTTCGGTAACCCAGGTCTCGCCCACGGTGTTGTAGTTGGGATATTCTTCGTTGAGCTCTTTCATCCAGTTGCTCATGGCATCATAGTCGGCATACGGGTAAGTGTCCATGCGGATGCCGTCGATGTTGGCGAATTCAATCCACCAGAAACTGTTCTGTACCAGGTAGCGGTAAACGTGAGGGTTCTTCTGGTTGAGGTCGGGCATGGAAGGTACGAACCAGCCGTCGTTCATCTGGTCGGCATCGTACTGGGAAGTATAAGGGTCTACGTGCGGGGTCAGTTTGAAGGAGGTCTGCACGAAGTTGTTTTCGTGGTCGGGGTTGTTGAACCAGTCTTTGGAGGGCATGTCCTTAATCCATACATGCTCTACGCCGCAGTGGTTGAAAATCATGTCCATTACGATTTTGATGCCGCGTGCATGGGCTTTTTCAATCAGTTGCTTGTATTCTTCGTTGGTACCGAAGCGCGGGTCTACCTTGTAGTAGTCTGTGGTGGCATAGCGTGATAGGAACCGCCGGTCATGTTGTTTTCCAGTACCGGAGTAAACCAGAGGGCTGTGACGCGAGGTCGGAGAAGTAGTCCAGGTGTTGTTCGATGCCGGCAAGGTCACCGCCGTGGCGTGCATTGGGGTCTTTGCGGTCTATCTTGTACTCGGCCATGCCCGCAATCTGGTCATTGTCCGGGTTGCCATTGGCAAAGCGGTCGGGCATCAGCAGGTACAGTGCGTCGGAGGCGTCGAAACCTTTATGTTCGCAACCTTTCTTGTTGCGTGCCTTCAGTTCATATTCCTTTACGAGTTTCTTTTTTCCTTCAGTGAAGGTGAGGTTGAATTTGCCGGGTTTTACATCCTTGTCCAGTTTCAGATAGACCAGGAGGTAGTTGTTGCTTTCCAGCTTGACGGTGCTGCTCAATGAGACGCCGGGATAATTGACGGATACTGCCGCGTTGCCGATGCCTTCGCCATAGACCATCAGCTGGAGTTCCGGGTTCTGCATGCCGGTGTACCAAAACGGAGGGTCGATTTTGTTCACATTCATAGCTGCATACGTACTGAGGGAGAGTAAGAGTGTTCCCAAGATTAAGAATACTTTTTTTCATGATAGTAACTTAGTTAATTTTTGCGCTAATTTAAAACAAATAACGAGAAAGTTAATCTTTCTCCGTTACTGTACCTTATTATATTATGCAAACGTTTTCATTGGGGCTATTTGATGGGGGTTACGCTGGCGGTATCGACCTTTCCCTTGAAGAAGTCCTCTTTCTTGCGCTTTTCTCTGATGTCCTTCAGCCAGTTTTCGGCGGCATTGTATCGGTTGTCTTCTCCGATGATGGGACTCCGTCCGCATCTACTTCCTGCACTTTGTCCTTGCTGTTTTTCGGACGGGTTTTCAGGTATGCCGTCAGATATCTCTCTGCTTTGGACACATCTTTCAGATAGTAATAATAGATAAAGGCTGCGTCGTAGAGCAGTTTGTGTTTCTGCCGGTCGTATTTTTCGTATTGCGTCAGAAGGGTATTCGCCTGGTCGGTGTATTGAAATGCCATCTTGTAGCAGTCCGCAAGCCCCACATATAGGCGGGACATGACACTGTCGCTGGGCATGGCGAGGCTTACGGCAGTTTCCAGATAAGTCACTCCATCCTCTTTCCATGATGTCTTGGAGCAGGCGCGTCCCAGATAATAGAGAACGTTGATGTTGGTATTGTCATCTTTAAGAGCCTTTCCAGCAGGTCGTGTGCTGGGTAGAAGTCTTCGAGGGCATAATAGCTGATTCCGGCGTAGAAGCAGGTTTGGAAAGAACTGTCTTTTTCCTGTAACAGTTGTTCATATCTTTCTATTGCTTTGGGGTAATCTTTGTTCAGGCAATAGGCTTGGGCATTGATGCGGTTCACAAGGACGTTGGTGGAGTCTATGGAACGGTATTTCTCCGTTATGTTTATGGCGTCTTCATACTGGTGGCCTGCTACATAGATGTTGCCGAGTTTGGCAGCAGACAGGTAATCATTGGGATATCTTTTCTGTATGTCCAGGTAGGCATCTATCACATGCATGATTTCTGTGTTGTCATAGACTTGCCCCATACTTTCGGCTCTAAGGTGTAGTACATAGGCGGAACTGTCCCTTTCTGCCAGCAGGTTGCTTTCCTTTAGAGACTCACGGTATCTCTTCATGTTCATCAGCAGACTGATATACTGGATGCGTGCGTATTTATTGTCCGGATTTATGTGGAGCGCATTTTGGTAGTAATCCAGTGCCTCGCTATATTTGGCAAGTGATTTGCAGCATTCGGCAGCTTCAATGTATGCCCGGGGATTGAGAGAATCCTGAGCTACGACTTCCTGAAATACGCTCAGAGCTTCAAGGTTATTGCCCAGCCTTTCAGCGCTTTTCCTTTTTGGTAGAGTAGGGGGACGGTCGGGGTTTCTTGATCGATCAGCATCAAGGCTGTTTCATAATCGTAGTTGGCCATCGCCTCTTGAATGGGATTTGTGGTCTGTGCCGCCAGAAGCGAACAGCATGCACTGAAACATAAGGAGATAAAAAGCTTTCGCATACAGTATATCATTTATATGAGGTTAAACTGACTGCAAGTTACTAAAAAGAATGTATTTACGAAATAATCGTAATCTGTTTTAGATAGATTAACGAAAAAGCCCCTCCAAAAATGAAGGGGCTCTAAAATAGTTCAGAATTCAAGCCGGATAACGGAATGAATAAATGTATTACATTAAGAATCCCAGCAGGATACCTGCTGCTACAGCGGAACCGATTACACCGGCAACGTTCGGGCCCATGGCATGCATCAGCAGATAGTTGGTAGGATCGTATTCCAGACCTACTACTTGGGAGATACGTGCAGAGTCGGGTACGGCAGATACACCGGCATTACCGATCAACGGATTAATCTTGTTGCCTTTCTTCAGGAAGAGGTTGAAAATCTTCACGAAGATGACACCGGATGCTGTGGCAATGACAAATGATAAGGCGCCCAGACCGAATATCTTGATTGAATCAAGGGTTAAGAACTCGGATGCTTGCGTAGAAGCACCTACTGTCAAACCAAGCAGAATAGTAATGGTATCAATCAGCGGACCACTGGCTGTGTTTGCCAGACGACGTGTAACTCCACTTTCTTTCAGTAAATTACCGAAGAACAGCATACCCAGCAAAGGCAGACCGGATGGTACAAGGAATGTGGTTAGTAACAAACCGATAATCGGGAACATTACTTTTTCCGTATGTGAAACCACACGGGGAGGTTTCATACGGATAAGACGTTCATTTTTACTGGTCAGCCAACGCATAATAGGCGGCTGTATCACCGGTACTAATGCCATATATGAATAGGCTGATACCGCAATGGCACCCATTAAGTTAGGAGCCAGTTTGGAAGAGAGGAAGATGGCAGTCGGACCATCGGCACCACCAATGATACCGATTGCACCAGCCTGCATCGGGTCAAATCCTATGGCAAGGGCAATCATATAAGCACCGAATATACCGAATTGGGCTGCTGCACCAACCAACATTAATTTGGGGTTCGATATCAAAGCAGAGAAATCCGTCATGGCACCGATACCCAGGAATATGAGTGGCGGGTACCAACCGGAGGTTACTCCCTGGTACAGAATATTAAGTACGGAACCTTCTTCATAGATACCGACTTTTAATCCGGCTTCCATATTGAAAGGTATATTACCAATCAGCATACCGAAACCGATAGGAATTAATAGCATCGGCTCAAATTCCTTGGCTACAGCCAAGTATATGAAAAACAAACCTACCAGAAGCATTACCACATGTCCTACCGTTGCATTGGCAAAACCTGTATAAGTCCAGAAGTCGGCAAGGTTGTTTCCTAAAAATGTGATAAATTCTCCCATATTATTCAATAATTACGAGGTCAGTACCTTCGAGAACAGAGTCCCCTTTGTTTACATTGATGGCTGTAATCTTACCGTCTTTATCAGCATTGATATTGTTTTCCATCTTCATGCTTCCAAATGATGATAACTTGTCCCTTCTTTACTGTATCGCCGACATTTACTTTGATATCGAGGATTACACCGGGAAGCGGAGATTTTACACCTGACTTGCCGGTAGAAGCAGCGGCCGGTTTTACTACCGGAGTAGCAGGAGCAGCAGGAGCGGATGTGGCTGCCGGACGTGCTACCGGTTTAACGACTACCTTCGGTGCTTTTTCCATTTCAACTTTGTAGGGAGTACCGTTCACTTCTACATGAGCGATGTTGTCTTCAATATCTCCAATGGCAACTTTATATACGTTACCGTTAATTTTATATTTATATTCTTTCATCGTTTTATTTTATTATGGGTGACTTACTTTTTGTGAGGAGTCTCACGCAACGTATAAATCTTTGAACTCCACGGTGAGTAACTGCGTTTTACACGGGTAATGGTAAGTATCGTGTCTTCCACATCGTGTACATCGCTTTGGAATTCGTGCATGGCCATTGAAATGGCAGCAAAAACTTCTCCCGGAGCCTGCCCCAGTTGTTTCTCTTTTGCTTCTTGTTTATCAGTAATACCTTTAGCTTTCATGGCATTGCGTTTGCTGAGGTTAACTGATATTTTACCTATAATCTTGAAGGAGATGTAGAGTAATATCAGCCCGCAGAATACAACGCTCATGGCAGAAATAGCCATACCGATACCTACGCTGTCATGCTCTTCGAATTTTTCCATTTTGGCATTGCTGTCGATAGTCTTGTTGTTGGTACTCGGAGTGACATATTTATCTTCGCTTCCACCCTTTACTTCCCATTGGTCGGCTGCATCACTGACACGGGCATAGGATTGGTTGGCTTTTAAAGTACCGGCAGGCACTATGACTTGATCAAGCAATTTCTTGCCGGAATCATACAACCCAATCCAGTTGGCATTTGTGGCATCCAGTTTGAAGTTCGTATGAAATGTACCGCGTCTTGGTTCTCCATCAGCCCAGAAAAGTGCATGCTGACGTGGTTTTATGAGTGTCAGAACGTCACCTTTGGGAATGAAATAACTGGCAGTATCACCCGGCTGGCTGCTGAATTTCAGATAGCAACCTGCAAGGTCGGCGCTGCCGTATGATCTGTTGAATATTTCAATCCATGCGCTGTGCACACCGTAGTCATCCTGATAGTTGCTTTCGTTGTTGACCAGCACTTCATTCAGCAGCAGTTTGTTGTTCGATTTCTGTTCTTTGCAAGAAGAGCAAAAGCCCAACACCAGCATCAATGAAAGGAATATTCCGATTTTTGTTTTATTCATAATCGTTCTTGTTTTAGTGTGAAAAGCTTGATTACAAGGGAATATTACCATGCTTCTTAGCCGGGTTAGTCAATTTCTTGGTTTGCAACTGTTGCAGGGCACGAATGATGCGGAAACGTGTGTTACGCGGTTCGATAACATCATCAATGTAGCCATATTTAGCTGCATTATAAGGATTGGCAAACAACTTGGTGTATTCAGCCTCTTTTTCAGCCAGGAATTGAGCCGGATTTTCCTGCTCTTTGGCTTCGCGGGCATATAATACTTCTACAGCACCTGCACCACCCATTACAGCGATTTCAGCAGTAGGCCAAGCATAATTCATGTCGCCACGCAGCTGCTTACAGCTCATCACGATGTGCGAACCACCGTAGGATTTACGCAGTGTGATGGTAACCTTGGGTACAGTAGCTTCACCGTATGCATACAGCAGTTTGGCACCGTGCAGGATGACGCCGTTGTACTCCTGGCCGGTTCCCGGAAGGAATCCCGGTACGTCTACCAATGATACGATAGGAATATTGAAGCGTCGCAGAAACGGACGAAGCGTGCGCCTTGCGGGATGCGTTG
>ENA-OQDD01000222-OQDD01000222.1-human-gut-metagenome-genome-assembly--contig:-NODE-222-length-23952-cov-4.804869_pt1 | contig 23952 bp, 32 predicted proteins | sample MGYA00242507_ERZ504598 | MGnify/ENA primary metagenome ERZ504598 (study PRJEB26092, sample SAMD00036318) | human gut metagenome | host: Homo sapiens | study: EMG produced TPA metagenomics assembly of...
GTAAAAAAGCTACATGGCAGTCAATAAAATACTTACATATCCTTGCACATACTCTTTTGCTCCAGAACGATCTACATCCACCCAATACAATGCTCGATCTTCTCCATTTGGATAAGAAAAACGATCCCCCGTTATTTTTTTCTCATTTTCTCCATTATAAACATACGACAAATCTGTAATTTCTCGCACCGGAATATTTGTTCCTTTGACCAAAATTTCTTTGTTCTTTACCGCTGCCGGGCTGATCCAGGTCGGATTGTAGTAAACGCCGAGAGCCATTCCTCTCTCATTCAGATAGTCTGCCCAATATTTCCAATCATGTTTCCATGAATCATGATGACGAGTTAGATATCCATTTTCATTGATGCAGAAAGAATCCTCGATCCATCCATCTGTGCATACCATCTCGTATCCATATGGAACAAATTCCTTTGCTACCCAATCAATATTTTCTTTGAACCGTTCTTCTGGCATAAAAGTATTTTCAGTAAACTGTTTCTCATAGGTACACCAGTAAAGGGGTCCTGTTCTTTTATCTAATTTCAATCTCATGTAAAAACCCTCCTATTTTTTTACCTAGCTCAGAATCCTATTCCAAACGCAGATATATAACAGAAAACACCAATAATTTGTCCAATTCAAATGTAATTTCCTGTCTTTGATCATCCCCTAGTTTTACTTTATAATACACTTCTTCTGGCTCCTGAATTTCACCGTCCGGTGTCACAACGTATATTTGTTTCTTTTCTCCCGGAAGTTTTGCCTTCACTTTTATCTTTTCTACACGCTGTGGGAATTCCTCATGTGTTCTATTCCAGTTCATGTCCGAAATTCCCGTAAAATTCACACATCGTATTGAAAATTCTCGTCCTCTCTTATAAATTTGAATCCATACCTTTCCTGCTTCCGGATACGGTGACCAATCAACATTTTCGAATATAAATTCTGAGTTGATTCCTCCTGCATACTGCATCGTCAGATCCGTCCAATTTCCGGAAATAAAAGTCCGCCGTACGCGGTAATAAAATCATAATATTTTTTCAATGTTTTTCGGAACGAATGTTCCCCAATTCTGCAGTTGTCCGGATAATATGCCTCTGTCAGAACACTTCCTTCCTCGCCCAATAGAAGATGGTATCCGCCAGAAGCGAAAATTGTTGCCATTGCAAGCTGCGCTGTAGATCCCTTCAGATTTCTTTCTGGTTCTGTTTTAAACGGATTCAAATACGCTGCCAGAATCACCCTCTTCTCATCTTTTGTTTCCCGAGCATGCGCAATCAAACGATATAGATCTCTATAAGTATCATTCGGCGACCAGACCTCTATATAAATACAATCTTCGCGACTCTTTTTTACCGAATCTACGGCCAGTTATTTACTGCATTAAAAATGAGTTGTTTTTCCGGGTATTTTTCTTTTGTTTCATTGATCAAATCACCAAAATCATCTGCCAGATCTCGAATGACATATTTTCCATTTTCCAGAATTAATGCCTCTTTCGGATCTCCGTATTGATCCATATGTACGCCATCAAAACCTTTTTCCAGCGCTTTTCCATATTCCTGTAAAATCCGTTTTCTCCACGCCGTTCCCCTGTGAATATCCATCAACCATATTTTGTCAATGAAAATCATTGGTTCTCCATTATCGTACCGATAGCTGCATTCCGGATGTTCTTTCTGAAATGATTCTGCACCGTAAACAGCGCCATATGCTATTGCCTTGGCACCGCAAGCGTGCACTCCTTCGATTTTTTTCGCAACAGCAGTCATCGAACCTTTTCTTCCCATGATATCTGTGTAAATATCACTCTCCGGATAAAACTCATCATGGTGGTACATCCAGTCATAAACTGAATCACATTTAAGTGCATTTCCCTGAAAAATTCCTGATACTCTTCTTTTTGTTTATCTTCCTCAGAAAAACTGCTAAGAAATCCATATCTTGGAGCTTCTGTCCAGCAATTCACAACATCAAATGCCGTGTAACAGCTCCCTAGTTTTTCAGTCTTTTGAAAGAATTCTATTTTTACCAGATATCCACCCGTTTTTTCTGAAATGCTTTCCGCAAGTGGAATATACACTCCTTGTTCCAGGGTACATTCCATTTTCAGATTTTCTCCCTGATACGTAAACAACGAAACTATCACGTGATTTGCTTTCGTCGGCCCTGTTTTTTTTATTTCCAGCCAGACTCTTTCCCCAATTTCATACTGCGTTTTATTAGGTATTACATAAAACCCTGTATTTTCCATCTTCCACCCTCTCTTTCCATGAAATGTTTCGTTTGTTTTTGAGAAAGCCCCATCTTCGAAATTAAACCGAAGACGGGACTTTTTCTCAAGAATCTTCGCGGGGATCACTTCGTCATTTTGATACTATTGTTCTTTGTGAATTACATGAATTTCTGTTTTTTCCAATTTCGGAACACTGACAATAACTGCTGTATCCTCTCTCCAATACCAACCGGAACCATAATTCAACGCATTCAAGGATGCACCTTCTGGAAGAGAAATCCCATTCAACTCCAGACTTCTGGCTTTCTGTCAAAACCAAGGAGAACAATAAATTCTGTCTCAGATGCATGGCGAAGCATAAAGAAATCTTCACCCGTTTTGCCCAAAATATTGTATTCAATTTCTTTTCCATCTGCATACCGTTTGCCTGAAGTTTCATTTAAAGCTCGGCTCATAAGAACTGTATTCTTTTTTTCATATGTCATGCTTTGTCCAAGCTGCAATTCTCCATTCATAACAGACAGAATGCACGCTCCTTCCCGAATATAAACAGGAATTTTGTCAATTGGAACATCCACCTGAAAAATTCGGTTTCCACCAACCATCTTTCTGAAATCCAATAAATTGATCCATCTTCCTGATGGGAAATAAATTCTCCTCTTTTCCCCTTCTTGATGAACCGGAGCAACTAACAGATCTGAACCATAAAAATATTCATCTTCCAATAGACAGCCTCTTTATCATTAGGAAATACTATTGGCAACGGTCTCATCATTGGTATGCCTGTTTATGTGCCTCTTCCGCTGTATGAACCGAATATTTCAGAAGATTTTCTCTTAGCCATGCATAAAATTTATAAACAGACACTGCATATCGACTGTAAACCACGGCTCTCTTGGGGTCACTCCATGGAAACGCATAATCGGTGAGAAGGCTGCAAATTCCGTCCAACGGAGATACGTTTCTTCGTCTGCAAATCCTGAATAACCTCCTGCATCAACACCCCAGAATGGAAAACCGGAAGCCGCCAGTGTCAGACCTCCATTCATTGCATAAGTCAGGCCTCTAAAGCTTGAAAGCTGGTCTCCACCAAACTGGCAGGAATACTTTTGAACACCCGCTGCCGCAGATCTTGAAAACAGCACGTGATCTTCTCCTTTATATTTTTCAAAGAGTTTTCGATACGCTTTTGTATAATCCAGCGCGTAAGCGTTGTGCATTTCATCTCCCGTACGACCATCGTAAAACACTGCTTCATCTGGAATAATTTCTCCAAAATCCACCATAGTTCCATCAAAACCTGCATCCATTCGATCATGCCATTGATTTTCCAGAAGTTCCTCTGCTCTTGGATGTGAAAAATCAATAGCACATGGAAGAACTTTTTCTCCACGATAACCCGGCGTTCTTGTAATTGGCAGATCTTCTTCCGCACAGTTCGGCAGAAGTTCCTTTGCCTGCTCCATATCCAGATGTGAAAACTGCCACGAAAAAACCCGCATCTTCTGTTGTTTTGTAAACGCAGCAATCTTATAAATTTCTTCTTTGTTGTAATGGTCTTCCCATTTCCAACCAGCACCCTCTGCATACAGGCCAGAATGTGGGATATCAAGATTTTTAAACTTCCGTACAACACCTTCCATCTCCTGGATTACATCGTGCGTCGGTCCGTCCATCCATCTGCCTACCCCACCGCCGGCCCACGGTTCAAACACCCACGCAGGCGGAAGCAGCGGTTTTCCGGTTAAGGCTGTATATTCCTCCATGTTTTCTAAGACGCTTCCCGTAAAAACATAAATATCTGCTTTGGGTCCTGCTGTTGTGATTCGAAGCCCTTTACTGACTCTTCCAATATCTGCTCTAATTCTGTAAAAACTGTTAATAAACAAAGAGTAACCTTTTGTAGAGTGTAAAAATGATACATTTTTGTAGGACTGATTTCCAATAGAACAATTACAACCTTCAAATGCATCTCTGTGCCACAAAGAAAGTACCCGACCTCTCTGGTTTACGGCATCAAATCGTTCACCGAATCCATACACCATTTCTCTTTCCAGAAGTGGTTGGCACACATCGAAACCTTTGCTTCCTGCATAATCATAGAGCTTGAAGTTATCTGCATCCAATACAAATTTTTCATCTGCACAGATTTTCCAATCATCTCCCGCTGTAATCACAATCACAGAATGTGCTGTTTTGATCTGATATTCTCCCTCTATTTCTGAAAATGTATATGAAACTGCTTCGCTGTCAAAATCTCCTTTTTCTCTTGTATAAAAGCGAAAACCACGATTCTGTGGAATCAATACGGCATCGCAGGTGTTCAAACCATATTCATACTTTAATACAATCTGATTCCCCTGATCTGAAACAGATTTCAGATGTGTGAATCCAATCCAGTTGTCTTCGTCTGCATCTCCAAGTGTGTGATCTGCATACCACCATGCCGTGAGCGTTCGGAAATAGCCAATCAAGACATCCAGTTCTCTGCAGGCTGTCGCAGTATCTCCTTTTCGAAGTGCTTCGTTGCAGAGACGTCTCTGTACCCAAGGATCCACTTATCAAAAGAGTTTTCACATCTTGCATTTGGGAAGAAATCCATTCCTTCCAACATTAACACATCCTGCCATCTTTGTACGGTTATAATCCGATCTGGCAATTCATCCGGTGTTGTCGGCGTCAGCGATTTCTGCAGATGCAGAATCTCAGCCCGCTCATTTATAGATGGCCATTCCAGTGTCGCCGGCCGCTGCCAATGCATCGTTCCATCCGGTAGGATCACGCAAGCACTGTTGGAATAGATAACCTGCGGTGTTCCTCCAGGTGTGCACTCAATAAAGCTTTCCGGATCAAAATCAAATCTGGACTCGTAATTTGCATTTAAATCCAACGGATTTAAAGCCAAAACTTCACTGGTCTGATTCTTTTTCCGGTAAACCTGAAACTTAAAATATTTTTCCGGAAATCCACCGAACAGCTCCCATGGAATTCCAAACATGACACGCCAACAGTTTTTTTCTACAGCAATTTTGCATGTATATTTCCATGATGGGATTTCTGTTTTTACCGCATCATTTTTTTCGGTAAAGTAATCATTTAAAATTGCTTTATCGCCACCGAAATAGGTCATTCCCTTTTCCGTCCTGCTCCCGCCTGTTTCTCTGTGTCTGCACAAAATACTGCGTAGTCTCGCTCTCCAAAATTTCCGCTGCTCAATGCAATTTCTATCTTATCTTTGCGAAGCATCCATTCTGTCTTCAGCACATTTTCATCGGACGGACGGGAAACCCTTGCCTCTTTTTCATAGCAAATCAGATACAAATACAGATTTTTCTGATCCCACATCATCCGTAGGTTTGTACTTGAAACGGTCTCTCTTCCGCCTGCGCTGTAAAAAGTATCCATTAACACCGCATGTTCCCATTCATTTAAATTCACCGGAATGGAAGGTACTGTCGAAACCGGTGCACCAAGTTCAACTGCTGCAATACCAAACGACTGTTTTTTTCTAGTTGTAATCATACTTCACCTCTAGGTTAAAATTTTGCAGAGAATCCGATATTATCCTTTTATGGAACCGTCTGTAATGCCCTGCTGCATAAACTGTTTCTGGAAAATAACAAACAATACAATAATCGGAATAATAACAATAACACTGGCAGCAAACATCAGGCCATAGTTCGTCGTATACTGCCCACGGAACAGTTGCAGTGCAACGGAAAGTGTTCTCTTGTTTGTCGATTTTGTAAAGGTAAGAATATCAAATAGGTTCGACCAGTATCCATTGAACGCCAATACTGCCTGTGTTGCAATTGCCGGTTTACTTAACGGAATAATGCAATGTAACAAGGTCTGAAACCTAGTTGCACCATCAAGGTACATGGACTCTTCCAGCTCTTTCGGCACTGCTTCAAAAAAACCTCTATAGAAGAAGGTGTTTCCTGCCACACAAGTGCTCCCCACAGCAGCCAAATTCCTTTATAGGTATCAATCAGTTTCAATCCGTTTAAAACAGTGTACTGGGAGATCATAGCCAGCTGTGCCGGAATCATCATTGTGAGCAACAGCAAGTTAAAAATAGGCTCCTTTCCTGGAAACTGGAATCGTGAGAAAGAATATGCCATCGTGATCGAAATTAACAGATTTACGATAAGGCCCACTACAGACACGTATAGTGTGTTGAAAAAGTACGTCTGAAAATGGTTTGCAGTCCACGCTTTTACATAGTTTTCCAGATAAAGTGGAAAATTCGGAAATAAAATTGGCTCGTTCGGCAGAACACCCTTTACCTTCATAAATGAAGTCGAAATCATTGACAAAAAAGGAAGAAGACATATTGCTGTCAACGCTACTAAAATCACATGAATACAGATCTGACTGATTATTTTCTTTTTCTTCATTACTGCTCTCCTCCTTAAAGATTTTCACCATAGCGAAGGAATCTCTTCAGTCCCATGGAAATAGCAAATACAACAATACCCATGACAATACCACAAGCGGCCGCATACCCAAAATCGAAATAGTTGAAAGCCCTCCGGTAAATATAATCCATAACTACATCTGTTGTTCCGAGCGGATCTCCTTTCGTTAACAGGAATACCTGAATAAAGATATTCATCGCACCATTAATCAGATTAATCAGTAGATAAAGTGTAGTTCCTCTTAATCCCGGAAGTGTAACGTGGAAGAATTTCTGAACCGCATTGGCTCCATCCATCGTTGCAGCTTCATACTGATCTGATGGGATTCCAAGAAGACCGGCGGTGTAAATGATCATAACCCAGCCATAGCCCTTCCAGATTGAGCAGATCCAGATAACAAAGTTTCCTGTCCATGTATTCTTCAACCATGCTACCGGCTCTTTTAAGATTCCGATGGTAGTCAGACAGTAGTTTACAAGACTTCCTTCATCCGGTTGGAAAATATAATCAATGATATTACAGAAAACAACCCAGTCACAAATAACTGCAATATATAAGAGTACTTTATATACATTTTTTCCTGTTTTCAGGTTATGAATCAAAACGGCAACGATCAGGCCAAGAACCAACTGTCCTGGCACAGTAACCAGAACTGCTAAAATATTATTTCGAAATGCAATCCAGAAAAAATAGGCATCAGATCCTTTTGTTGAAATATCTTTGAACATTTTAGCAAAATTACTTATTCCAACAAATGTATTTTCCGAACCTGGCATAATGCTATAATTTGTTAGTGCAATATAAATATTCTTAATTTGTGGATATAATACAAAGACAATAAATAAGGTCATTCCCACTGCAAGGAAGGGCAAAACGGCCAACCATTGTTTCAGACCTTTGGAAAATCTTTCTGATAAAGGTTTTTTCATAACAGATACCTTTCCGGGCTGCTTTTTATCGCCCTATAAACAATTTCCACAGGCAAGAAAGCCTGTGGAAATTTGTTTCATCTTTCTTGAATTATGATGCCTCACCTGCAAGCAATGCATCCAGTTCCGGAGCAATCTTATCGAGTGCGGACTGTGCCGTATCCTCATGAAGAACTGCGCTCTGGAATGCTACAGAGAGTTTATCTGAAATTTTCTCCCATGCCGGAGATGGGGTACGGGATACAGCTCCCTCAAGCTGTTCAATATACGTACTCATATTCGGTACTGCTTGTACTTCTTCAGATTCGGCAATTGTTTTACAGTCGGGATCAGATGTCCACCGCCTACAGCCTGTGCTGTCTGAGAGAATTCACTCATTAAGAACATTGCAAATACCCAAGATGCTTCTTTCTTATCGCTACTCTCAAACATAACCAGATCCTCGCCACCGTTAACGGTAAGAGATCCGGCTTTGCCAGCCGGCAGAAGTCCTACTTCTACTTTTGCCAGATTTTCTTCATCATCATTTGTGAAGAACCATGGACCCTGATAACTAAACAGATAATTTCCATCGTAAAGACCATTTGCTGCATCCGGCTTTCCACCTGTGAAGCAAGGTCCAATAATTCCTTCATCATACCACTCAACGATAGTCTCCAGTGCCTTTACACTATCTTCACTGTTGATATAACCAGATGCTTTTGTATAATCCTCGTTGGTATAAACACCGCCCAAAGAGTGAAACAATGGAGCCATAGCCCAAGAGTTTGCCCCCTCGCATGCGATCAGATACTGATCTGAGCCAAGCTTGTCCTTCAATGCAACAACTTCATCGTAAGTTGTCGGAATACTGTCAATATTCAGTTCCTCCATCATGGTCTTACTGTAAACGCCTGACAGACAGTTTGTGTTCAATGGCAATCCATAATATTTTCCATTGTAATAATTAGTACTCAGCGGTCCTTCGTACAGATTATCTTTCAGATCTGCAAATCCTTCCAGATCATCAACTGCTGCAAGTGCTCCCATTTCAGCAAGTTCTGGAACCCAGATAATATCCATTCGCATCAGATCCGGGCCTGTTCCACTGGAAAGGCTGGTAATAATCTGTTGCATCAATCCATCGTATGGCATTCTTACAGCATCAACATGAATATTTGGATACTGTTTTTCAAACTCAGGAATAATGGTATCCACAAGAACCTCTTCCTCGGAATCACCATGTGTATGCCAATAGGTAATCGTTACATCGTCTCCATCGTACTGGATACCTGAACCAGAAGCATCTGAGCCTGCGTTGGATGCATCAGATGCGCTGGCGCTGGCACTACCATTGCCAGAAGAACTCTTTGTATCCCCACTTTTGGAATTGCTTCCGCATCCAAAAAGCATGGACGCTGCAAGGATTGCTGATAGTGAAACTGCTAATGTTTTTCTTTTCATCTCTTTTCCTCCTTTAGAAAAGTTCGTTTTTGTTATAATCTATTTTTATACTTTTTCTTATCTTTTCTCAAGACGCTTTCTTATCTAATCTATACAGTATTTTTACTTTATATCACTTTTTTATGGACTTTTTAACGAATTTCGAATAATATGTTATTGTGCAAATTTTATGACATATAATCATTTTTCCTTTTTTATTCATGGTTAATGTACAATTCAAAAGAGGGCAAAACATATGGAAATTATCGAATATGAACCAATCAATTTGTATGACGGACGCTTTTGCAAAGTATTTCATTCTGACTGGATTCAGTTAGAAAAACCAAAAGATGTAAATTTAGCACCGCATTTTCACTGGCATAACAGTTTTGAATTTAACTGTTCTATTTCGGGAACACTGCTCTGTGAAATCGGTTCTACTATGGCTTATGTAAAAGATAATGATTTTCTTTTTGTGAATCCAAATGTTATTCATAAATCACTTGAAAATTCTGCCTCCTTTCTCGGATTTGCAGTGCTTGTTCCTGTTGCTATCCTACAGTTTTTTTTAACCCGGATGATAAAAACTCCCCTATTATAGAGCAGGATGTTGTGAACAGACATCGAAAAGAAATCATGGGACTTCTTATGGATATCTACCGATATTCGCGATCCGAAAAACCAGTTGATCTCCTTGGGATGAATGCCTGCGTTCTCCAAATTTTTCATATCCTTCTCTCTGAAAGCATGGCTACTCCGGCTTGTACTACCCCCCCCGATCAAAATTAGAGGATTCAATTTCTTTTACCGAATATCTGGCAGCACATTATAAAGAACATATTACTCTGGAAAGTGTTTCCGAACATTTTGGCTTCAATCCGACCTATTTTTCCAGAATGTTTGCAAAAAAACAGGACGCAATTTTAATGTCTATCTTTCTTCGCTCCGATTAGACCATGCGACCCACCTCCTTGAAACTACTACTTCTTCTATTCCTGATATTTCAGAAGAAAGTGGTTTTTCCAGTTCTCGCGCTTTTATCGAAATGTTTAAAAAAGTGAACGAACTCACGCCAAAACAATATAGGGATCAATGCAGCGAGCACCAAAAAGGTTCATCACTTTAATAACTAATTTTTTCCTTCTCTTGACATGCAGGCATGCAGTTCTTCCAATACTGTACAGACGTTTATCCGTATTCTAGTAGCTTTTATGTTAATCATTGATATGCCTAACATAAAAACAGCTCAAGTGCATTTCTGCACCTGAGCTGTTTTTCTGCTTTTTCAATATAATTGTATCATGCAAGCGACCTTACGGTTCCTTCCGTAATTCCATTTTCATTAAACACATCGACTCTCACATATACCGTTTCGCCTTCGACCAGCGCGCCAATATTCTGCTCCCTGACCGGATGCTGACTGTGGTTTGCCTCATGTCAGTGGGGGATACCGATTTCTCTCCGCCCTCCACTGCCGTTAATTTTCTTATTTGCAATTCATCTCACCACCTATCGACGGGAGAATCCTTGCCATTATTTGTTGAATCTTCCCTATATGGTAATATTCTCAGAATTTCATCTGTCTGCATGTTCTGACACCGTTGACGTAAATATCATTTGCCAGTTCTGTGACTAGCCGCATATCCTGCCAGGTTTCACACTTATTCCCCATAAAAGTAATGTTATCAAAATGGACATCATGAACACGTACTTCTTCTGTCGGTGTCTGGTACCCCCGGATTACGGAAACCGGGACATCTCCGTTCAGCACCTGGATATTATCAAAATAGATATCATTAATCTCTCCTTTGGCAAGCTGTTCCGTATATTTGCAAAGCAGAACCTTAATATCGAACAGTTTCTGTTCTGCCTGCTCTACTCTGATGTTTTTATAATGTATATCATGAACATGACCTCCATCTGCCTGATGTATGGAAATCGCCGCACCACCCATGTTTCCTTCATACTGGCAGTGTATGATGTCACAGTCTTCAAATACCAGGTCGTGGATTTCGCTCTGGAGGGCATAACCAAGCTCTATGGCATTACCGGTTCTGCATTCCAGATTACGTTATTGTGAACACGCACTTTTGTTACATCACGTACCGTTGACGGATCTTCAAACAATCTTTGGGATTTGATGCAGATACTGTCGTCTGTGGAACGGATAAAGCAATTTTTTACCTCTACATCCTGGCTGCTCGTAATATCAATACCGTCTCCCGTTACAATCCTCGACATAATGCTCATGTACGGTAGAGAAGCACAAAGCAAAACAAGGATAGCCAGCCCTGCCACTATTCCGAAGTCAGGGGAACGCAATAGAAAAATTCATAGCTGTATGCTATACTTAATTAGCATTTGAACATATCAAGCTGACACAGCAATCTCTTTACTTGCCGTTAATGCGCGTCTACCAATAGTCCGCACAAAGCAAGAGTAGCGTAAAGGTATAAAAATTTCAAACTTCTTTGTAACGAAATTCCGATTTCTCCGTCTAACCTATGAAGCTGAAGGAGGTGATGACAAGTATGGACTATGAAAAGCTCTATAAAGCCTACTATTTACAGGTATACTCGTATACTATTTCTCTTGCCAAAAATCGTGAGATAGCAGAGGAAATCACGCAGAACACATTCTATAAGGCTGTTTCTACAACATCACAATTCAAAGGTAAGTCAGATGAATTGACATGGCTCTGCTCCATAGCAAAAAATCTTTACCATGATGAAATGCGAAGCCGTCAGCGAGTAGCTGATGTGAGTGAAATCAATGACTTGCCATCAAATGAAAATGTTGAGAACTCAGTTGCAGATTCTGACATGGCGTTCCGCATACACCTCGTTCTTCACCGTTTGGAAGAACCATACAAAGAAGTCTTTCAGCTTCGCGTATTCGGGGAACTATCTTTTTCACAAATCGCTGCAATTTTTGGAAAAACAGAATCATGGGCGAGAGTTACTTATCATCGTGCAAAGCTAAAAATTCAAGAAAGGATGGATGAAAAGCATGAGTAAACAATGCGATATTGTTCGAGATATTCTTCCGCTGTATGTTGACGGTGCTTGCAGCGAAGCAAGCGCAGAGATGGTAAAAGAGCATTTGAACGCCTGTGCTGACTGTAACGCAATTTATCAGAAATTGCTTTCTCACACGAACGAAGATGTTCTTCACGAAGAAAGCGAAAGCGTTATTATGCGCCATGAGGCAAAAGAAAAGCAGAGAGGCAAAAAAAGATAACGATTGCTGTTCTCGTTTCCATCGCTCTTTGTATCATTGCAATTTTTGCAGCTCTCTTTCTGTTACCTATAAACATTGCTTATGAGCCTGTCAAAATCGACTTCCCATTTGAGGTTGAAGATGTCGAAAGCGTTGAAATGTACCACTATGACGAAGTGCCTGCATCAGCAGAAAAGAAAGTAGTTGTTGCTGAAAATGATATAAAGACCCTGTATGATAAGTTCAAGGGCTTATCCTTAAAAGACAAAACAACTGAGGAAACTGCCGGAGCAGCTGTGACCAGCTTTAGATTTAACCTCTCAGATGGAACAAGCTACGATTTGATTTACGCCTGCTATGGAGTTAAAAACGGCGAATTGAAGTCAGCAGCAGGCGGTTTTAAGTATTTCACAAGTGCGGATATCGGCTCTTATTGGAACAATTTGAATACGGAACTTGAAGCAATTCCTATCAATGAGAGTGAATTGCCGTGAGCAGATAGCAAACCCAGCCGAGCCTGTCAACGGTCAAGATGAACGGCGGAAATGCGCCGCTGTTGACAGCCCCGCCCGTCTTTGCTGTTCGGTAATCAAGAGGGCGACAGCACAAGATGCTGCCGCCCTCTGCCATTATTCAGAAAGGGGGATTTCCATGACCGAACACGAAAAGTATCAAGAACATATCCGGCATACACACGATGCCTTTTGCAAGACTGTTATTCGCCACGCTGCCATAGACGCAGCCCGGAGCATACGGAGCCGCCGCAAGCGGGAAATCTCGCTTGAATATCTGATAGAAGAAAAACACTATCCATTCAGTACCACAGATAAATACTTTGCGGAGCAATCCGGCATGACCAGCTATCCGCTTTTCGTCTGTGGTCAGATGGTGCTTTTGGAAAGCCCAGAGCTTGCCGCAGCCCTGTCCGCACTATCACAGATGGAACAGGAAATCATTTTCTTGTACTACTTCCAACGATTGACGCATAGGGAGATTGGACGGAGATATGGACGGGCTGGCAACACAACCGGGCGGCGTATTCAGATGATTTTACGGCGGCTACGGGCAGAGTTGGAGGGTTTGTCCTATGAGCCAGCTACTTCCCTATGAGACAATCGTTAAGGCAAGCGAGGGCGACCCGGAAGCTGTTGCCGCCGTCCTATCCCATTATGCGGGATATATCCGCTCTTGTGCGAAAATGGACGGACAGATTAACACGGATATGCAGGAGCATATCGTCAGGCAACTGATAGAAAGCCTGTTGAAGTTCCGCTTTGACCGCTAAACAGAAAAGTTGTATAATTAGAGCCTGACAAATTAAACTTCAATGAGGGTAGAGCAAATGGAACAGATTATCAATTATAGAGACATACCCACAGATAAAAGGATTGACATATTAAATGCTCTTGAGCGAATAGGTTTTTTCCGGCATACGGCGGCGTGAAAACAATGCAGCAAATTATGGGAAAGTCAGTTCCAGGTTCAGGCCCACAATTCTATTTCGTTTTCCGTGAAAATGAGTTGATAGGGTACAATTTTCTCATTGGGGACACTAAGAAATATAAAGCGTTCCCATGGCTTGCTATTAGCAATATGGATGAGCAGAAGTTGACTGTTTGTGAAGAAATGATGAAAATACAAATTGCCTTTTTTGAAAAACTCGGAATGCAAAAGATAGCAGATCATTGCGTTAGGATTATGGAAGATTACAGAAAAGGAATTGGAAAGCAGAAAGAAAGCGATTGCAGATAAATTCCATTTGAAAAACGGCTGACAATTTAATACCGCCGCCCATCACAGCGGCAGATAAGCAGTAAATCTTGAAAAGGTTTACTGCTTTTTTTGCGCCCATTTTCAAAAATCTTTGGCAAACCACACCGCCGGATTGTTGTAGGGAGCAGACAGGTAAAACAAAAAAATTTCCGCTGCGTTTGCCAAAACGCCCCCTTTTCACCGTTGTAGTGGTGAACAGCGGGCAGAACACGCCGCCGCAATCGCTATATTGGTGGAGCAAGCCAGTATATCCGCAAACCAGAGCCGCCGAGGAAAGCGGTAGTTTTTTAGAGCAAGTTTCTACCACGGTGCCAAAATCCGCAATTCTGCAGTTTTGCCCCTCGCGGGAAACTTGTTGGGGAGTGCCTTCCCCAAACCCTGCTCATGCGCCCTTACGGGCGAGAAAGGAGGTCACACCATGCGAAAGAAATACAACACGCCCCACCGCAGCCGCGTTGTGAAAACCCGGCTGTCCGAAGATGAGTATGCCGACTTCACAGCGCGGCTTGCGCCCTATGGTATCAGCCAGTCCGAATTTCTCCGGCAGGCGATACGGCGGGCGACCATACGCCCGGTTGTCCATGTGTCGTCGGTCAATGACGAGTTGCTTTCCGCTGTCGGGAAGCTGACAGCCGAGTACGGCAGGATCGGCGGCAACCTCAATCAGATTGCCCGGTATCTGAACGAATACGGCGTACCCTACAACACCCTTTCCGGCGAGGTACGCGCCGCCATATCCGACCTTGCCGTCCTCAAGTATGAAGTCCTCAAGAAAGTAGGTGACGCGGTTGGCAACACTCAAGCATATCAACTCTAAAAACGCCGACTACGGAGCCGCCGAGCAATATCTTCTCTTTGAGCATGACGAGTTTACCATGAAGCCCGTCCTTGATGAAACCGGCAGGCTTATCCCCCGCGAGGACTACCGGCTGTCCACGCTGAACTGCGACGGGGAGGATTTTGCCGTTGCGTGTATGCGGGCCAATCTCCGCTATCAGAAAAACCAGCGGCGGGAAGATGTGAAAAGCCACCACTACATCATCAGCTTTGACCCGCGGGACGGGCCGGACAACGGCCTGACCGTAGACCGGGCGCAGGCGTTGGGGGAACAATTCTGTAAAGAGCATTTTCCCGGCCACCAGGCCCTTGTCTGCACCCACCCGGACGGGCATAACCACAGCGGCAACATTCATGTGCATATCGTCATAAACAGCCTGCGGATTGAGGAAGTGCCGTTCCTGCCTACATGGACAGGCCGGCCGATACGAAAGTCGGCTGCAAGCACCGATGTACCGACGCTGCCCTGCGCTACTTCAAATCCGAAGTCATGGAGATGTGCCACCGGGAGGGGCTTTATCAAATCGACCTCTTGAACGGCAGCAAGAACCGCGTCACCGACCGGGAGTATTGGGCGCAGAAAAAGGGACAGGCCGCGCTGGACAAGCAGAACGCCCCCATGATTGCCGATAGTATCACGCCCCGGCAGACCAAGTTTGAAACGAACAAGGAGAAGCTGCGGCAGACCCTACGGAAAGCCCTTGCCACCGCCGCCAGCTTTGACGAGTTTTCCTCTCTGTTGCTGCAGGAGGGTGTGACCGTCAAGGAGAGCCGGGGGCGGCTTTCCTACCTCACGCCGGACAGGACAAAGCCAATTACCGCCCGGAAGCTGGGCGACGATTTTGACCGCGCCGCTGTCTTTGCCGTTTTAGAGCAAACGCCGCCAGAGCAGCCGAAGCGCCAGCCAGATCCCCCGATCCCCCACGCACCATAAAAGACCGCTTGCAGGTTGCCAGAGCGAGATAGCCGCCCCGAAACAGGACGGAGTGCAGCGGCTTGTGGACATTGAGCAGAAAATGGCCGAGGGCAAAGGCCGGGGCTATGAACGCTGGGCGAAGATACACAATCTGAAGCAGGCCGCCAAAACGCTGTCCGTCTACCAGCAATACGGCTTTACTTCCCCGGAGCAGTTAGAAGCCGCCGTTGACACCGCCTATCAGAAAATGCGCCAGACCAGCGGCGAACTGAAAGCACTGGAAACGAAGCTGCAAGGGAAAAAGAAGTTGCAGCGGCAGGTGTTGGCCTACGCCCAGACCAAGGCGCCCGCGACGGGCTGCGGGCACAGAAATCCGAGAAAGCCCGCGCCGCATACCGGCAGGCCCATGAGAGCGATTTTATCATAGCCGACGCAGCAGCCCGGTATTTCAAGGCGCATGGCATTACCAAGCTGCCCGCCCGGAAAGCGTTGCAGGCCGAGATCGAGCAGCTTATCTCCGAGAAAGACGGCCTGTATAACACCTATCACGAACAGAAACAGCGGTTCAAGGAGTTGCAGACCGTCAAGCGGAACATCGACCAGATTTTGCGCCGGGACGAGCCGCACCGCAGAAAGGAGCAGAGCCATGAGCGATAACCTGCCCCACATGGACTACCGCCAGCACCGGCGGGCGCGGCGGCTGGTACATGAGTGCTGTAACTACGATGAGGGGAACTGCCTGCTATTGGACGACGGGGAGCCTTGCGTGTGCGTCCAGAGCATTTCCTTTTCCCTCATGTGCCACTGGTTCCGTGTGGCTGTCCTGCCCCTTGACGGGGAGCTGGCCGCAGCCCTCTTGTGCCGGGGAAGCCGGAAACGGTGTGCCGTCTGCGGGGCGGCCTTTGTCCCCAAATCCAACCGGGGAAAATACTGCCCCGACTGCGCCGGGCGCATGAAGAAAATCAAAGCCGCCGAGAGAAAGCGGAAACAAAGGCAGAGATGTCACGCTTTAGAGCCTTTCAAACCCGCATAAATCAAGGCTTTTTTCGTGGGTGTCAAAGGGTACGCGATACATTTATCCTTTTCCCCCGGAAACGGCGTTTTAATGCGTGACAATACGCCAAAATCAACCCGAACACAGGGAGGTGATCCTATCGCTGATTATATCAGGGCAGACACGCGGCTGCCCGCCTATCTGCCGTATCCCCGTTTCCTGCTGAAAATGGAGATTTCACAGACCGCCAAGCTGCTGTATTCGCTGCTGTTAGACCGTTCCACCCTCTCCCAGAAAAACAAGTGGCTGGACGACGAGGGCAGGATTTATATTATCTATCCCATCGCGGAGATAGCAGAAATACTGGATAAAGGCAGCACCACCATCAAGGGGGCGCTTAATGAACTGGACACGGCGGGGCTGTTGGAACGGGAACGGGGCGGCTTCTCCGCACCGAACCGGCTTTATGTCAAAGTACCGCCAGTGCCACAGGTACAGTTTTCAGACCAACTGATGGCCGGAAGTCCGCCCCTCATAGAGCCGGAAAACCGTCCTACTGATGGTCAGAAAACCGACCTTATGATGGTCGGAAAACCGTCCCCTAACCAAACTACTATAAACAACCTTACAGAGAGCCAAACAAAGGGAGTGAGTGGGGGGCCGTCCGCGCCCTATGGCCGATATGGAAATATTTTTCTGTCACAGACCGAATACGACGAGTTGCAGGCAGAGTACTGACAGGCTGGAACGGTTCATCGAGGAAATGAGCCGCTACCTTGCCGCCAACGGGAAAAGCTACCAGAACTATGCCGCCGCCCTGCGGATATGGGCGGGGAACGACAAAAAGGAAGCCCCTAAAAAGGGCATACCAGACTACTCATGCAAGGAGGGCGAGAGTTTATGAAGAATGAAATCAACGCGGTTTTGGAGAATATGACGACCACCATCCCGGAGCCGGAGGACTACACCGGCGAGGACGGTTTACTGTACTGCGGCAAGTGCCGCAAGCCGAAAGAAGCCTATTTTGCGCCGGATAAGGCGCTATCTTCGGGCGCGACCGCCACCCGGCAGAGTGCGACTGCCAGAGAACCGCCCGCGAGGAACGGGAAGCCGCCGAAAAGCGGCGCAGACACCTTGACACCGTGGAAGAACTGAAACGCCGGGGCTTTACCGACCCCACCATGCGGGACTGGACTTTCGAGAACGACAACGGCAGGAACCCGCAGACCGGGCTTGCCCGCCGGTATGTGGAGCATTGGGAAGATATGCGGACAGACAATATCGGCTGCCTGTTCTGGGGCGGCGTAGGCACCGGCAAAAGCTACCTTGCAGGCTGTATCGCAAACGCCCTCATGGAGAAAGAAATCCCCGTCCGCATGACGAACTTTGCTCTTATCCTCAATGACCTTGCCGCCAGCTTTGAGGGGCGCAACGAGTACATTTCCCGCCTTTGTCGTTATCCGCTGCTGATCCTTGACGACTTCGGCATGGAACGCGGGACGGAATACGGGCTGGAACAGGTGTTCAATGTGATTGACAGCCGTTACCGCAGCGGCAAGCCGCTGATCGTCACGACCAACCTTACGCTGGACGACCTGCACAACCCGGAGGACACCGCCCATTCCCGGATTTATGACCGCCTGCTTTCCATGTGCGTCCCGGTACGCTTTACCGGCGACAACTTCCGGCAGGAAACCGCCAAGCGGAAAATGGAGAGCATGAAGAAACTGATTACCGACTGAAAGGAGTATTGCCTATGGCAGATAACAAGCAGCACGACACCCGCACCACCCGCCGCCCTGACTGTGTGACGGAAATCCGCATGGGCAATTCCGTCCTTGTCGTGTCCGGCTATTTCAAGAAAGACACCACAACCACAGCCGCCGACAAAATGGCGCGGGTACTGGAAGCGGAAGCCGCTGCTACACAGGAGCCGACTTATCCGGCGTGAACCGGGGCATGGAAAAGCGGCCATGCCAGGGAGCATGACCGCTGGAACGAAAATCGGAAGTGCTTTAGCAATTCTTAATCTCATTCTCTATAAAATAATTTGCAATTTCAAAGGCTTTTATTCTTCTCTTTGCCAATGTGATTTGTGATTTATAACGCTCGGAATTATCCTTTGATTCAAATGTTTTTACTGTTTCTCTTAGCTTGTGCAGAGTTGAATCAATTTGCCTTTTGGCCGCGGTTAATTCATCTATTGTATACTTCATGTTTTCTCCTTTAACTTCTGATTTTTTTGTTAAATCAGAGTATACCACGGAGTTATGAACTTTTCTACTGCAAATATGGGACGACAACCCATACCATAAAAATCGGAAAATTGAAAAGCTGTAAAGAAGCAAATTTAACGCTTTTGCCGCTGTACAGCCCCCGCCGTTCCGTGGTACAATGAAACCACGGAATAGTGGGCTGGCTGTCGGAAACGGAGGATTTTATGTTAAGACAAGCCACCCAAAACCTCATTACCGCCCTTTATCCGAGATTGTCCCACGAGGATGAATTGCAAGGCGAGAGTAATTCCATATCGAACCAAAAAAGGATACTCGAAACCTACGCAAAACAGAACGGCTTTACCAATCTGCGCTGGTACACCGACGACGGTTTTTCCGGCGCGAACTTCCAGCGGCCCGGATTTCAAGCCATGCTTGCGGACATTGAAGCCGGGAAAGTGGGTACGGTCATCGTCAAGGACATGAGCCGGTTAGGGCGAAACTACTTGCAGGTAGGGTTTTACACGGAAATGCTGTTCCCTCAAAAGGGTGTGCGTTTTATCGCTGTCAACGATAATGTGGACAGTGCCAGCGAGGGCATGGACAACGATTTTACCCCGCTGCGAAATCTGTTCAATGAATGGCTGGTGAGAGATACGAGCAAGAAAATCAAGGCAGTGAAAAAGTCAAAAGGCATGAGCGGCAAGCCTGTTACCAGCAAGCCGGTTTACGGCTATGTGATGGACGAGGACGAGAATTTTATTATAGACGAGGAAGCCGCCCCGGTGGTGCAGCAGATTTACCAGCTTTGCCTTGCCGGGAACGGCCCGACCAAGATTGCCCGTATGCTGACGGAGCAGCAAATCCCCACGCCGGGGACGCTGGAATATCAGCGGACAGGCAGCACCCGCCGTTATCACCCAGGCTATGAGTGCAAATGGGCGACCAACACCGTCGTTCATATCCTCGAAAACCGAGAGTACACCGGATGTCTGGTGAACTTCAAAACGGAAAAGCCTTCTTATAAGGTCAAGCACAGCATAGAGAACCCCGTCGAGAAGCAGGCCATTTTCGAGAACCACCATGAGCCGATCATCGACAAGGAAACATGGGAACGGGTGCAGGAGTTACGCAAACAGCGCAAACGCCCGAACCGCTACGATGAAGTGGGGCTGTTCTCCGGGATTTTGTTCTGCGCCGACTGCGGCCATGTGCTGTATCAGCAGCGGTATCAGAACAAAGACCGCAAACAGGACTGCTACATCTGCGGCAGCTACAAGAAGCGCACCCGCAACTGTACGGCGCACTTTATCCGCACCGATCTGTTGACCGCTGGTGTCCTGGCAAATCTCCGGCAAGTGACCGAATACGCAGCCAAGCATGAGAGCCGGTTTGTGAAACTACTTGTCCAGCAGAACGAGATCGGCGGCAAGCGAAAGACCGCCGCAGCCATCAAGCAGCTTGAACAGGCGCAGGAACGCATTTCTGAAATCAGCCGCATTATCAAGCGGCTGTATGAGGACAATGTAAACGGCAAAATCAGCGATGAGCGTTTCATGGAACTGTCGGCTGACTACGAAGCCGAGCAAGCGGAGCTGAAAAAGAGAGCCGCCGCCCTGCAAGCCGAACTGGACAAGTCACAGGCAGCTACCGTCAACGCCGAGAAATTTATGGGCATTGTCCGCAAGCACCTTGCCTTTGAAGAACTGACCCCCACTCTCTTGCGGGAAATGATCGAGAAAATTGTGGTGCATGAGTGCAGCTATGATGAGAACGGCACCCGCAGGCAGGACATTGAGATTTATTACAGCTTTGTCGGCAAGATTGACTTGCCCGAATAACCGCCCGACCTATCCGACACAATGGCCAAGTGTCGGATAGGAACGGCAAAATTTTTTGCACTTCTATTGCTTCTTTATCACACATAAGCAAAGAGCCAGGGCATGAAGCAGCTCATGGCCGGTGCTGGTGTAGCCGTGGTAGGCATGGTCCTTGTACCTCTGCTCTCCGGGCTTTTCTCTGTCTAAGCGTCTCCGTATGAAATCCTTGCCGCTCCCGCAGTTTTGCGGGGGCGGCGGAAAGGAGGTTGACACCGTATGGATTTCTTACTTGAAGCCCTGACAAATTGGCTGAAAGAAATGCTGGTGGGCGGCATTATGAGCAACCTTTCGGGGATGTTTGACAGTGTAAATCAGCAGGTCGCGGATATATCCGTACAGGTAGGCCAGACCCCACAGGGATGGAATGGCAATATTTTCAGCATGATTGAGAATCTGTCCAACTCCATCATGGTGCCGATTGCAGGCGTGATCCTGGCTATCGTGATGACCGTAGACCTGATCCAGATGATCGCAGACAAGAACAACCTGCATGATGTGGACACCTGGATGATTTTCAAGTGGGTGTTCAAATCAGCCGCTGCCATCCTCATTGTCACAAATACATGGAATATCGTGATGGGCGTCTTTGATATGGCGCAGAGCGTAGTGGCGCAGGCGGCAGGGGTTATCAATTCGGATGCGTCCATTGACATTTCCTCAGTTATGACCGATCTGGAACCGAGGCTGATGGAAATGGATCTGGGACCGCTGTTCGGACTGTGGTTCCAATCCCTCTTTATTGGCATTACTATGTGGGCGTTATATATCTGTATCTTTATCGTTATTTATGGCCGTATGATCGAAATCTACCTTGTGACTTCGGTGGCTCCCGTTCCAATGGCTGCAATGATGGGTAAAGAATGGGGCGGTATGGGCCAGAATTACCTCCGATCCCTGCTGGCGCTGGGCTTTCAGGCGTTTCTCATTATCGTCTGCGTGGCAATTTATGCTGTGCTGGTGCAGAACATCGCTCTGGAAGATGACATCATCATGGCAATCTGGAGCTGCGTGGGCTACACCGTACTGCTGTGCTTTACGCTGTTCAAAACCGGCAGTCTCGCAAAATCAGTCTTTCAGGCGCACTAAAGGAGGGTTCTGTCTGTATGAAAAAATATCAAATCATTTACGCAGACCCGCCATGGAACTACAAAGTATATTCCAAGAAAGGATTGGGACGCAGTGCAGAAAGTCACTATCCGACCATGAGTATCGAGGATATTTGTGCGCTGCCAGTAGGCAACTTGGCGGATAAAGACTGTGCCTTGTTTTTATGGGTCACGATTCCATGTTTACTGGAAGGTCTCTCAGTTCTGAAGGCATGGGGATTTACCTATAAAACCGTCGGCTTTGTTTGGGTAAAGCAAAATCGAAAGGCAGATAGCTTGTTCTGGGGAATGGGATATTGGACGCGCTCCAATGTGGAACTTTGTATCCTCGCAACGAAAGGACATCCCAAGCGTATAAACGCAGCTGTTCATCAGGTCATTGTCTCTCACATTGAAGAACATTCAAAAAAACCGCAGGAAGCCAGAGAACGCATTGTCTCATTGATGGGTGATCTCCCGCGCATAGAACTGTTTGCTCGTCAATCCACACCCGGTTGGGATGTGTGGGGAAATGAAGTGGACAGCTCTATTTCATTCCCATAAAGGAGGTGGATAATATGGCTTATGTACCCGTACCCAAAGATTTAACCAAAGTCAAAACCAAGGTCATGTTCAATCTGACACGAAGGCAGCTGGTCTGCTTTACCGCCGGGGCGCTTGTAGGTGTACCGCTGTTCTTGTGGCTCCGTGAGCCTGCGGGAAACAGCATGGCTGCCATGTGTATGATGCTGGTCATGATGCCCTTCTTCCTGCTGGCAATGTATGAAAAGCATGGACAGCCCCTGGAAAAGATCGTCGGCAACATCCTCAAAGTAGCTGTGATCCGTCCCAAGCAGCGTCCCTACCAGACCAATAACTTTTATGCCGTATTAAAGCGGCAGGAAATGCTCGATAAGGAGGTGTATGACATTGTTCACCGCAATGAAAAGCTGGCTGCGCCGTCTGCTGGGAAAACCGGAAGAAAAGACCGTGCATCCGGTAAAGACAAAGAAAAAGCTGTCCCGCGCCGATAAGAAGCAGATCGAAGCGGCCATTGCCCGCGCCAACCGCACGGACAAAAAAGGAAAATCGGCACAGGACAGTATCCCCTATGAACGAATGTGGCCGGACGGGATCTGCCGCGTATCGGACAGCCACTACACAAAGACCATTCAGTTTCAGGACATCAACTATCAGCTCTCCCAAAATGAAGATAAGACCGCGATCTTTGAGGCTGGTGTGATTTCCTCAATTATTTCGACAGCTCGATTCACTTCCAGCTGTCTTTTTTGAACCTTGCTGCATCGGAGGAGACATTTGCCAACTCCATTTCCATCCCTCCCCAGGGGGATGCCTTTGACAGTATCCGTGAGGAATACACCACGATGCTGCAAAATCAGCTGGCCAGAGGCAACAACGGTCTCATCAAGACCAAATACCTGACCTTTGGTATCGACGCTGACAGCATCAAAGCCGCCAAGCCCCGTCTGGAGCGTATTGAGACCGATATACTCAATAACTTCAAGCGTCTTGGCGTAGCCGCCAGAACACTGGACGGTAAGGAAAGGCTTTCCCAGCTTCATGCGGTATTCCACATGGATGAACAGCTCCCGTTTCAGTTTGAATGGGACTGGCTGGCTCCTTCCGGTCTGTCCACGAAAGATTTTATTGCACCAAGCTCCTTTGAGTTCCGCACCGGCAAGCAGTTCCGTATGGGCAAGAAATACGGGGCTGTTTCTTTTTTGCAGATTTTAGCCCCAGAGCTGAATGACCGTCTGCTGGCTGATTTTCTGGATATGGAAAGCTCGCTCATTGTGAGTATGCACATTCAGTCGGTGGATCAGGTGAAAGCCATTAAGACGGTAAAGCGCAAGATTACCGACCTGGACCGCAGTAAGATCGAGGAACAGAAAAAGGCAGTCCGCGCAGGATACGACATGGACATCATTCCCTCTGTACCTTGCCACCTACGGCAGGTGAGGCGAAAAGCTGTTGCAGGATTTGCAGAGCCGAAACGAGAGAAT
>ENA-OQDD01000223-OQDD01000223.1-human-gut-metagenome-genome-assembly--contig:-NODE-223-length-23929-cov-1.961348_pt1 | contig 23929 bp, 38 predicted proteins | sample MGYA00242507_ERZ504598 | MGnify/ENA primary metagenome ERZ504598 (study PRJEB26092, sample SAMD00036318) | human gut metagenome | host: Homo sapiens | study: EMG produced TPA metagenomics assembly of...
CTCCGGTGAGGATGCCGCCGCCGACGCCGGTCCCCAGCGTGACGCCGATGACGTCCGTGTAACCCTTTGCGCCGCCGACCCAGAACTTCACCCAGCGTCATGCAGTTGGCGTCGTTGGCGACAGTGGTCGGCAGGCCGAACTTCGCTTCCAGCTCTGCTTTAATGGGGCTTCCGATGTAGTTGGGCAGCTGCCGCAGGTCCCGGCCACAATGCCTTTCGGGTGTCGATTTGTCCTGCGGCGGAAACGCCAATGCCCGCAAGGCTCTGCGGTTCAACAGCCTGCTCCTTGAGGAACTGTTCGGCAGCAGACAGCACCGTGGTGAGGATGGGCGTCTCGTAGTTGTCGAAGCAGACGCTCTGCTCCGTTTTGGAGAGCACACGGCCCTCTTCGTCCACGATGCCCAGCTTGACGGCAGTGCCGCCAATATCAATGGCAAGATACTGTTTCATGATCGTATCTCCGTATCATTTGTGCATGGCGTTGATGGCACCGGTGAAGCGGGCGGTGATCTCCGCCGGGCGGGTGATGGCACCGCCGACGACGAGGGCGAAAGCTCCGGCTTCCAGCGCCTTGACTGCCTGCTCAGGGTAATGGATATGACCCTCGGCGATGATCTTCGCCGGGCATTCCGCGGCCAGCTTGTGGACAAACTCAAAATCAATATCGTTGATCCCCTGCGTCTCGGGGGTGTAGCCGCGCATGGTGGTGCCCACAAAATCAGCACCGGCCTCGGCGCAGAGCATGGCGTTCTCGAAATTGTCGCAGTCCGCCATGAGCAGCTGGTCGGGATATTTCGCCTTGATGGCGCGGATGAACTGAGCCGAAGTAGAGCCGTCGGGGCGCAGCGCACCCGTACCTGCACGGCGAGGATGTCCACGCCGCAGGCCACCAGCTCGTCCACTTCCTTCATGGTGACGGTGATGTACATGGGGGTGCCGGGGTAATCCTTTTTGATGATGCCGATGACGGGCAGGTCCACCACCTGTTTGATCTGGGTGATGTCGCGGACGGTGTTGGCGCGGATGCCCACGGCTCCGCTCATGGCGGCGGCTTTCGCCATCAGAGGCATGACGCCGCCCTCTTTGGTGTAAAGAGGCTCCGTCTCAAGTGCCTGACAGGAGACGATGAGGCCGCCTTTGATCTGCTCAAACAGTATTTCTTTCTCCATATCCATCAATCCTCCATCCTGATCTTGATGACCGCTTTGCGCACATGAGCACAGCCGGGGCGTGCCACGCCGGGCTTGTGCAGCTCGCCGGGGAAAAACAGGACGAACCGCCCCTCGCCCAGCGTGCCGCTGACGGCATCCGGACTGGTCCTGAAACCAATATCCCCCGTGAACTCCCCTGCCTCTTCGCCGGGCAGAGTCGTGTAGCCCCAGCCCTCGCCGCCGGTCAATCGATTTGAAGGTCAGCGTACTTTTTGTGGTATTCGAGGCGGGTGCTGTCGGGGCTCAGATCGGCCTCCATCACGTTGATGAAGACGTTCTCGCCGTCCACCTCGGTGCGGCCCAGCGGCAGATCGTACAAATCGCGGGCCACATGGTAGGCGGTAAGATAGTCGATGGCGGTGTCAAGATTCCGGTGGAGCCCGCGATAACGGTTCAGGTGCTCCAGTGCGTCGCAGATCATGTTGATTTTCTCCTAACCAAGTGTTTTTTAACAGAAGCACAAAGAGCGCCTGCCCTCTCCCCCTCATTGAGAGACGGAGAGGGGGCGCTTTTTGATTTTTCAGAGCTTTGCGATGGCGGCTTCGATCATGGCCTGTGCTTCGGCGACGATGGCTCATCTTCCGGGATGAGGCCGGGCATCGGCTCGCGGACGCCGCCCAGCTCAAGGCCGTACATCCGGCGCAGGATCTCCTTCTGCACCGCGTAGAGGTTGCCGTGGGCTTCGCACATCTTATAAATGATGCGGTCGCGTCGTACTGAATGGCGCGGGCAGCTTCGATCTCGCCCTTGTTGATGTGCTCGTTCATGGCAAGATACAGCTCCGGCATGACGGCATAGGTGCCGCCGATGCCGCCGTCCGCGCCGATGACGCGGCCGGAGACGAACTGCTCATCCGGGCCGTTGAAGACCACGAAATTGCCCTCGCCACGGGCGGCAATGCCGGCATCCTTGAACATCTGGATGTCCTGGGTGGGCATGGAGCTGTTCTTGACGGCAACGACGTTGGGGTTCTTGAGCATCTCGCGCAGCAGGCTCATGGTCAGGCCGGTGCCGGCCAGCTGGGGGATGTTGTAGATGACGAACTCGGTGTTGGGAGCCGCCGCCGACATCTCGTTCCAATACTTGGCGATGGCGTACTCCGGCAGATGGAAGTAGATGGGCGGGATCGATGCAATGGCGTCCACGCCCACGCTCTCGGCGTGGCGGGCCAGCTCGACGCTGTCGGCGGTGTTGTTGCAGCCGACGTGTGCGATGACGGTCAGTTTGCCTTTGGCTTCACTCATGACGGCTTCCAGCACGGCCTTGCGCTCATCGACGTGCTGATAGATGCACTCACCGGAGGAGCCGCCCACATACACGCCCTTGACGCCCTTTGCGATCAGATGGCGGGTCAGTGCCTTGACGCCCTCGGTGGAGATATTGCCCTCTGCGTCGTAGCAGGCATAGAAGGCCGGGATAACGCCCTGATACTTGGTAATGTCTTTCATAATAGGTCTCCTTTTTAGCCTTTAACAGCACCATTGCGATGCCCTTGGTGAAGTACTTCTGGAAGATCAGGAAGATGATGATGATCGGCACAGCGGCCAGAGCGGCGCCTGCCATGATAAGGCCGAAGTCGGTGCTGTTCTCCGCCTGCAGCTTTGCGATGCCCAGCGAGATCGTCAGGTTGCTGGTGCTGGACAGCATGATGAGCTGCATGAAGTAATCGTTCCAGCTGTTGATGAAGGTAAAGATGGCCAGCGCGCCGATGCCCGGCTTGACCATCGGGAGCACGACGCTGACGAAGGTGCGCGCCTCGCTGGCACCGTCGATACGGGCCGCTTCCAGCATCTCAGTGGGGATGCCCTCACTGAACTGCTTCATCAAAAAGACGCCGAAGGGCCAGCCCACGATGGGGAAAATGACGGCCCAGATGGTATTATAAAGGTTCAGTGCGCTCATCTCACGCAGCAGCGGGATGAGGATGACCTGCTTGGGCAGGGCCATTGCGCAGACGATGAGGGTGAAGAGCAGCCTGCGGCCGACGAAGCGCTTTTTTGCCAGCGCATAGCCTGCCATTGCGGCGGTGATGCAGGTGAGGATCATGGACATGACGGCCATGAACACGGTGTTGATCATCCAGCGCAGTGCGGCCGGAGCAGTCGGGCCGACGGAGAAATAGATCGGCTCTCCATCCGCGCTGAAAGAGCGGCTGAAGGGCACGGCCAGCTGCCACAGGGGTGCGCTCTTGCCTGCGAAAAGCTTCTGGTAGTTGGTCAGCACCCACTGGCTGGGCCACCACTCGGGGGTCGTGGAGTTGATGGCCGCGCCGGTCTTGAAGGAACCGGTGATGATCCAGTACAGCGGGAACGCGAACAGCACGGCCACGATGCTGATAAGGATGAGGGTCAGTATCATGTAAGCGCTCATCTTTTTCAGCTTGCTGGGGTGACGCTTCAACGGTTTCTGTTTTTTGCGGTTGCAGTCATTGCCCGGCACCTCCTTTAATGATCCTGACTGCCAAACTTGAACTGGACAGCCGACAGGATGGCGATGATAACGGCCAGCACAACGCCCATTGCGTTGCCGTAACCATAGCGGTAGAGCTTGAACGCAGTGTAATAGATGTAGTACATGATGGTATCGGTGCTGTGGTTGGGGCCGCCGGAGGTCAGCAGCTGGATCAGTGCGAAGCACTGGAAGGAGTTGATGGTCGTGATGACCAGGATGTACAGGGTGGTGGGCATGATGGCGGGCCACTTGATGCGCCAGAAGCACTGGAAATCGGTGGCACCGTCCACTTCAGCGGCTTCCACGATGGACTGGTCTACGTTGCCCAGTGCGGAAACGTACAGCACGATGGGCTGGCCGACAGAAGTAGTCAGCAGGATGAGGATGATGCAGCCAGAGCGTATTTTTCATCGCCCAGCCAGTTGATGTTCTTGTCGATGAGGCCCACAGCCTTGCCCAGATAGTTGAAGATGCCGTAGTAGTTGTTGTACATCCACTTCCACACGACGGTGACAGCCACCGAGCCGGTGACGACCGGCAGGTAGAACACGCAGCGGAAGAGGCTGGTGGTCCACTCGGCAGATCGACGATGGCCGAGCTGACCCACAGCGAGAACGCACAGGTCACAGGCACCGAGACGACCACGATGATGAAGGTGTTGCGCAAAGCGCCGATGAAGATGGGGTCTGCGAACAGCTCTGCGTAGTTGGCAAGACCCACAAAGACGTCGGCACGGTTCATGGTCGAGTCAAAAAAGCTCGTGACCACGCAGAGTATCATGGGGTAAATGACGAAGCCGAGAAAAAAGATGAGGCTGGGCAGAAGGAACAGGTAGGAAGCGATGGTCTCCTGCCGAACCAGTGCGCTGCTGCGCTTCGGCTCTTTGATGCTTGCAGTCTTTGCAGCCAAAGAAATCACCAGACCTTTCGTTCTGATTGGGTGCTTATCTCACACAAAATGCCCCTCCCTCGCCGGGATGTTCGAGGAGGGGCCGTCATTACTTATTTGCCCTCAGGCAGAAAAGCTCAGGCTTTGGCGGCTGCGTTGGCGTTCTGGACAAAGGTTGCAACGGAAGTGGCAACGTCTTCGCCAGTGCCTACACGCTGGAGCATGTTCCACCACTCGGTGCGGGCAGTTGCCCAGCCCGGAGTGATCTGGTAGTAGTCGCCCAGATAGGCCATGAACTTGGTGTACTCGCTCATGATGGCGTTGTCGGCGTAGATGTCGCCCACGCTGGCGCGGACCGGGAAGTAGGTGGAAGCCAGAACGCTGTCCTTCACCTGGTCAGGGTCAGCAGCGATGAACTCGATGAAGGTCTTGGCTGCCTTGATCTTTGCCTCATCGCCGTTGTCGAAGACGCCAAAGCCCCAGATGCCGCCGCAGAGCTTCGGGTCGCCGCTCTCGGTCGGGAATGCCATGGGCATGATCTCGTCGCCGTCGTTGGTCAGGCCGGCGTCGTTGTTGTCGCTGTTGAGCTGCTGGGCAATGTTCCAGCAGAAAGCCATCTGCAGGGTGCCGTTGCGGAACAGGGTGATCTCGTCGCCGCCTGCGATGGAAGCGTCGAAGTTGATGCCATCGGTGTCGTACAGGGTCTGGATGGCCTTGATGTTCTCGGCAGAGTCTGCAGTGTACTTGGTGTGAGCGTCGTCGGTGAAGGTGCCGCCGTACATATTATTGATAATAGCGCGGGTACCCTGGTCGCCGCCCTGACCGCCGCAGTAGACGGCTGCCACGTTCTCGTAGCCGCCCTTGTACAGAGCGTCAACGGTGTTCAGGAAGCCTTCGGTGCTCCAGGTGTGCTTATCGGTGTCGAGATACTTGTCAGCGCCCACTTCCTTGACCTTGGTCATGTTGACGGCCATGCAGTGTGCGGTCATGCACAAGGGGTACTCGTAGTAGTCGCCCTTGTCGTTGTGGCAGGCGGAGTTGACGGACTCGTAAATGTCCTTCTTGGCGTCGTCGGTCCACAAATCGTTCAGCGGAGCCATGACACCCTTTGCGCCCCAGTTGGCCACCAGACGCTCGGGGCCTTCCATGATGAGGTCGGGTGCGCTGCCGCCCTCGATGGCGGTGTTCACCTGGTCATCGCCGTTGGTGTAGTCCAGATACTCAACGGCCACTTTAATGTCAGGATACTTTGCGTTGAAGCTGGCGATGAGCTCCTGCACGGTCTCGTCCTTGCCCCAGCCGCCGATGGGGTATGTCCACAGCTTGATGCTTGCGCCGGATGCAGAGCCGGAAGCGGCAGTGGAAGCAGCAGTAGAAGCTGCCGTGCTGGTAGAAGCGGACTTGCCGCCGCAGGCAGCCAGCGCACCCGCTGCGCTCATAATACCAACGGCCTTCAAGAAGGAGCGACGAGAAATAGCATTCTTCATAATAAGTTCTCCTTACCTATCATCATATCGGCGGTCCTTCATCCTGACCGCTCTTGTTGGCCTTATTATAGAAAACTTCTTTCATTTTGTCCATCGGTCGCATACACAATTTTCAGAAAGTTTTCTTGTATATTCCGCACAAATATCTGGGATACCAGCCAGATTTTGGCCACTTTCACCAGTTTTGACGCCAGTTGTAGCCGTTTTGTAATCATTTCTGCGCAGTTTGTCATTTTCGGTTTGAAAATCATTTTCGTTCTTCCTGTCGCAATTTTGAAATTTATTTTCAGTAATAAGTCATACTTTTCCTCGTTTTTTAGATGCTCTGCACAGCTTTTTCTTCCGAATTATGGCGAAAGGCACACTTGTCAAGCGGCCAGACTTCTTTTATACTTTTTATAAAGATGCCCCCTTCCCTGTGCAGCGGAAGGGGGCAAAAGAAGGTATAAGGAATAGTGCGGGCCTTGCGGCCCGCTCGAAGGAGCTTGACCATGGGTACAAATTTTTGGGAATTGCTGCATCAACGACAGGACCAGCTGACCAGATCCGGCCACGCGGTCGCTGACTACCTGCTGCAGCATGCGGACGAAGCGCAGTATCTCTCCATTTCCTCGCTGGCCCGGGAGTGCAACGTCGCCGAGGCGACCGTGTTCCGGTTCTGCCGGGCTTTGGGGTTCGACGGCTACCATGAGATGCGCATTGCGCTGGCGCAGGCCAACGCCACCGGCACACCCTCCAGCCAGAGGGAGCTGCAGCCCGGTGCTACCACCGCAGAACTTTGCGAGCACGCATACGCCCGCTTTCTCACCGCCATCAACGGCACCCAGAACGCCCTCTCTACCGAGGCCGTGGACGAGGCCGTACACCTGATGCAGGAGCCAGACAGGTGTTCTGCCTCGGACAGGGCGGCAGTATGCTCCTGGCAAACGACATCTGCGCCCGCTTCGCCAGCCTTTCCACCAAGTTCCGCACCGCAGGCGACAGCCATTTACAGCTGCTGACTGCCAGTCTGATGAACGAGGCCGACGTTGTGCTCTTCGTCTCCTACTCCGGCGCGACCCGCGACATGATGGAGACACTGCGCACCGCCAAGGCCGCGGCAAAGATCATCCTGCTGACCCATTACGAGGACTCCCCCGGCGCATTGCTCGCAGATGTCGTCCTTCTCTGCGGCGCACAGGAAAGCCGCTGGACTCCGGCAGCATCCCCATCAAGGTAGCATTCCTCTATGTAGGCGAAGTTCTGGTGCTGCGGTATATGCTGGATGACCCTGCCCATAGCAACACCGCGCAGGACCTCACCAGCGAGGCTCTGACCGTGAAAATGCTGTAAAAAGTTCTTTTCCATGTACTGCCAAAACTGCCCGGAACGATAGGAGAAGGTCGTTCCGGGCAGTTTTTTGTGTTATGCAATAAAAATGACAGCAGCACGCCCGTTGACTCATCTGATTCAAGGCATTATAATCGACGTATGGCAAAGTTTGTCAAAGAGCAGGAGCGAAAAAAATATGGATCATCGTCACCGCGATCGCACCTACAAAAAGAGCCGCTTTCAGCAGGAGCTGGAGCAGAGCGTCTCCCGTAAGCTGATCTCAAGCCTGCTGCTGGGATGTCTTTTGTTCTGCATTGCAATCGCTGTTGTGAATGCTCTCAACCAGAACGCCCGGCGGGAAGACCATCTGGAGAGTGTCGCCTCCACCTTCCATGAGGTGTACAATAACACGTCCGCCTTTCTGCTGGACGCCGGACACACCGAGCTGTTCCTCTCCGAGCTGCGGAAGGATCAGGACAACCTGCGTTATCTTATCAGCATTACAACGTCTCGGCTCTTGTGGAGATACAGCTCATCCTTACCGACTCCAAGGGAAATGTTCGGTTCACGACCTTTTCGGAGGAAAAGATGAATCTCCACCGGCAGGAATTCAACGGCATCGCCGTGGACAACGCCTGCCATCTTATGCGGGCCGTCTACACCACGGTCTACCACTTCCGGGCCAACAGCTCAGAATACGTTATGATCCATCCGCTCTACCGAGATGGCGAATATCAGGGTGCTGCGGCAGTTATCTGAATGAGAACGACTGGACAAAACTGTTCAGCCAGTACCAGTACGACGCCATCCTCACCAAACCCAACGGTGATGTCATCGCCTGTTCAAATTCCTCCTTCCTCTCCCAGAAGAACGCCAACAAGTATCTGCCCGCCGATGCGGCGCAGTATGTGCGAGTGAACGGGAACCGCTATCTACGCAGCAGCCGCTCGCTGGAAAACGGCACGGTGTTGGCTTACTCCTTCATCTACTCGCCCACGAATTACAGTTATCTCTTGGTGGGTCTGCTCCTGATCGTACTGCTGGGACTGAGCTGGGCAGCCATGTTCGCCCGTATCATGCACGCTATGACTGAGCAGATGGTAAAGTCGGTGGACACTCTCGTGCGGGAGATCCGCGTCATCCGCAAGGAGGACCCTGATCACATCATCGAGATCGACACCGGCGATGAGATCGAGGAGATCGCCCGTCAGGTCAACAAGATGGTTCGCAGCATTCAAGAGCTGAGCCAGCGCAACATCGCTCTTGCCGAAGTGAACAACCGGATGGAGATGCAGAATCTTCAGGCGCAGATCAATCCCCACTTTATTTATAATACGCTGGACAATATCCGCTATCTTATCCCGACAGACCCCCAGCGAGCCCAGCAGCTGATCGGGCGGTTTATCGGCATCCTGCGCTACAGCATCAACAACACAAAGCACAATGTCCCTGTTAAAGATGATCTGAAATATCTGCAGGATTACCTTGTGATCCAGTCCACCCGCTTCGGTGCGAATTTCTCCTACGAGATCGACATCGACGACGCCTGCATGGAGTTCATCATCCCGAAGCTGCTTTTACAGCCCTTGCTGGAAAACAGCATCAAATACGGATTCCAGAAAAAGCCCTGCATCCATATAAGAGTACGGGGCTGGCTGGGGGAGGATGCGCTCTATTTCACGGTAGAGGACAACGGCGGAGGCGTGGACGAGACCATGCTGGAACAGCTGCGAGACATCCTGCGCTCGGATGAAGTGAACATCGAGCACAATGGTCTGCAGAACATCAACCGCCGCATCTGGCTGGGCTACGGCGGTGACAGCGGACTGACCATCGACAGCACCGAGGGCGAAGGCTTCACGGTGAAACTCAAGCTCCGGCTGGGAGGAATGTAAACCATGTATCGCGTTCTGCTTGTAGAAGATGAAGAGATCATCCGCAAGGGCATTCGCTACTCGGTACCGTGGGAGGAGTGCGGCTGCTCGGTGGTGGGCGAGGCAGAGAACGGGGCAGCAGGTGAAGAAAAATCGCTGAACTGCAGCCTGACATCGTCATTACCGACATTACCATGCCGGTAAAAAACGGTCTTGAGATGATCGCCGACACCCGGGAGAAATTCAACTATATCGCCATCATCCTGACAGGCTACTCGGAGTTTGAGTACGCCCAGCAGGCTATCCGGAACGGCGTATCGGATTATGTGCTCAAGCCTCTCGACATGGACGAGATGCGTACTGCGCTGGAGAAGGCTGTCCGCCTTGCGGGGGATAACCAGTACCTCCAACAGCGGGAGACGAGGCAGAGGCCGTCCGCAGCCGGACAGCTCTGCCGCCATTAAGCGAAGATAAGGTCACTGACCCGCTGGTGCTGCGCATCGTAGCCTATCTGAAAGAGAATTACCGGAGCAAGATAACACTTGCTGACCTTCAGGAACAGTTCCACTACTCGGAACGGTACATCAACCAGAAGTTTCAGAAAGAGCTTGGCACAACGGTCATTGACTACCTCAACCGCTGCCGTATTCAGAACGCTCTGGAACTCATCCGGAAGGGAAAACTGCCCATCTCCCAAATCGGCTGGGAGTGCGGCATTGGTGAGTACAAATATTTTAACCACGTTTTCAAAAAATACATAGGCTGCTCGGTGCGGGAGTACCAGAGCACCTTGAAATAAGTGTCTATGAAAAAATACCGAACAGCCGCTGTTCGGTATTTTTTCCATTTGTTCTGCAATTTGAGTATTATTTTTGTGCTAGAAGCATTAAAATGGGACTATCGAAAGGTTTCAGGTAAAAAATGGAGGTTTTTACTATGAAAAAGATTTCTCGTCGTTCGTTCCTGATGGCTACCGGTGTTATCGCAGCTTCTGCTGCTCTGAGCGCTTGCGGCGGCTCCTCCGCCAGCACCTCTTCTGCCGGTTCTACCGCTGCTTCCACTGCCGCTTCTGGTTCTGCTGCACAGGGCGGCGGCGACCTCGTGATCTATCGCCCAACTCTGAGGGCCTGCTGAACGCCACCATTCCTCTGTTTGAGGAGAAATACGGCGTCAATGTCGAGCTGATCCAGGCCGCACCGGCGAACTGGTCAAGCGTATCCAGTCCGAAAAGAACGATCCCTACGCAGATGTCCTGTTCGGCGGCTCCTGGTCGCAGATGTACACCAACGAGGACCTGTGGGAGCCGTATGTTTCCGCCAACGATGCAAACGTCATCGACGCCTACAAGAACAAGTGCGGCTTCATCACCGGCAATGTGCTGGACGGCAGCGTCCTCATCGTCAACACCGACCTCATCGGTGACATCAAGATCGAGGGCTACGAAGATCTGCTGAACCCGGCTCTGAAGGGCAAGATCGCCACTGCGACCCCGCCAACTCCTCTTCCGCTTTCGCACACCTGACCAATATGCTGCTTGCAATGGGCGGCTACGAGGACGATAAGGCATGGCAGTACGTCCACGACCTGTTTGAGAATGTGGACGGCAAGATCTGCGAAAGCTCCAGCGGCGTTTACAAGGGAGTTGCCGATGGCGAGTATGTGGTGGGTCTGTCCTATGAGGATCCCTGTGCTCAGCTGGTTCTGGACGGCGCACCTGTCAAGATCGTTTACATGAAGGAGGGTACTGTCTTCCTTCCTGCTTCTGCCACCATCATCAAGGGCGCAAAGAACATGGACAATGCCAAGCTGTTCATTGACTTCATCCTGAGCGAGGAAGTCCAGAACATCTGGGGCAGCACCCTGACCAACCGTCCTGTTATGAAGGACGCTGCCACCAACGATGCCATGACCCCGATGGCAGACATCAATGTCATCGAGGAGGACATTCCCTACGTCAGCGCCCACAAGGCAGAGCTGGTGGACAAGTACACTGAGATCTTCACCGATCTGCAGAGCAAGTAATTCAAAGGGCAGCAGGAGGCTAGTATGAGCAGAATATCAGTCAAAGACGCAGTAAAGCGCTACGGGAATAATACGGTCATCCCGGACCTGGATCTGGAGATCGGAGATGGTGAGCTGTTCACCCTGCTGGGTCCCTCCGGCTGCGGCAAGACCACCCTTCTCCGTATGATCGCAGGCTTCAACTCCATTGAGGGCGGCGACATCTTCTTCAACGAGAAGCGCATCAACGATATGGACCCCAGCAAGCGCAACATCGGCATGGTGTTCCAGAACTATGCCATCTTCCCGAACCTCTCCGTCCGGGACAATGTGGCATTCGGTCTGAAAAACCGCAAGGTGGACAAGGCCGAGATCAAGAAGCGGACGGATGAGTTTCTGAACCTGATGCAGATCATGCAGTATGCCGACCGGATGCCCAACCAGCTTTCCGGCGGTCAGCAGCAGCGTATCGCACTGGCTCGCGCACTGGTCATCTCGCCGGATGTGCTGCTGATGGACGAGCCGCTTTCCAATCTGGACGCAAAGCTCCGTGTCGAGATGCGCAGCGTCATCCGCCACACCCAGAAGAGCGTTGGCATCACCACCGTGTATGTCACCCACGATCAGGAAGAGGCAATGGCCATCAGCGACCGTATCGCCGTTATGAAGGACGGCGTCATCCAGCACGTTGGCTCTCCCCGCGACATCTACCAGCGCCCGAAGAATGTCTTCGTTGCCACCTTTATCGGCCGCACCAACATCGTGAATGCCCACGTCAAGGACGGCATCATCACCTTTGCCGACGGCTACCATGAGCACATCGACGCTCTGGACAAGGCTGCCGAGCAGGATGTGCGCAGTTCCATCCGCCCGGAGGAATTCATTATCTGCAAGGACGGCACCGATGGCATCCACGGCACCGTGCAGGAGTGTACCTACCTCGGTCTCAACACCCACTACACCATTGACACCGATCAGGGCGACTCGGTGGAGATCGTAGAGGAGTCCTCCATTGGCGAGGGCCTCAAGAAGGGCGAAAAGGTGCTGCTGAAGGTCAAGAAAGAGAAGATCAACGTCTTTACCAAGGACGGTGGTACCAATCTCATCAGGAGCGACGCTTATGAAAAACAATAATAAGTTCCGTCTTGATGTCTGGGGAGCCATTACGCTGGGGACCATCGCACTCTATGCACTGTTCCTGCTTTACCCGATGGCATACCTGATCCGCCAGTCTGTGCTGGACCCCGACACCGGCGGTTTCACGCTGGCTTATTTCACGAAGTTCTTTTCCAAGAGCTACTATTTCGATACCCTGATCAACAGCTTCAAGGTGTCCATCACAGCGACGGTGCTCTCCATCGCCATTGGCACCCCACTGGCATACCTGTTTACGATCTTTAAGATCAAGGGCAAGTCGGTGCTGAATATCCTCATTGTGGTGGCATCTATGTCGGCTCCCTTCATCGGTGCTACTCATGGATCCTGCTGCTGGGTCGCAGCGGTGTCATCACCGCCTTCTTCAAAAACCTCGGCATCGCATCCCGGACATCTACGGCTTCGGCGGCATCGTGCTGGTCATGACGCTCCAGCTGTTCCCGCTGGTGTTCCTCTACGCCAAGTGCATTGAAGAACATCGACAACTCCCTCATCGAGGCGGCTGAGAACCTCGGATGCTCTGGCATTGCCTGCTTCTTCAAAGTGGTCGTACCCCTGATCATGCCCACCCTGCTGGCTGCGGCTCTGCTGGTGTTCATGCGATCCTTTGCAGACTTCGGCACCCCGATGCTGATCGGTGAGGGCTACCGTACCTTCCCTGTTGTCCTTTACACTGAGTTCATCAACGAGGTGGGCGGCAGCGACGGCTTTGCAGCCGCTATCGCCGTCATCGCTATCGTCGTCACCACGCTGGTGTTCCTCGTCCAGAAGTACGTTTCCAACAAGAACGCCTTCGCTCTGAACAGTATGCACCCCGTGGAGGAGCGGGAGGCTCGCAAGGGCATCAACGCTCTGGTGCACCTGGTCGTCTACCTTGTAGTGGGCATCGCATCATGCCGCAGGCTACGTCATCTACACCTCGTTCAAGAACACGCAGGGTAAGATCTTTGTGGACGGCTACTCGCTGCAGAGCTACCAGACCGCCATCGGCAAGCTGGGTCGCAGCATTCAGAATACCATCATCATCCCCTGCTGGCACTGGTCGTCATCGTGCTGTTGGCTGTTCTCATCGCTTATCTGGTGGTGCGCCGCCGCAATGCCCTGACCAACGTGGTGGACGTCCTCTCGATGATCCCCTACATCGTGCCCGGCACGGTCCTTGGCATTGCGCTGCTCATCGGCTTCAATAAGCCCCCGCTCCTCATCAGCGGCACCATGCTCATCATGGTGGTGGCACTCATCATCCGGCGTCTGCCTATACCATCCGCTCGTCGGTGGCTATCCTGCAGCAGATCCCCATGAGCATTGAGGAAGCTGCTATCTCGCTGGGCGCTTCCAAGATGAAGGCATTCTTCCGCATCACGGTTCCCATGATGGCTTCCGGCATCATCTCTGGTGCCATCCTGAGCTGGGTCACCATGATCAGTGAACTGTCTACCGCGATCATCCTGTATACCGGCAAGACCAAGACCCTGACAGTCGCAATCTATACCGAGGTCATCCGCGGCAACTACGGCACTGCAGCCGCATTGTCCACCATCATGACCATCCTGACCGTCATTTCCCTGCTGGCCTTCAGCAAGCTCAATGGCGGAAAGGACATCAGCCTTTAAGTAATCCCCCGTTCTCCTTCGATCACTGAGTTTCCAAACCGGGCTGTTGCTCAGCAATGCAAATAGCCCCCAACAGAAAAATGAGACAGCTTCCCGAAAGGTGGGTCGCCTGTCTCATTTTTGTTGTAAGTTGGACGCTTGGGGACTTTAGACCTTTGCGATCCCGTCCATTCCTTCGCTTGTAAAGATCTGCGATGCTTTTCAGATCACGCTTTCCGAGTTTTTGCAAAGGCAGAGGGAAGTGAGTCTAAAAGGTCATGGCATCCGCAGTATCTGTCACCTGTTCAACGTCTGGGTTGGCAAATCCGCGGCGGATGCGGTCTACGGCTTCTTCCCAGCTCATTCCTTCCGGCAGAGGCAGCTGGCCTCTGTCATGCTCCGGGCCATAGACTTTTTTATAGACATCATCCCGGAAGCCAAAATAGATCACTGCGGCGATCAGAAGCCCCAAAAGAACCGACACTGCTCCGGCACCGGTTGCAATACCTGTCACCACGCCCACAACGAACCCCAGCAGCAGCCAGATCTTTAAGGAATCCAGCGCGATGCTTCTGCGGGCAGATGCGGTAAACAGCGGATGAAAGCCGCTCAAATTTTTGGATTTTCCTTTGGCTTTTTTAGCCTCTGCACTGCCATCATAGATTTCAAATAATTCTTTCATGATGTTTCCTCCCATCTCAATGGATGCGTAACCTTTCCGTTTCGGAATGATTCAATTGAATCATTTTGATGCTTTTATTATAAAGCGTTGATCGGACACCAATATTGTCCATCCGGCAAACTTCCATTGGGATTTTTCTATATAGCCTTACTCTATATAGCCTTACATAGAAAAACCGCCCCGGCTTCCTGTCATGGAAACCGGGGCGGTTCGTTTACTTTATGGGTGCTTTTTCAAACACTTAATGCCTACCAACTGGCGTTCAGTTTTTTGAAGTTTTAGTCATATCTGTATTTAGAGGACTTTCCGTACACCTTCCGGAGCGACTTTTTCAGGCTGACCACCGTTTCTTTGATGATCTTTGCCTCATCGGCAGAGCAATCTGCAAGCTGTTCGGTCATCCAGCTGTCGAACACCGGCTTTGCTTTTTTGATCTCGATGCACAGCAGCTCGTCTGCGGAGCAGTCCAGTGCGTTGATGATGTCGATCAGCGTTTTCAGGCTGGGCACGGAGTTGCCTGTTTCGATATGGCTGATGTGCGTGACCACCACGCCGACCTCATTGGCCAGCTGCTCCTGCGTCATGCCTTTTGCAAGGCGGCAGGCACGGATGCGTTTTCCGATGTCGGCGTAGTCCACCATAATACAAGTCCCCTCCGTTTTGTGAAGTGATACTTGTATTGTATGTGCAATCGACCGAGATTGTAATAACCTGAAAGTGCAGTGGACTTATAAATACTGATCGTTCAGAAATACTTTAACTTCCTGCTTTCCGTCAATCGTTGTCACAGCAGTAATGGCATCCGGGCGGAAGGAGTCTCCCGGATAATGCATCTCCAATTTCAGATTGACTTTTTTCCCAGCTTCCACTTCCTGTGCCAGTTTATTCTCAAAATTTTTGAATTCGTTCCGATTTAGTCCAGAATCCTGCGGAATGAGATTTTCCAAATCGTTTGCCCCACCAAAGCGGTCTGCAATCGCGTGTCCACGGTCATCTGTGCTTTTTTCATATCCTTTACCGATGTCATGGATGCTGTCTTTAATTTGCAGACGACCATCATGCTCTTTCAGATGCAGGTCTCCTTCGGCTGTAAACAACCTTCCAAGGTGATCGGTAGTATACTCATATCCGTTTCTTTTATACTCTGCATCCGACAAAAGATCCTGCTCCATACGGTACGGCATTCCATCATCGTTATTTTTGTATTCCAGCTCTTTTTCTAGCTCTGCAAATGACTTTTCCGTAGCAGCATCCAGTTTTTCTTCTGGCTTTTCTATCGCGCCTTTCTGTAGACGCTCAAATGACTGTTTGACGACATCATCCAACCCAATGTGCATTTTTGCTTCCATCGGTTTCGCTTCTGAGATTTCCCGCCTCACAGCACACGACCTCCCTGCTGTTCAAAATTCGTCCTTAGATTATCTACAGCCTTTGCATCCGGGTTCAGGCTCATGCCCATGCTTATCACGCTATTCAGCACCCAGTCTGCGGCAGCAGCTTTCAGGCCGTACTGTCCCTGCAACTGTTCCAGAAATTCTTTACGGGGTGTGAACGATTTTTCGGCTGCGGCACAGTAATCAACGACCGTGCTGATTCCACCAAAGAAATCAAACACAGCTTTCCGGGTCTTAGCCACATCCAGTTCGCCGCCTGCAAAGACCTGTTCCAGGTAGCGGCCGTCCTCCGGCTTCAACATCATCTCATGCGTTTCAGCCAGAGCTTCAGCTGCTCCATCTCCGAAATGCTCAGCGGTTCCAGCTCTTTGCCCGCTGCCAGTTGTCCAAATACAAACTCTGCGTTGATTTCATGCGGCATTTTTGAGGGTTTGTGGTAAACAGCATTTTCCGGCATGGGATACGCCTCAATCTTGCAGAGCACCGCCTCCGGCCACTCATTCTGGTAAACGGCAGCCACACCCAGCGGCAGCTTGGACAATTCGTCGATCTGTGCCTCCTTCAGAGCGGCAGACTTACCTACCAGCTTGCGATCCTCTTCGTCCGGCAGGCGCAGAATAATTTTTGTGTTGGTGTTGCGGATGACCGACATATCCAGAAGGCCGGGAGCCTGATCCGCAATGATAAAACCCTCGCCGTAAGTACGCATCTCCGCAATGGCGTTGGCCAGCATCTCCACCGACTTGCCCTGCAGATTTGCCCCTTCCTGCGGCTGTTCCGCCGACGTCTTGCGCAACAGATTGTGCGCCTCTTCCAGCACGGTAACATGGCGCAGTCTGCTGTTCATCTCGCTGCCACACATCCGGTATTCCTGCAGCTTCATGACCAGAATGCCCATCAGCAGCGATTTTGTCTCCATCGACCCCACCCGGCTCAGGTCCACGACCACATTGCAGTCAAACAGCTCTGCGTCGCTCAGCGCGTCCTCTGCGCAGAACACACTGCCGTAAATGCCGTTGGTCAGCGACTTCACACGGGTACACAAAGCGCCCACATAATCGCTCTGGGTGTCCTTGGAGTAGTGCGATTCCTCAATGACGCCCGGCAGAATATCCAGCAGGTCGAAGAAGGTCGGGAAAACCCCCTTTTCACTTTCCGAATTGCGCAGATCCCAGCCTGCTTTCTGGTAGCTGCGCTCGATGGCATCCTTCAGCACGGCAGGCATGGCCGCATACATGGGCCAGCAGGCATTGAATATCTCCACCAGACGGTCGATATGTTCCAGAATGTGGATGTCCTGCGGGAACGCAAAGGGATTGAATGCGCAGCAGCGGAGTTTCTCTGGGGTTGGTGCCGAACACCTTTACATCCGCGCGGTTGCCGAACACATTCTTGTACTCGCCCTTGGCTGGTTCCACCACAAGAAACGACGTCCGTCCATCCTTTGTTATCTCGTCCAGAAGATGGTAGACTGCGTTGGACTTGCCCGTACCCGTAGAGCCTGTGACAAAGGTATGGGAGGCCATTGCCTGCCGGTTCAGGATAAGGTCCGCTTTTTCCTCCCTGCCCATATGGTAGATTTTGCCCAGATTCATCTTGTCCTCATCCGGCACCGTTTCGTCCGGCACATTGCGGCCGAACTCCGCGTGCTCGATGATTGGCAAGCCGTGCACTGAGCGGGTGGGCAAGCCAAGGTGCATCGGAAGTTCCCGACCGCTGACCAGTGTTGCTGGCGTATACAGCAGGCTGTCCGGCGCACCCGCCCACAGCGGACGGGCAAAGACCGGGTGCATGAATCGCTTGAGGTACTCCCGCAGCTGGGCCACCTGTGCCTCATCGTTCTGCCAGACATTCACAGCACCACTTTCCACCGAGGAGCCCTCACCTACCATCAATGCACGGTAAGTATTGGCCGCAAGTATCGCCGTGGACGGGGTAGACGAAAGGAAATAAGCCGCACATTTATAACAGCCGTAATCCTCGCTCTCCTTGGCGCGCTTGAGCTGATTTTCAATGCGTTCCAGCAGTTCCTCCACCGATTTGTTGCACAGCTCGACCTGCTGGGTACGGCCCATGCCGCGGGTGTCTGTTGTGCCGTGGCTCTCCTGCTGGCTGATGGTGTCCGATGTTCCATGCGACGTCCCATCGGAGGTGCTGTACGAAGTGCCGGTCTGCTCGGTGCAGAGTGGCTGGTACCCCACGAGGTGTTTACGCCCATGGAGCCGCCGATGTTCCGGGCAATGCTGTTGAAAGCCGTTCTGGATGGTGCCATGCTCCTATGGCCCTGCCAGCCGTGCCCAGCAGCGGTCCAATAACAGCACCTGCCACCGGAATCGCAACCGAGGCTACTGCGCCGCCCAGACCCAGAATGCCTGCAATGCCGCCAGCCACCGGCGAGACCTTTGTGACCGAGGTGCCGGAGCTGCTGCCGACACCGCCGTTGATGCCGCCGCTGACCCCTTTCGTTTTCTGGGTGCCATCCGTCACCGAAGAGGACTGGCTCGTGCCGTCCGTTGTGGTCGTACTGACGGTATCGCTGATGGTGTGGGAAGTCCCGCTGCACAGGCTCTCCATCACAGCCGTGCTCTGATTCTCGCTATAGGACCATGTGCTCTTGCGGAAGGGCGAAGACTGCTGTAGAGGTTTTCGTACCCGCTGCGTATCTCCGCCTGCGTTTCTGCCGAGACAGGCTCTGCCAAAAACAGCGCCGTGTACACCTCGCCGTCCATGGCGTCCATAAAACGCTCAATGCCCTGCACAAAAGCTTTGTCTTCCGTCTTGGATTTATCCCGCAGTGCCGCCACGCAGGACACCGAGGCCACAGCTTCCTGCGTATCGCCAAAGGCTCCGTCCAGCAGCTCTTTTTCCTCCTGCCGCGGAATGCCTCTTGTCTCAGAGCCGGGGAAGTTGGAGCTCAGCACCTTTTGCAGCGCCTTGCTGGAAGTATCCAGATCGCGGCTCTTCATGTTCTTTTTCAAGGGGTCCTCCCGGACACCCAGATAGATATTCGCGCCGACATTCTCCTCCGGCACATCGATCATCACCGCCAGACTGCAGCCCTGCGCCATGCTGGAATAGTACACCGTAGAAAGCTTCTGGAACATATCCTCGCCCTTTTTCAGGGTCAGTTTCTGCAGCTGGAACAGCTGGATGCACTGGGCAGGGTCCTGCACGTCCAGCATCTGCTGGGAAAGCTCCACCATGCCATAGTTCTGCAGTTCCGTCAGATATTTTTTATACACCAGATGGTCTGCAAGGGTAAGCTGGTCCGTCAGGTCATTCAGCGACCGCTGCGCGGAAAGCTGCTGTTTTTCAAGCACCTCAAGCTCGTCTGCCATGATTTATTTCCTTTCTGCTGTCAACTGTTCAAAAACTTCCAGATCAGGGCAGCTCCGCCCAGTGCCGCACCGGCTGCGACGGCAGAGCCAAGGCCGCCGCTCTCCAGTCGCTTGACATCCTTTTCTGCCTCTGTATGGCCTTGCTCTGCCGCCTTCTGATACAATTTTATTGCTGTTTCCTTGTCTTTTGGGACACCTTCTCCATATTCGTAGCATACTGCAAGATTGTACAGAGCATACATATGGCCTTGTTCTGCCGCTTTGCGATACCATTCTGCCCCTTTAGCGAAATCTTTTTTCACTCCTCCTTCGCCACGCTTATAGTCAAGCCCCAGAATAAATTGCGCCTCTGCAACACCTTGTTCCGCAGCCTTATAATACCACTTTAAAGCTTCCGCTTCATTCACCTTTATACCGCCATATCCATTGCTGTAAAATGCTCCAACGATATATTGTGCATCTGCCCAGCCTTGTTCTGCGGCTTTGAGGTACCACTCCATAGCTTTTTTAGGTCTCTCGCCACTCCCTGTTCATTATGATAACAACGGCCCAGATCGTACTGCGCCCGCGCATTCCCTTGCTCTGCGGATTTGCGATACCATTCTGCTGCCTTGGTCAGGTCTTTTGTTACACCTTCTCCATACTCATAGCGAACTCCAAGACTGCACTGTGCATCTGCATCACCCTGCTCTGCCGCTTTCCGATACCATTTTACTGCCTCTTCTTTGTTTTGTGTCACGCCATTTCCATTGTAATATAACACCGCAAGATTATATTGAGCTCTTGCGTATCCCTGTTCTGCAGCTTCTCGATACCACTCCGCTGCCTTGGCATAGTCTTTTGTCACGCCCCTACCGTTAGCGTAGCAAAGACCCAGATTGTACTGCGCTATATCATAGCCTTGCTCTGCGGCTTTCCGGTACCACTCCGCTGCTTTGGAAAGGTCATTTGTCACACCCTCTCCATGATCATAGCAGTAGCCAAACATATTCTGCGCATCCGCATTGCCTTTCTTTGCTGCTTTCTCATACCATTTCACAGCTTCCCAATGATTCGTTTCTACACCATAGCCATAATAATAGCACTCACCAAGCAGATCCTGTGCATCTGCAGCACCTTGCTCTGATGCTCTCCGAAGCCACTTTACGGCTTCTTCATTATTCTCTTCTACACCATAACCATAATAATAGCACTTGCCTAATTTATATTGTGCTCCCGCATTGCCCCTCTCCGCCGCTTTCCGGTACCACTCCGCCGCCTTGACAAGGTCTTTTGTTACACCCTCTCCATACTCATAGAAATCGCCGAGTCTACATTCGCCCGTACCCACCCCTGCTCTGCGGCTTTGCGATACCACCTTACGGCTTCTTCCTCATTTTTATCTACACCCCAGCCATTTTTATAGCAGAAGCCAAGATTACATTGCGCCTGTGCAAGCCCTTGCTCTGCCGCTCTCTCGTACCATTCAGCGGCCTGAGCAGGGTCTTCCACTACACCTTCTCCATTTATATAGCACGTGCCCAGATTGTTCTGCGCTCTTGCATTGCCCTGTTTTGCCGCCTTGCTGTAGCATTCAAATGCCTGCTCCAAGTCTTTTGCGACACCTGTGCCATGAGTATAGCAGTCACCCAGTTTTTTCTGTGCTTCCGCATAGCCCTGCACTGCCGCCTTGCGGTACAGTTCTGCGGCCTTTGCCTCGTCCTTGCCGACGCCGTCACCGGCCTCATAGCACACACCCAGCTCATACTGTGCTTCCGGGCATTCCTGCTCTGCCGCTTTGGTGTACCACTTCACAGCCGCCACATTGTACGAGAGTGCCGCATACAGCCGTCCGGTCATATACTGGGCCGTCACATTTCCCTGAGTCGCCGCCGCTTCGTACCATCTGCGGGCCTCTTTGTCGTCCTTTTCAACGCCCCGAGCCTGATAATAGCACTCGCCCAGTGCACACTGTGCCTCGGCATCGCACTGCTCTGCGGCCTTTTTGTACCACACGAGCGCATTTTCTTCGCTTTTTTTCACACCCGTGCCGTTCTGATAGCACCGTGCCACCTCAAACTGTGCCTCGGGGTGTCCGTAATCTCTGGCCGCTATCATATACTGCTGGAACGCCATTTCGGCATTGCCGGCCTGCTGATTTTTCTTAGCCTCCTGCAGGTAGTCCTGCACAGTCTTCTTTTTTGTTTCCTGCTGTGCTTCCTCGCCCAGGCAGAAGCGTTCCACACAAGCCATAAACTCCTGCTTTTTGTCCTCCGGGCCGTTGAACAGGAAACTGTACGCGGCATTCTTCTCTCCGTTGAAATCCATCTTCTTGATTTCAGCGCCCAGTCCGCTCCACTTCACGCGGCCCGCAGCCGGTTCAAACCACTCCTCGACGGGCTTTGCCTTCACGGCTTTCGGGATTTCCATATTCTTTCCGCCCACGCGGACAGACTCCAGCTTGTCCGTAAAACACACTTCCACCTGAATTTCGCTCATATTCTATCGCTCCTTATGGTTTTATAATCTTTAATGTAATCTCCCTGACTTCTCACCCACATATCGATGCCCGTCCCGAACACCTCGGCTTCTATCAGCCAGCCCTTTTCTGTTACACGCAAAACCTTTGCAGTGGGCAGTCGGTCAAGTACAGATTCCAGACTTGGCCCGGTATACTCGAACCGGATGATCTGCAACTCGCCGCCGTACATAAACTGGATGCGCTTGCGCATCTCGCCCTCCTGAAAGCGGTCGGTATAGCGCTGGGCAAAGTGCCGTTCGAGGGTCTTATAGTTCTGGATACGGTCGATGCGGTAAATCGTCGGGGAGTTGTCCTGCGGGTTCCGGAAGTGCTTATCCTTGTCGATGCCCTCAATAAACGCCGCCAGATAGAAATAATACTCGCTGAACAGGATGCCCACCGGCTCAATGGTGCGCACACGAGTCTCGCCGTCGTGGGTGCGGCAGTAGGTAATTTCCATAACATTGTGATTTTCTATTGCCGTACCGATTTCCCACAGACTCTCGATAAACTTCCGGCCATGCTGCGGCTCGACATAGTGAAAACGTTCGTTGCTGATGAGGTCTTTGACTGATTCAGCCTATCCAGCGGTGTACAGGCCAGATCAGCTTGTCCAGAATCGGGAACATCTCCTCCTTGACCATGGAGCGGCTTTCCAGCAGGATCTTGCACACTGCCAGAATTTCGCTGCTGGTGAGGAAGCGGGAAAGCGTATCATCCAGCAGATAGCCACCCTTTGCGGAGTTGTATAAGATCTCCCGGCGCGGCTCGCTGTCTGCAAAATGATTCCGCAACGTATCGAGGTCGCGCTGGATGGTTTTTTCGCTGACCCCAAAGCGGTCGGCAGTCTGTTGTTTGTTCAGCACACCGCCCTGTACCAGCACCTGCTGAATATAGAGTATACGGTCCAATCTACTATTACGCACAGTTTATTCTCCTTCTCTGCTCATTGTAACACAACACAACTATCCCTGCAATTCTTTGTGTGAACTTTTGTCGTTTTACAGAATTACAAAAAAATTTTGTCTCTTTTGCACAACCCCAGTATACAAAAAAAGATGGACAGCCCGTCTGTCCATCTTCTATAGCAGTTTGCGTTTTTAATGCACAAGCAACATCCGCAAACTGCATATCGCAAATATGCCGTTTTGATTGGCGCTATTTTTGAAAATTGCGATAAAAAGTCAAGGTAGACTATTCTTAAATTGCCAACCTCTTTTAAAGCGATAGGCACTGTTCATCAGCTCGTCTGTGATGGTGTAAAGCGCCCGCCGTGGCGAACCATATCCGCCAATCAGCCCAATCACAATCGTAAGATTCAGCACAAATGCAATGCTCAACAGTACCATCAAAAACTTTTCATACGCTCTTCTCCTTTTGTCTTATGATCTCGTCACTTTTCTGCCCCTATTATACAGATTTGGCTGGACGGTATGGTTGTCCATCCTACACATGCCACAAAAAAGGAACACGGCATTCTCATTTTGAATGTACCGTGTTCCTATGGATACGGATTTTCTCTTTGGCCACGCATCAGATACTCGTTGATGCTTCCAAGATGAAATCCACATTTGTCCCTGTCATGGCAATGCTGCCGGACAGGCTTTTTTGTAGGTCTCGGTGTCGATGTGGTGTTCTTTCAAAAACACCAGCCGGATGCCATTGTGGTAAAGGTCTTCGTACAGAGAAAAACCCTCTTCTGCATGTCTGGACATCCGGGACACCGAATCGAACACCACCACATCTCCGGCTCTCAGAATCCGGTAGAGCTTCAGCCATTCCGGGCGAAAAATGGATGTACCGGTGTAATCTGTCTTCTCCTTATATAAAGAAGCAGGACAATCCACACGGACTGCCCTGCAAAAGTAAAGGGAGAGCATCCGAAGACACTCCCCCAGTTGTACATAATAATCCTCCAAGTCATGACCCTGCCGCATGGCCCTCCGTCCCTCCTCCCCGCCCGGGGGAGAGGGGTTCCGGTGCATGGCGCAAAAACCGCCCGGCTTCCTGTCATGGAACCGGGGCGGCTGCGGTTTATGGGAAAC
>ENA-OQDD01000224-OQDD01000224.1-human-gut-metagenome-genome-assembly--contig:-NODE-224-length-23803-cov-5.062637_pt1 | contig 23803 bp, 36 predicted proteins | sample MGYA00242507_ERZ504598 | MGnify/ENA primary metagenome ERZ504598 (study PRJEB26092, sample SAMD00036318) | human gut metagenome | host: Homo sapiens | study: EMG produced TPA metagenomics assembly of...
CTTTACCGTACTGCCAAAGCCTCCCTCATTGAGAAAGACTTCCCCCGGCCGGGGGAAGATGTCGTGTAAGCGACAAAAAGGGGAACGGTGGCATCGCGCAGCGATGACGGAAGGAGTTTTACCCCTTCTTTGCCTCCGCCTTGGCTGCGAACTTGGCGTTGTTGATGACAAAACGCTCGTGGGTGCCGCCGCCTACAGGGCCTTTTTCGTCGTGCAGGGCCACCTTGAAGGTGAGCTTGCGGCCTTCTACCGCCACCAGCTCACTCTCGCAGGTAACGGTCATGCCCACAGGGGTGGGGGCGGTGTGCTCCAGCTCAAGCTTGGTGCCCACCGAGCCGCTGCCCTCGTCCAGCGCATCGGCCACGCTCATCCAGCAGGTCTTTTCCGCCAGAGCCACAAGGGCCGGGGTGGCAAACACCTCCAGCGTGCCGCTGCCCATGGTCTTTGCTGTATTGGCTGCGGTGACGAGCACGCTCTGTTCCCCGCGGATACCGGTTTCCAATGTCATATACTTTCCTCTCCTTTTGCGCGCCGTATGGCGCATTTTATTTTTGAACACCTTTATAAGATACCACATTTTGCACCAGAACGCACCCTGTTTTACACTTTTTTGTGAATTTCTCTTTTTCTTTTTGCGCAAACGGGCTGCCAAGTCCTCTCTCTTTGGGAGAGGTGGCACCGAAGGTGACGGAGAGGGCGAGGACACTGACCATGCGGCGACCTCTTTTTTGTTTTCGCCTTCCCTCCAATCCGCATCCTTATTGCGATTCAAAAACGCAAATTTTCTGCGTTTTAAGGCAAATTTCATCAATTTAGAGCAGACGCTGAAAATCTTTAAAAAAGCCTTGACAAGGAGCATTCCGCGTGCTACTATGAACACATGAACAAGCGTTCATGTGAATCCACAGCGAAGGGAGATGTCAACATGGCGGAAATAAAGGAAGCAATGCCCGCGCCGCAGCCGGAAGCCTTGGATATGCCGGACGACGAGGTGCTGTACGAGTTGGCCGACCTGTTCCGGGTGTTCGGCGACTCCACCCGCATCAAGATCCTGTATGCACTGCACGACAACGAGCTGTGCGTGCAGGACATTGCAAACGCCGTGCAGCTGAGCCAGTCGGCGGTGAGCCATCAGCTGCGGGTGCTCAAGGATTCCAAGCTCGTGCGGTTCCGGCGCGAGGGCAAAACCGTTTACTACGCACTGGACGATGACCATGTGCGCAGCATCCTCTCCATGGGGATGGATCATATCGAAGAATAACGAAAGGCTGGTATTACTTATGAAGAAGAGCTACAAGATCGAAGTGGACTGCGCAAACTGCGCTCAGAAGATGGAAGACGCTGCCAACACCGTTGCAGGCGTGGCAAATGCTACCGTCAGCTTTATGACCCAGAAGATGAAGGTGGAGTTCTCTGAAGGTGCAGACCCCCACGACACCATGGTGAACGTTCTGGCCGCCTGCAAGAAGGTGGAGGACGACTGCGAGATCTTTGACATCTGAGAACAGGGGAGCCAACCCTCTCAGTCATCGCTGCGCGGTGTCCGCTCTCCCGAGAGGGAGAGCTTTTATTATACGGTATCGTTCGCTGTATAAGACCTCCCCCTTTGAGGAAAGACTTCCCCCGGGCCGGGACAGATTCTCCCCGCGCCGGGGAGAAATGTCACCGCAGGTGACAAAGAGAGGAACAGATGTCGCGCAGCGACAAAAAGGGGAATGTGGATTTGCGAAGCAAAGACGGAGAGGTTTTCCTGCATTTCCGTGTTGAAAAATCAGACAGTTTTCAACAGTTTCCACTCAGTTTTCAACACCGTTTGCGGAAAAAACGTAAAATAAACGTGGAAAAGCGCTTTTACGCCTGAAAAACTGTGTGGAAAACACGGGTAAAACCGTGGAATATCCATTTTTATGGGGAAAAGTTGTTGAAATCCCCGCCCGCCGCAGCGTGATGCGGCCCATGGATCCCGCAAAAAGGAGCGTTTTGTATGAACAAAAAGCAGAAAAAGAACCTGCAGCGCATCATCATTGCGCTGATTTTGGTGCTCATCCTCAAGCTTTTGCCCCAGTTCCCCACGCCGGTGGAGCTGGTACTGTACTGCATCCCGTATCTCGTGGTCGGCTGGGACGTGCTGCGCAAGGCACTGCTTGGCATCAAGAACCGTCAGCCCTTTGACGAGTGCTTCCTGATGGCCGTTGCCACTGTGGGTGCATTTGCACTGGGCGACTACGTGGAGGGCTGTGCCGTTATCATCTTCTACCAGATCGGCGAGCTGTTCCAGAGCGTGGCTGTGGGCAAGAGCCGGCAGAGCATTTCCAGCCTGATGGACATCCGCCCGGACTACGCCAACATTGAGGGCGAGGACGGCAGGCTGGAGCAGGTGGACCCGGACGATGTGGAGATCGGCACCGTGATCGTGGTCCAGCCCGGTGAGCGCGTGCCCATCGACGGCGTGATCGTGGAGGGCGCTTCTGCCCTGAACACCGCCGCCCTGACCGGCGAGAGCCTGCCCCGCGATGTGCAGACCGGCGACGAGGTCATCAGCGGCTGCGTGAACATGACCGGCCTGCTGAAGGTAAAGACCACCAAGGAATTCGGCGAATCCACCGTTTCCAAAATTCTCGATCTGGTGGAAAATTCCAGCATGAAGAAGGCCCGCGCCGAGAACTTCATCACCCGTTTTGCCCGCGTGTACACCCCCGCCGTGTGCTATGGCGCATTGGCTCTGGCCTTTATCCCGCCCATCGTGCTGCTGCTCATGGGCCAGCCCGCCCGCTTTGGTGACTGGGTCTACCGTGCCCTGACCTTCCTTGTTATCAGCTGCCCCTGCGCACTGGTCATCAGCATTCCCCTGAGCTTCTTCGGCGGCATCGGCGGTGCATCTGCCTGCGGCATTCTGGTCAAGGTTCCACCTATCTGGAAGAGCTGGCCCGCACCGGCATCGTTGTGTTCGACAAGACCGGCACCCTGACCCAGGGCACCTTTAAAGTGACCGGCATCCACCCCGCAGAGGGCACCAGCGAGGAGCAGCTGGTGGAAACTGCCGCGCTGGCCGAGAGCTGGTCCAAGCACCCCATCTCCCTCAGCATCAAGGCCGCTTACGGCAGGGAGATCGATCCGAACCGTGTCACCGATGTGCAGGAGCTTGGCGGCCACGGCGTGACCGCCAAGGTGGACGGCAGGACCGTTGCTGCCGGCAACGCCCGCCTGATGGAAAAGCTGGGCCTGAAGGCTCCCGCTGTCAGCGAGACCGGCACCATCGTGCATGTGGCCATCGAGGCATGTACGCCGGTTATCTTCTGATCGCCGATGTGGTAAAGCCCCACAGCGCACAGGCCATCCGGGGCCTGAAGGATGCCGGTGTGCGCAAGACCGTGATGCTGACCGGCGATGCCGAGCCGGTTGCAAAGGCCGTTTCCGCAGAGCTTGGGCTGGATGAATACCATGCGGGCCTGCTGCCGGGCGACAAGGTAGACCAGATCGAAACGCTGCTCGCCGCAAAGCGGCCCAAAGAGAACCTTGCCTTTGTGGGCGACGGCATCAACGATGCCCCGGTGCTGTCCCGTGCCGATGTGGGCATTGCAATGGGCGCTCTTGGCTCTGACGCTGCCATTGAGGCCGCTGACGTGGTGCTGATGGACGACGACCCCGCCAAGATCGCACTGGCCATGCGCATTGCCCGCCGCACGTTACGCATCGTGTACCAGAACATCGTGTTTGCACTGGCCATCAAGTTTGCCTGCCTTGTGCTGGGCGCGATCGGCATGGCCAGCATGTGGACCGCCATCTTTGCCGATGTGGGCGTGATGGTGCTGGCTGTGCTCAACGCCACCCGTGCCCTGTACACCAAGGATCTGGCGAAAAAGAATGAACAGTAAAAAACAGTGCCGGACAGCCTGAAAACTGTCCGGCACTGTTTTTATATATGAGGTGCATACAGGCGTTCTATTTCATGCACAAGCTCCGGTTCTTTTTCGATATCAAATTTTCTGGCAAACATGCAGGGCGATGCTTTCAGCTGTTCCAGATCAGCGTATTTCCAGACCCACGGATTGCCTCTGTCCCAATCGATGGCACGGGCACTGGTATCACCCGGCCCTGATAGATCTTATCCTGATACGGCGACTGCGCGATCAGTGTCTGCACAAAGAATTCGTCCGAGCAAAAGGTCTTGTCCAGCACCTGCAGGACCCACTCTTCTTTTGTCAACAGATACCGTGCAAAGCCGTCCGTGCAGCTGAACCAGTTGCTGCCCTTTGTGAAGTGAACGTCCTGATTGCGCTTTATTTTCAGCAGCTTCTGGCCCGACAGCAGGATTCCATTGATCACGCCGAGCACCGGATGGCGGCGCAGATCGATATTCTGGAAAAAGTGCCGGTAATAAACGCGCTCATCGTTGAATGGGCTGAACGGGTGCGGGTCGAAATGGACAAATTCCACGTCCGGGTTTGCCTCAAAAAATGCACGGATATCTTCTTGTGTTTGAATGGGCAGATCCACACCGGAGATCAGGTGGTAATGCTGATACGGGCCATGGGCCACTGCTGTTTTCAATAGCACAAGCTCCGCTTTTACCTGACTGACACCGCCCCACACAACACTGTGCCGTTTTGCGTGAAACACTTTCGCATATTTCATGCGGCACTCCACCGTTTCCGGCTGGTAGTCCGTATTTTTGCTGTCCATGTGGATGAATATATCATTCCACGGTACATCCAGCATCCGCAACAGGGTCAGAAGCATCTCATCACATTTATGTGCTTCTATCAGGTACGCCTGTTTTTCTCTTGTTTCCATCGCTTTCTCCTCTTACTTCTGCGCCGCATTTTTATTTTATTATAACAAAACCCTCTTTAAAAACAATCCCATCACCCCTTTTTACAGCACAAAGCCGCCGCATTCCCTTGCAGAGGGAGAGCGGCGGCTTTGTTTGGGTATGGAGAAAATGGAGGAGGTCTCAAAGTTTATCCGCGGAAAGCAGCGGTATATACCGCCACCACCTCGTCGCGGGTGGGGGTGATCTGGTTGGTGGACATGCAGGTGTCGTGCAGCGCAAGCTCTGCCAGCGCGGCAAAATCTGCAGGGTTCACCTTGTTCAGCTGCGCAAGGTTTGCGGGGATGCCCACGCCTGCACTGAGCTGACGGACAAACTGGATCACTGCCGGTGCGGCAGTGTCCGGGGTAAAAGTGCCCTGCAGGCCCATGGCAGCGGCAATGGTCATGAACCGCTCCCGGCACACCGGCTGCGGCTGTTGAAGGCCAGCACGTAGGGCAGCAGCACCGCATTGCACACACCGTGGGGCAGGTTGTAGTGTCCGCCCAGCGCGTGTGCCATCGCATGCACCATGCCAAGGCCCGCGTTGGAGAAAGCCATGCCTGCCACATTTTCGGCGTAGGCATCATGGTGCGGGCGGCTTCATCCTGACCGTTGGCAACGGCCCGGGCAGGTTCTGCACGATCGCCTGCATGGCCCAGTAGGCATCCTTGTCCGTGAGCGGGTTGGCGTTTTTGGAAAGCGCCGCCTCGATGGCGTGGGTCAGCGCGTCCATACCGGTGGCTGCGGTGAGCTTGGGCGGCATGGAGGACATGAAGTCGGTGTCGTTCACCGCAATGCTGACCATGCAGTTGGGGTCCACCATGGCCATTTTGCTGTGGCGGACAGGTCGGTGACGATGTAGAAGGAGGTGCACTCGCTGCCGGTACCGGCGGTGGTGTTCACCGCCACGATGGGCAGGCCGGGCTTGGAGGACTTGTTCTCGCCCTCGTACTGCTCCACGGTACCGCCGCAGGCCACCACGATGCTGGCTGCCTTAGCGGTATCGATGGCGCTGCCGCCGCCCAGGGCCACCAGCAGCTGCACCTGCAGGGTGCGGGCTGCGGCAATGCAGTCGTTCACCACCTGTACGGTGGGGTTGGGCTGCACATTGTAGTACACAGCGTACTCCACACCGGCATCGGACAGTACCTGACCGACCCGGGCAGCGGCACCGGAATCATAGAGAAAGCGGTCCGTCACCAGCAAAGCACGGCGGATGCCCATCTTCTGAAGCTCCGGTCCCAGAAGACGGATGGCACCCTTGCCAAAAAAGCTGGTCTTGACGGCGTTGATGCGTTCTGCCATGTGTTCACCCTCCGCTTACTGTGCCTGACCGCAGACGATCTGCACCGGGTCCCAAATGGAACAGGACGAGGAGGAATAGACGAAATCCACCTGACCCAGTGCTTCCACGGTCATGCCAGCGCGGATGGCAACGGCAATGGCGTTGATGCGGGCCGAAACATTCTTTTCTCCCCATGCCTGCGCACCCAGCACCTGACGGGTATTGGCCTCATACACCAGCTTGATGGTGATGCGGTGGGGGTTCGGGCAGATGCCCGGACGGTCGGTGCCGGTGGCCATTGCACTCTTGACCCGCAGACCGGCCTTGCGGGCCTCGGTCTCGGTCAGGCCGGTGCGGGCGATCTCCAGATCCGCCACCTTCAGGCTGCTGGTGCGCAGAGAGCCGTCGCGGCAGGCCGCGCAGTCGCCCACGGCATAGATATTGGGCACACTGGTGGCAAGGTCGCACCAATGAGCACAGCGCCATTGGGTGCCAGCTGCGCCCCGGTACCGGCCAGCAGGCCGGTGTTGGGGGTAACGCCGATGGCTACCACGCAAAGGTCACAGGGGTAGGTGCCGCGGTTGGTCTGCACCTGCTCCACGAAGGTACGGCCCGGGAAAGAGCGCACCTGCTCGCCCAGATTGAACTGCACGCCCTGCGCTTCCAGCTCCTTCTGGATCAGCTTGCTCACCTCAGGGTCAAACTGGGGCAAAAGCTGCTGCTCTTTTTCAATGATACGCACATTGCGGCCCAGCTTGAGGAAGGACTTTGCGATCTCCAAACCGGCCCAGCTGCCGCCCAGGATCACGATGTCCCGCACATAGGGGGTGCGGACGAACTCCTTGAGGAAGATCAGATCTTCCACGGTCTTGAGGGTCTGCACGCCCACGCGGTCACTGCCGGGCACCTGCGGCACACGGTTGGAAGAACCGGTGGCCAGCACCAGCTTGTCATAGTGGTCTTCAAACACGCGTCCGGTGGCAAGATCACATACCGTCACCTTGCGGGCGGCTGCGTCGATGCCGCGCACCTCATGGCGCAGATGTGCGGTGATGCCCTGCGCGTTCAGCTCAGTCTCCTTGGCCTGAATGGCCTTGTTCAGGCTGTCCAGATCCTCGCACAGGTAATGGGGCAGGCCGCCGGTGCCGCAGGAGTAGAAGCCGCCTTTTTCGTAGACGGTGATCTGCGCTCCGCGCTGGGCGGCGGCAAGTCTGGCGGCGGCCGAAACCCCGGCGGCAATGCTGCCGATGATAATAATTTTCATTGTTTAAGCCTCACGATCCCGCCGGGAGGAAGCCCCTCTCTGCGGCAAAACTTGCAGGGTGTTACTTACTCAGGTGGAGGATTGTCCACGATGCCCACGATGAAAGCATCAATGGGCGACGGATGGTCCAGACCATGCTGGGTGGTCTCGTCGGTGGTGACCAGAACCATCTCGCCTACACCCGCGCCGATGTTGTCGCCCGCCACGATGGTATCCTTTTTGGAGCCGAACACCGGCTCCACCAGCAGGAACTTATAGCCTACAAGCTCCGGCATTTTGCGGGTGGCGACAACGGTCCCCTTGACGATCCCTAAAATCATAGCTTACTCCTCTTTGCCCAGCACGGTGACCAGCTGCCCCTGCTTGAGCAGGAAGGCATTGCCGTCATCCGTGTCGATGTGAAAATCCAGTGCACATTTGTCGTTTGCGCGGATCAGCACCCCGCCCATCACGCCCGGCTTGGGGCCGTCGATCTTTACCTTCACGCGGTCGCCGTCGGCAAGGCCGAAGGCCGCTGCCTGTGCGGGAGTCATGTGGATGTGGCGGTCGGCGATCATCACGCCCTCCGGCACAGTCAGGGTGCCATTGGGGCCGCGCAGGGTCACGCCCGGCGTGCCCTTTGTATCCCCGCTGGAACGCACCGGCGCTTTGATGCCGATGTTGCGGCAGTCGGTCTGCGCCAGCTCGATCTGAGTGGCACTGCGCTCCGGGCCAAGGATGCGGACATGCTTCAGTTCGCCCTTGGGGCCGATGATGTCCAGACATTCCTCGCAGGCAAACTGGCCGGGCTGGCTCAGCGCCTTTTTGGGGGTGAGCTGGTAGCCATAGCCGAACAGCTTGTCCACATCATCGCGGGTAAGGTGGATGTGCCGCACCGAGATGCCTACCGGCACCTGACGGCTGCGCTTTTGCAGCTCTGCCTGCACGGCCTGCGTGATCAGGAGCAGCAGCTGTTCCTGACTGATGTCATGGTAAACCAAGGCACAGCGCTCCTTTCTTATGCAGCGTCAGCGCAGGGCTCAGCGCAGCTCAGGCATGCACTCGGACACGCTTGCGTGCGGGCGGGGAATGACCAGTGCGCTGACCACTTCGCCAATGCGGGAAGCAGCGGTCTGGCCTGCCTCAACAGCAGCCTTCACAGCGCCAACGTCGCCCTGCACGAACACGGTAACAAGGCCTGCGCCGATCTTCTCCTGACCCACCAGAGAGACATCTGCGCTCTTCAGCATGGCATCGGCTGCCTCGATGGAAGCGGTCAGGCCGTTGGTCTCGATCATGCCCAGAGCGGCATCCAGCGGCACCTGCTCGCCTGCGGGCAGGCCGGACTTGCCGGTCGCGGGGCCCTTGGCGGGCATGATGCGGGCCAGATCTGCGTGGGGGCGTGCAATGACGTTGACGCAGAACAGCTCACCCACGCGGGAAGCAGCCTCTTCGCCAGCTCGGTAGCAGCCTTGACAGCGCCCACCTCGCCGGTAACGATCACGGTGGTCAGACCGGCACCGATGGTGTCGGAACCAATGAACTCAACGTCAGCAGCCTTCAGCATTGCATCGGTAGCGTCGATGTTGCCAACCAGACCCTTCGTCTCGATAAAACCCAGAGCTTTCATAAGTTGTTCCTCCTGTCAGAACACTGAAAAAATTGTATGTGATGGTTTCGTCCTTCAAAAACTCAGATGATGCGCAGCCCGCCCTCGGCCAGCATGCAGCGGCGGCGGCGGCAGAAGCTCTTTGCGCAGGTGATGCCCTCGCCGGTGGGGCCGGCAATGGTCATGGTGCAGTGGCCCTCGCCGCCAATGCCAACACCGGCCTTGGTGGCGCTGTTCTTTACGTAGATGGTGGTCTCAATGACCCGGGCAAAGCGGGTCATGTGGTCCACATCCTTGGAGAAGATGGAAGCGGTGTGGCGGTTGCCGTGCTCGGCCACCACGGCATCTTCCACCGCCTGTTCAAAGCTCTGGCAGCGCACGATGGGCAGCACCGGCATCATCTGCTCCACCAGAACGAACGGATGGTCGGCAGGCACCTCGCAGATGGCAAGGCGGCAAGTATCCGGCACATGCACGCCGATGGTCTCCAGAATGCGGGCGGCATCCTTGCCACCCACTTTTGTTCACCTCGTGGCCGCCGCCCTTCTTGGGCTGCAGCACGATGTTCACCAGCTGTTCGGTCTGGGCCTTGTTCAGCAGGTAGGCACCCTGCTTCTGCAGCTCGTGCAGCAGGCCATCGTAGGCGGTGTTCACGGCGAACACTTCCTTCTCTGCAAAGCAGAGGATGTTGTTATCGAACGAAGCGCCTTCGTAGATCTTGCGGCCTGCCAGCTCGATGTCTGCGGTCTCGTCCACGATGACGGGCGGGTTGCCTGCACCGGCACCGATGCACTTTTTGCCGCTGCGCAGCAGGGCGTTCACCATGCCCATGCCGCCGGTGCCTGCCATCAGGCGGATCTTGGGGTTTGCGGCCATCTTGTCCACATTCTCCATGGTCGGCTCACGGGTCATGGTAATGAGGTTTGCAGGGCCGCCCGCCTCGATGATGGCGGTATTCAGCGCCTGCAGGCAGTCGGCAGACACTCGCTTTGCGCGGGGGTGCACGTTGAACACCACGGTGTTGCCGCCTGCGATCATGCTGATGGTGTTGTTGATGATGGTCTCGGTGGGGTTGGTGGTGGGGGTGATGGAGCAGATCACACCAAAGGGTGCGTACTCTTCCAGCATCAGCCCGCGTCACCGCTCTTGGCTTCGGTGGTCAGGCATTCGGGGCCGGGGGTCTTGTTGATGACGGCCAGATGTTTTTCCACCTTGTCCTCATAGCGGCCCATGCCGGTCTCTTCCACGATCTTGTGGCACCACTCCTCACATGTGCGCGGGCACAGCGGCGGATGGCTTCAATGATGCGCTGGCGGTCCTCGATCTTGTAGTTGGCCACCCAGTCGCGCTGGGCTTTCCATGCAGCCTCCACTGCGTCGTCTACGTTCTCGAACACGCCGCGGTCGCCTGCTGCACCGCCGGGTGCAGCGGTATAGGCTGCAGGGGCGGCGCTTGTCTGTGCACCGCCCATACCGGCAAGCACCTGCTTGACGATCGCTTCAATTTCCTGCGAACTGATATCCATGGTTTTCGTTCCTTTCCGTAAAGGTCATATCCGTTGGATCAAACGAAACTTTTTGTTATTGAAAGCTCTTCAGCGTCCGGCGGATGACCTCGGCCATTGCGGCATCGCGGGCATTTGCGGACTTCGGTGCGGCCGGGGCCGCTTCCATTGCAGGGACTGCCGCAGGCTGTGCGGCGGGCACCGGGGCAGGGGCAGGAGCCGCCTGCTGTTTGGGCAGGGTGGGCAGCGCCATGCCCGGCTGGATCAGCGGTAACGCCCGGCAGGCTCACCGGCTGGGCAGGCTGTGCGGAGGGTACTGCCATTGCCACAGGCTGTGCAGCGGGCTGAGCCATGGGCTGCACGGCAGGTGCGCCGCACTTGCTGCAGCCGGTGCAGTGACCGCCGCAGCTGCCGCATTTGGAGCAGCCTGCGCAGCCCAGCTTTGCGGTGACGGCTGCGTAGTAATCCAGTGCTTCCACCAGATGGGCCGCATCTGCCGGGGTCTTGCCCCAGGTCAGGCAGCCGTCATTTTCCAGCAGGACAGCCTTATCGGTGCGGCACAACAGGCTGACAGCCTGTGCCTGTGCGTCCACGTTCTGGGCGGGCAGCAGCTGCACCCGTCCCAGCGCCCGCACTGCGGGGCTGAATGCTGCAGGCTGCACGGTCTGGCCCTGCATCCCCATCACAGCCGCGCAGGCCGGATAGGTGTGCATCACGCACTGGGCGTTCTCGTTTTCCTGATAGATTTTCAGATGGATGGGCAGGTCTTCGGGCAGGGGCTTGGGCTTTGCGCTGAGCATCGCCTTGCCATTCATATCCACGCGCACCAGCATATCCTGCGTGAGCGCGGCCTTGTCGGCACCGGCAACGGTCACCCACACGGCCTGCGGGCCGACGCGGACGCTCATGCTTCCGTCACCGGCCACCAGCCAGCCCTTGGCTTCCAGCGACGGGCCATTTCCATGATGGCTTTTTTTGCCTCAAAGTCTGAGAGGTAAGTAACGCTTGAATCACCATACGTTTCTTTCCTCCTTTTTAACGGCGCAGCGGCGGGATCTTGAGCATGGCGCGCACCTCGTCGGGAGTCATGGGCATCATGCCCTTGGACTTTACGATGTCCGACACCTTTGCGATCAGCGCTGCGTTGTTGTCCACATGGACACCCGGCGCGATCATGTCCGAATCCTCAAAGCCGATGCGCACGGTGGAAGCGCCCATATCCAGCGCAGTCTTGACCATTTCCCAGTCCTCGCGGTGGGCCTGCGTGTAGCCCCACAGGTAGTCGCCGTTGGGAAAGTTTTCTTCCAGCGCCTGGATCATGTGGCGCAGGGCCGGCACCGTGGCAGGCATCTCGCCGCCATGGCCGAACACCAGTGCAAACAGGATGGGTTTTACAAAGTGGAACTTGTCGTTCAGTTCCCGCACGGTGTTGATCATGCCCAGCTCAAAGACCTCGGTCTCCGGGATCTTCTTGTTGTCCATGATGGTCTTGACGCAGTACTCCACATCCTTGATGGGGTTCTGGTACACCGAGGTACCCAGATTCACCGAGCCGACATTCAGGCTGTTGGCTTCCACCAGGAGGGGTAGCAGGGCTGCACACGTTCCTCAATGGTCAGGTTGGACACGCCGCCGGTGGAGATCTCCACCACGATGTCGCACATCTCGCGGATGTAGGCACCGTTTCTTCCAGCAGGCTCAGATCCGGGGTGAGGTTGCGTTCAGGTCGCGGCAGTGCAGATGCACCATGGACGCGCCGTTTTTGTAGCACTCATACACATCCCGGGCAATGGCCCGCGGATTGATGAGAATGTCTGTGGCCGCAACGGGGGCCACGGAGATCATGATTTTTTTCATTGGATGAACACTCCTTGCATGTCGCATTGGAGAAGCTTAACAAAGGATGCTAACGTCATTTTAGCGCAAACATCCCATCTTGTAAACTCACAGTCCTCTGCCCGCCTTTTACGGCAGGCAGGAGGCCTGTATGCTTACTTCTTCCAGAAGATGTAGTGATCCTGCACTGTAGCGGCGATCTCGTCCACCTGCCTGCGCTCGATCACGCTGAGCAGCTGGCGGTGCAGCTCTACGAACCGCTCGATCTCCTCTTCGCCCTTGGCCAGCACCTTGCGGGTGGTCTCCAGACGGCTGGGCAGCGTCAGCCGGGTGATATACTCGGTGATGGTGGCCAGCATAGGGTTCTGGGCCGCATTGGCGATCTGGGTGTGGAACCGGCTGTCCAGCTCCAGCACCTTGTCCACCGAAGGCTCCGGCGAGTGCATTTCGGCAGAAAGCTCGCCGAAGGTGCGGTACAGGTCCGGCAGAAAGGATGTGATATCATTGCGCTGAATGATAATATTCAGCGTACCGATATCGATGACGGAGCGCAGTTCCACAAATTCCTGCCAGCTGTTCTTCTGCAGGATGATGCTGTACAGCATCGGGTCCAGCATTTTCTGGTTGTAGTTTTCGCTCACAAAGGTGCCGTCGGCACGCTTGATGTACAGGATGCCGTAGGCTGCAGCTTTTTCACAGCTTCCCGCACCGAGTTGCGGCCCGCGCCGAACTGCTTGCACAATTCCATTTCGGTAGGCAGCTTGTCGCCCGGATGCAGGGTGCCGTCGATGATCTGGGAGATGATCCCATCCATGACCTGATCGACTACAGACTTACCGCATTCTTCTGTTTTTCAGGATGTTCCATTGACATAGTTCCGCCTCCAAATCCGGTTTGGTGGATATTCGGGGTCGTTCAACGTGGAACGTTCTGGGGCAAAAAGCCTCTAAACATCACACGTTGAACTTCCACCACTATTTTACCATATCTGAAAAGCGGACGCAACGGTTACGCCATCAAATAGGTGGGCAGCAGGATCAGCTGAGGGAAGGCGACCATCAGGGCAATGCAGACGAAGGTAGCCGCAATAAACGGCACCAATGTGGGGAACACCTCACCGACTGTAACATCCATCAGATCGCAGGCAACGTAAATGCACATGCCCACCGGAGGAGTGACCAGACCAACACCGATGACCACGGTGATCAGGACACTGAGCACGATGGGGTTGATGCCCACGCCCAGAGCAATGGGATACAGGATGGGCATGAACAGGGTCAGCGTTGCGATGGACTCCATGAACATGGTGACGATGAAGAAGATCAGCAGGATCACGATGAGAATGACAGTGGGTTGGTGGAGAAGCCCAGCATGGTCTTGGCCACCCACTTATCAAAGCCCGCAGTGTCAGCATGACGGTGTACAGCTTTGCAGCGCCGATAACGATGAAGATACGGCCGCTGGTGCGGACGGTCTCTGCAAAGGCAAACTTGATGTCCTCCCACTTGAGTTCGCGGTAGATGATGCCGCCGGCAAACAGACCGTAAACAACAGCGATCACGCCTGCCTCGGTGGGGCTGACGATACCCATGGTGATGGTGCCCACGATGATGATGGGCATGAGCAGGGCGGGCCAGCTCTCCCACAGGCCATGCAGCACGGGGCCGATGGTGAAGTGGCCCGGCTCCTTGGGCACGCCTTCCTTCTTGGCCATGAAATAGCTGACAATCATCTGTGCCAGACCGCACAGGACACCGGGGATAATGCCGCCGAGGAACAGCTTACCGGTGGAAATGCCGCAGATACCAGCAATAACCACCATGGGGATGGACGGAGGAATGATGATGCCGATGGTGGAGGAAATGGCGGTAACGGCAACGGTAAAGTTCTTGGAGTAGCCCTTGCGCACCATTTCCGGCATGAACATACCGGAAACGCCTGCGGTATCGGCAACAGCGGAACCGGAGATGCCCGCAAAGATCATGCTGGAAAGCACGTTCACGTGAGCCAGACCGCCGTAGATGTGGCCGACGATGGAGTAACAGAAGTCCATCAGGCGCTTGGAAATACCGCCCTTGGACATGGTGAAGCCGGCAAAGGTGTACAGAGGGATGGCCAGCAGTGCAAAGCTGTTCATGCCCTCAAACATGCGCTGGGCAATGGTGACGGTGCTGCCGCCGCCCAGAAACAGGATGCCGCCCATGGCGGACAGGCCCAGACTCATGGCGATGGGCACGCCCAGAAACAGCAGAACGAAGAATGAGATCAGCAGCCATGCGATCATTTGGATTTGCCCCCTTCCGGTTTTGCGGTCAGTTCAACGATCAGGTTGAGAACGGCGGACAGGATGCACAGCACACCGGCAATGGGGAAGATGGTGTACACCTGACCCATGGTGAACTGCGGCATGGTGGAAACAGCCTGCTTTGCGCGGGTGCACAGCTGGTAGCCGCCGTAGGTGACCATGACGTAGAACAGGATGATGAACACATCACGGATGATGACAACGATCTTTTTGCCCAGCGGAGTCTTACCAAGGATGGAATCCACCACCTCCACGCGGAGGTTGGTGCCCATGGCGTTGATGCCAATGCAGGCAATGAGCATGGACCAGACGTTCAGATACTGGCTGCTCTCCATGTACCACTTGAAGCCGCCGATGCCGGGGATCAGGCGCAGCACAACGTTTGCGAACAGAATTACCATCATAGCCGCGCACAGAATGGCGGAAATGAGGGTGGTGATCTTGTCCAGAGTGGTTTGCAGTTTTTTCACAGTACAAACTCCTTTCCAAGTGCGATTCAGATAAAATGCAAAGGGACGAAGGGCACGCCCCTCGTCCCTTTGCTTCGGTTTTATTTCAAGGTTTTCTGGTCAGTAATCTCAGCGGGCTTCTTTCCATGCCTTCAGCTGATCCAGCAGGTCGCCGTAGGTATCAGCGTTGTCGGTCAGGACCTTTTCGGTCGCAGCTGCAAACGGAGCCAGTTCCGGGCTGTTGATCTTCATGCCCTTCTCTTCCAGAGCGGAGACCAAATCGTTGGTCTGCTGCTCGTTCAGCTCACGGTCGTAATCGGCAGATGCCTTTGCAGCGTCGGAAACGATCTGCTGCTGGTCAGCGCTCAGCTTGTTCCAGCTGCTCTCGGCAATGGTAAAGCACATGCCGGAGTAGATGTGGTTGGTGATGCTCAGGTACTCCTGAACCTCGAACAGGTTGTTGTTGTAGATAACGGGGATGGGGTTCTCCTGTGCATCGTAGGTCTTCTGCTGCAGAGCCTGATACAGCTCAGAGAAGCTCAGCGGCTGGGGGTTGGCACCCAGAGCGGTCATGGTAGCCATGATGACGGGGTTCTCGGGGGTGCGGATCAGCAGACCGTTCATGTCGGCAGGGCTGTTGATGGGGCCCTTGGAGTTGGTCACGCAGCGGAAGCCGTTGCAGTAGTGGGCCAGCACACGCATATTCTGGCTCAGCAGGCCTTCCTCAGCGGCAGCCTCGATGTCGCTGTCCATGAATGCCCATGCATCGTCGAAGGTCTCGAACTGGAACGGCAGTGCGGAAATGCCCATCTTTGCATCGTAGGTGGAAAAGTTGGAAGCGTCGGTGATGATGATATCCACCGTGCCGGAATCCAGAGCGATAGAGTTGATCAGGTCAGCATCGCCGCCCAGCTGGCCGGAGGGGTACAGCTGAACTTCCACAGCGCCGCCGGTCTTTTCGGCAACTTCTTCTGCAAACTGCTTTGCGCCCTTTGCACGGGGGTCTTCTTCGTTGGTGGAGAAGCCCAGCTTCAGGGTGACAGCCGAGCCGGAAGCGGCAGCGGAAGAACCGGTGGAAGCTGCAGTAGAGGCAGTGGAAGCAGCAGTGCTGGTGCCGGAGCCGCCGCAGGCAGCCAGACCCAGAGCAGCAGCGGAAATGCCAGCCACCTTCAGGAAGTCACGACGGGAAATCATCTTTTTCATAAGAATTCTCCTTCAAAAAAATATCTTCTCCTGAGCCGGTCTCGTGCTCCGGCTCTTGTTCCTTTTTTAATGGTGCCTTTCTTTTCCAGCGCCTTTTTCAGCTCGGCTGCACCAAAGCGGGGGCTGCTGAGAACCACCTTGCCAAACTTATCGGCGATATACTGTTCGCAGTAGGCCATGCTGCCCTGTGCAAACACGATCACGTCCACCTTGTCGGCAATGGTACCGGCCATCTCGGTCATGCGGGCCTTGAACTGGTCCTGATCCAGACCGAATGCACCGTCCACCAGACAGTCCACCAGTTCCACGTGCCTGTTGCACTCGCGGGCCATGCGCAGGATGGTGCCCTTGGTGGGTTCCAGCGTGGTGGGCAGGGTAGCCATCACGCCGATGCGCTGGCCCTTGCGGACAGCCTCGCGGCACATCTCCTCGTCCACGCGGACGATAGGCACACCAATGTACTTTGCCACGTCCTGTGCGCTGTCGGCAACTTCGCCCACGCTGCTGCACAGGTTCAGCATGGCATCCACGCCTTCCTCAGCGGCTTTCATGTACATGCCGATCAGGCGTGCTGCCGGTGCAGTGGTCACATAGCCTGCCGCGCGAACATCTGCCAGAATGCTGGGTCCTGCAGGCTGTACAGCTCCACATCATCGCCCAGCTGCTTTTTGACCTCCTGCTCCACCAGTTCGATCAGTTCCGGGGTGGTGCTGGTATAGATCAGACCTACCTTCATAACGGAAAAGCCTCCTTTTGTTTTTCGCGTTCTCGTGCCGGACAAGCCCGCAGCAAAGGTTCTTCGCTACATCCTACCTTTAGTTCAATCTCAACAGCTTGTCCGTCTTTACATCCTACCATTAGATTACTCTTCGGCCCGCAAAAAGTAAATTGGCGAATAGCGATATTTCGGGCGGTTTTGGTCGTTCTGCACAAATGTGGGATGCAGGTGGTGAAAAATTCACTTCTTTCTGGACATCATCCCATCTTTCGGCGTATAATACCCTTAAAGAAAAAGACAGGGAAGGAGCACCGGAACATGAATCCGTTTCAAAGTGATAACATCTGGAAAAAGAAGGCCCGGCAGGGCAAGGCGCAGCAGCATCCGCTCACGCCGCGGCAGGAGTGGCAAAAGCAGGTGAACAGCAGCAGCCTGTGGCTGGGCGGCGGCGTGGTGCTGCTGGCACTGTATCTGGCCGCTGTCCGCGCCGGCACCGTGCGCTGGACGCAAGCGCCGTCGTGCTGATCGTGGTGGTGGGCTGCTTCTGCGTATACACTGCCGCATCCCTCGGCAGGCTGATGAAGAACAAGCCGGAGGAAAAGGCAGCAAAGAAGAAAAAGAAAGCCAAAAAAGAGTGATCGTTCATTTAAAGTGCTCCGCGTGCGCTGCGCCATAAACAGCGGAATTATTATTTTTGTATATTGCAAAGCCGAATGACTGCGGTCATTCCGGCTTTGCTTTTTCACGGGAAGGGGTCGTAACAGGTAGTGGCATTTGCTTCGCAAACCGGTCTGCGGCTCAAAAGTCCCACTGGGACTTTCATGCCCTGCGGGCACCGCCGTCCTTTCTGGTTCTCTTTTGGCGCGCAAAAGAGAACGTATCCGGCGGCAATGCATTTTATAAAAGCCATACAAACCTGCCCCACACGAATACCTACTGCACAAGAAGCAGCTTATCTTCGTGAAAAAGCAAAACAGCCAGACCCGCGGAACTTGTCGGGGCAAGGCCCTCCATCTTGCTCCCGCAAGAACGTTCTGCCGCTTGAAAGCCCCACTGGGGCTTTCATTGCTGCGCAACCGCGGTCTGGCTGTTTTGCAATCATTAAAAATAATTTTTCCGCTGAATATGCCCAGAGCGAAGCGGAGGCATTCTAAATCATCAGAGTGTCAGCCCAGCAAAATTTCCACCGCTTCCCGCAGTGGACACTTCGCCCACATTGCCCGGGAAGATGATGTACGGAGTGCCGGGGAACAGGCTTTCGGCACCGGTCTGCCATACCGGGATGCCCGGCCGGATCTGGCCCAGCACCTTGGCGCATTTCACGCGCAGGGCCTTCACGCCCACGTCGCTGCTGGTGATGCCGCCCTTTGCCACCACAAAAGCCGGGGAAGCGGTCAGCCTGCCCACGCAGCTTTGCAGTGCATCGCTGATGGCAACGCTGCGCACGAGGGCTGCTTCCGGGGTGTCGTCCGGCAGGGTGAGCACCACGCGCTTTGTGGACACGCAGCAGGTGATGCCCTTTGCGATCTGCTGTGAGCAGTGGGCCACGATGGCGGCTGCTTCCTTTTCCAGCTCGCCCGGCACCAGCACCTTGTCGCTGTCCATCTCAATAAACTCGATGCCCTGTACTTTTTTCAGTTCTTCCAGCTGGGCCGTGGTCTTTTTGGTGTGGCTGCCCACCACGATGATGCCGCCTGCCTTGCTTTTCTGCGTGACCATCTTTTCCCGGGTGAGCAGCGGCTGGTCGGAAATATTGCCGATGGCCTTGACCAGTGCGGCCGCACTGCGGATGGTGAAGTGACGGCCCTTTGCCATGGCGCGGTACAGTGCCACTGCAAACACCTTCACATCGCAGTCCGCCACTGCGTTCACGATCACATGGCCGTAATCGTGCACCGCCAGCAGCTGGGCCTCGATGCCGTCAAAGTCCATGGCGCGCAGGCTTTCCAGCGAGATGCAGGTCATGTCTCCTGCACGGACTTTGCCGCCGGTTTTTTCCTCAATGTATTCGCACAGGTTGCTGGCGTGGTAGCCAAAGGTCTCGTCCTTGGCAAATTCGGTCTGGCCGCAGGGCACAAGCTCTGCGCCGTAGCGCACATAATGCACGTTGTCCAGTGTAAAGCGTCCGCCCTCGCGGAAGTAGGGGCACAGAATGTCGCCATCCATTTTGTAACCGTTCTCAGCCTCCGTCACCTCGCGCAGCAGGTCGGTCTCCAGCGGGTAATGGCCGCGCAGGGTGGAGTCGCCGCGGCTGATGATAAGGTAGTCCATGCCGAACTCGCGGGCCACCTTGGCGGTGTTCTCCGCGATCTCGCGGTGGGCCTTGGTGGTCTCGGCCACGGTAAAGCCGCGGCTGTTGGTCAGAATAAAGAAGAGCTTTTCCGGCGCAGCAAAGCCCTTGCGCAGGCTTTCTACCGTCCAATCTGTATAAACATAGATATCATGTACCGTCTGTACGCCAGTAGGGTCGTCGTCCAGCACAATGATCTTGCGGTTGCTGGCGGCAGCTTCGGCGGCAAGGGCGGCGTTCAGTTTTTCCTCATCCACCTGCGGAAAATTGGCCAGAACATCGGCACTGCGGATCTGTTCCATCTGAAGCTCCTCCTTTATTCGTACAGCACCTGTGCGATCAGCACCAGCGGCTCGTCGCCCAGGCAGGCGATCTGGTGGGTGTCGCCGGGCATGGCGGCAATGATGTCGCCCTTCTCCAAGATCTGCTCCTCACCGTTGATGATGTGGACAGCGCGGCCGGAGACGATGACCATGCTTTCCATCTCGTGCTCATGCGTGTGCCTGCCAATGGTCACGCCCGGTGCCAGCGTGTGGCGCACGTAGGCGCGGCCCTTGCCCAGCATTTCGGCAGGCGCATCCAGCAGGCGTTCCATCATCACGGTGCCCTCGCCGCCCATGCAATGGGGGATCGGAGTGGGTTTCATCTCAGAAGCTTTCTTATACAACATCCCATGTTCCACCTTTCAAGTCATCTGCAGCAGCATACGGCAGAGTGTTTTTAAACATCCTACCTTTCAAGTCAAGTCCATTATACATGAGCGCAAGCGGAATAGCAAGATTTTTTCCTGAAAAGCTGTTCAATTTTGTGCAATGCGTTTTGTGCAATCTGGCTGATATCCCGCCGTTCCTGCCCCGCAGGCATACAAAAAAGCTTCCCCGCCGCAGGCACGCAGCCCACGGAAAGGGAAGCTTTTGTCTGATTCAATTTCGGGTGCATCTGACGGAAATAGTACACCGCAGCATAACACTCCGCTTTCCTTTTTTCGGATCCCGAAATAAATTGGAACTCTGCACATGTTCAAGCTGCAGTTTTTGTGTTTTTTTCAGAGAATCCGTTTTTTGTTGCCGGAGCAGCGTTTCTTTTGTATAATGGCAGTGATGGAAGGCCGATGCCTTTTGCAGGTTTTTAATCACGACGTTTCAAAAGCGAGGTGTACTGATTATGGAATGGGCAAAATTGCTGTCAACTGAAAAGCTTTCTTCTGAACCTCCTGAGCCCGATTCGTTCAAGGAGTATCCCATCAATGCATTTGAAAAGGACTACAGCCGGATCGTTTCCAGCGCTGCATTCCGCAGGCTGCAGGATAAAACGCAGGTGTTTCCTCTGGACAAGAGTGATTTCATCCGAACCCGCCTGACGCACTCGATCGAAGTCTCCACGATCGCCCGGCAGCTTGGCATCATGATCTCCAAAAACACAACACAGTACAAGCCAACTGATATTACCGTGCCGGAGGATGCCGAAGCCATCGCATCAGTCCTGCTCTGCGCCGGCCTTTTGCACGACCTCGGCAATCCGCTTCGGGCATTTCGGCGAGACCGTGATCGGTGACTGGTTCAAAGAGAACCTCGACCATGTAAAATACAAAGGACAGCCCCTTCGCAGCTGGTTATCCGCGCAGATGATCGCTGATCTGGAAAATTTTGAGGGCAATGCACAGGCGCTGCGGATCCTGCTGAAAGCAAAACACGGTTCCAGCCTCAATCTGTCCAAAGCGATCATCAGCACGCTGGTAAAATACCCCACCGACTCCTGCTCCGTTGATAAAGGCAGTGCGGATATCCGAAAGCACAAACTCGGCTTCTTCGCTGCAGAACAGGAGACTTTTGAGCAGATCTCGGAAGCGGTTGGGACCACCACTCCCGACAAAGGCATCGTGCGCCATCCGCTGACCTACCTGCTGGAAGCGGCCGACGACATTGCATACTCTACTGCCGATCTGGAAGATGCCTTTAAAAAGGGCCTGTTCACCCTCGACCAGTTCATTGAATATTACACAAATTCTTATGACCATTCAAAGATCGTTCCCCACAGAAGCCCTGAGTACTTCTCCGATGAGCGGATCCAAGAACTTTCCGCGCTGCGCGGTGCAGACTACACCCCAGAAAACGACAGCGCTGCATTTAAAAAATGGCTCACCCAAACGCGTCAGTGGCTGATGTATGTAGCCATCTACCGTTTTTCCTGCAAATATAAAGAGATCATGGCCGGAACCTACTGCGGTGATCTGTTTGAAGGAACCAATCACGCCATCACCATTGACATTCTGAAAGGGGCCATGCGGAAATTCGCCTTCGATACGCCCGGCATCCTGAAACTGGAGCTGTCCGGACAGGTCATTCTCGATTTTCTGCTGGATCATTTTGTTCCCGCCGTGCTGTACTATGACTCTGCATACTGCACCGACGGGCAGGCACCTTCCAAGGCCGACAAAAAGCTTCTCGCCATTTTCTCCGGCAATTACAAGCAGGATTACCAAAACACCCGAACCGGCACGGAATCTTTTGACTTGTACCTCCGGCTGCTGATGGTCACCGACTATATCAGCGGCATGACAGATTCCTATGCCCGCACGCTGTACCGCGAGCTTAGCGGTATTGAATAACGCTGCCCTGTTCAGATCCCACGTGCCCGGTTCGTCTGCCGCTTATGGGCTACGGCATGATCGTTCAAAAACTGCTGATACATCACTCTGGAAACCTCGCACAACTTCAAATCAGGTGCCAGCTTTTTTTACGAAGACACTGCTTGCGAATGCGAACGCCTTTTGAATTGCAAAATGATTTTTCAGTTGCTATACTGGGCTTATCAAATTTTTTCGGGAGGATGCCGCAATGACCGCACATACAATGCAAATCGGGAACAGACCTTGCCGCATTTACGGCGAAGCCCATGCAGAATACCTACTGCTCCAAATGACAGGCGAACATGAGTTGCAGAGCATAGACAACGAAGTGGTTGCTATCGCACAAAGCGGCCAGAACTTTCTGTTTGCGGCCATCCCTGTGGAAAGCTGGAACGATGCACTTTCTCCGTGGGAAGCCCCTGCCGTGTGGGGAAAGCAAGGATTTGGGGGCAAGGCTGCGGACACCCTGCGCTTTCTGACAGAACAGGCCATTCCCACACTGAAGCAGCAGTATCCTCTCCCGGAAAACGTCAAAATCATTCTGGGCGGCTACTCGCTGGCGGGATTGTTTGCATTGTGGGCATCCACCCAGACTGATCTGTTCTATGGTATCGCTGCCGCCTCGCCCTCGGTGTGGTTTCCGGGCTGGATGGAGTTTGAACAGCGGCACCCGATGCAGGCACAGCGCGTTTATCTGAGCCTTGGCGACAAGGAAGAGCATACGAAAAACGCTGTCATGGCTGCGGTAGGTGATAACATCCGCGCCCTGCGCAGCCGACTTGCAGAGCGTGGCGCAGACTGCACCCTTGAATGGAACAGCGGCGGGCACTTTAAGGACGCTGATTTGCGTACCGCAAGAGCATTTCAGTGGGTGATAGAGGAAAGCCGATGAATATTTTGATCGATGCAGATGGCTGTCCGGTGGTGGATTTGACTTTGCAGATTACAAAGCGGTTTTGCGTTCCGGTCATCATCCTGTGCGACACAGCTCACCAAATCGAGCGAGAAGGTGCACAGACGCTGGTGTTCGATAAAGGGACTGACAGTGTAGACTTTGCTCTCGTCAACCGGGTAAAGCCGGGGGATATTGTCGTAACACAGGACTACGGCCTTGCGAGTATGTGCCTTGCCAAGCGCGCACGGGTGCTGAATCAGAACGGTTTGGAATACACCGCCGACAACATGGAAGCTCTCATGCTGCGGCGTTATGAAAACAAAAAGCTCCTCCGTGCCGGAAAGCACCCCAAGGGGAGCCCAAAGCGGACGAAGGAGCAGGATGAAGCATTTGTCACCACACTGACAGATATTTTAGCGAGCATCTGATTTTCTGAACGGAACACCGGCGAATTTCTTCGCGTCACATTCTCTGTAAGTGAAACCCGTCAGAACAAAGCACCTCTCCACTGCATGAAATCATTGAGATACCGCTGCTTTATCCTCTGGCCACGATCTTCTGAGCGCCGCATAGGAAATAAGGAAGTTTGCAAGCCAACCTGCCGGGACTGCAAGCCAAACAAAAGCAATGCCAAAACGCGGTGCACAAATCAAAGCAACAGACAAGCGGATTGCAAGGTTTACCATATTTGCAATAAGAAACGGCCGCATGATTCCAAGTCCGCGAAGAACGCCATCCGTTGCCATCTTGATGCCCATGAAGATGAAAAAGTAACCAAGCCATCTCATATAATCACCGGACACCTGATAGGCCAACGCGGTTCCGTCTTTTCCCAGGAACAACGAGGAGATCTGTGTGTGCAGTGTTTCAATGACCACGAAAGCAAGAACTGCAAAGCATAGATCCAACACCAGTGCAGCATGATAACCTTTTTTGATACGCTCAATTTTCTTTGCGCCAAAATTCTGGGATACAAACGGCGAAACTGCATTGCCGATGGATACGAAGATCAGCGAAAAAACAT
>ENA-OQDD01000225-OQDD01000225.1-human-gut-metagenome-genome-assembly--contig:-NODE-225-length-23784-cov-2.433867_pt1 | contig 23784 bp, 21 predicted proteins | sample MGYA00242507_ERZ504598 | MGnify/ENA primary metagenome ERZ504598 (study PRJEB26092, sample SAMD00036318) | human gut metagenome | host: Homo sapiens | study: EMG produced TPA metagenomics assembly of...
TCATTTGCAATCAGGATCTTACTTTCCAAGCTACTTGGGAGGAATCGAAGATATGGGAATGGCGAAGTCTTGGTATGACAGAGAACGATTATAATTTGATCACAAACTACTTTATCCGAATAAAAAACGAATCCCTCTCGTAGATGAATACGAGAGGGATTTGTATGTCGAAGAGGTAGTAAAATAGTCGATGGTATGTTATACTGAATCTAATCAGGTCAGAACGTGATAGGGATAGTCAGGTGGTTGTCTTTTCTGGAAACAGAAAGGGGGTAATGCCAATGAATACAATGGAAGTGTTGACGCTTTTATTGGTTGTCTTAGAGGCATTGTCCCACATAGATAACCATCGCAAGTAGAAAGAAGGCTATTCCCTACCGCAAATAGGGGATAGCCTATGTCTCTTGTTGCTCTTTGTAATAATTTAGATTATTTCAGAAAGGCAACCACCGACACTGGTATATCCTTGATTGCTTCTGATTTGATTATAAGCTGCCAGACGGAAAAAGTCAAGCAGCATGGGGGATGCGCAGAACTTTGCGCATCCCTTTTTCGAAAGAAAGGTGAAAAATGAATACTACGAAAAAAATAATAAACAGGATTGTAGTGTGTGGAGCTATGATTGCCATAGGCATTAATACATATGATCTGTAGAAAATAAGAAGCCAAGGCAGCGTTTTTGAAACGATATTTCAGATTCGCTAATTTTTTTATAAAATTTTTCGAGAAAATGTACCCTTTTTAGATGAAAATGTACCCTTTTTCAAAGAAATGTACCCTTTTCTGAAAAATGTACCCTTGCACGTCATCAAAAGGTATGCTATGTTATACTTGCAAAAGAAGGAAAACAGAAGGGACAGCAGGTAGGACAAAAAAATCTTTCAATTGCTCGTGTCAATGATTGACACGAAAAAAAGGAATATGGGCTTTCATGCATCAGAACATGGTTTTCATGGGCTGGTGCATTTTTTATGCCCATTTTTAGGGGGTGACGCCGTTGCCCGGAAGAAGTGGCAACAAAAAGTAAAAAAGGAGAGAGAGGAAAAATGAAACAAAAGTAATACACGCATTCCTATGGATTCTGGTTTGTATGGTGCTTGGTATTACCTGTTATCAGTGCCGTGATTTAAGGGGTTATGTGATTCTGTCAGGTTCTATGGAACCTGTGATTCCCACAGGATCAGTGGCAGTTGTGGATTCATCGAAGAGGGATGTACGTCCAGGAAATATTGCTACGTTTGAGAGGCACGGGGATCTGGTGACTCACCGGATTCTGTCAAAAACAGAAGAGGGATACCAGACAAAAGGGGATGCAAACACAGATCCGGATTCCGGAACCATTCCGGCAGAAAATATACGTGGAACATACCTGTTCTGCATTCCACATCTTGGATACGGATTTATGTGGGCAAAAAATCACATGTTTCTTACCGTAGGTTTTCTGGCGCTGTTCATGCTTCTGGTTTTCTGTTTTCCGGAGAAAAGACCTGAACCAAAGGAACGGGAACAGGTAAAAAAAACAAAAAGAAAAAAAGGAGAATTACGATTATGACAAAGAAAAAAGTAGCAGCATTTTTTACAGCAGCAGCACTATGCGGCGCACTGGCCGTTGGATCATCCATGGCATATCTGACAGATCATGATTCTGTAACCAACAAATTTTCTGTAGGTAAAGTAGACATCGTTGGCCATGAGCCGAACTACACACCGGATAATGATGGAAAAACCAACAATATCGTTCCGACCCAGGTGATCAAAAAAGACCCGCAGATCGAAAATGTTGGAAAAAATGATGCTTATGTATATCTGGATGTTTCTATCCCGATTGCAAAGGTGATTACTGTTAATGCTGCAGGTAACCGTTTGAATGGAGGCGTTGCAAAAGATACAGAGCTGTTCTCCATGAACAATGTTTCTAAGAAATGGACTCTGATGTACAACAAGCGTGTAGGAGATAATATGGTTTACACCTACAGCTATAACGAAATACTTGCACCGGGAAAAACAACAGATCCGATCTTTACAAGCCTGACAGCTGCCAATATTGTAGAGGGACAGCTGGATGGAAAAGATCTGAATGTGCCGGTACATTACTATGCAATCCAGGAACTCAACACCGGAGAAGGAACCACGATTCCACAGAAAGCAGCTTCCGCATGGAAAAAATATGAACTGCAGAACCAGGGCCAGGCAGGACAGATCACGACTCCGCAGTCTGACGAAAGCGGAAATAATGGGGTTACAACCGTTGATGGAAACGGAAATGCAACATCGGATGAAAACAAAACAAATACCCCAGATGATGTTCAGGTTGAGCCGGAACAGGATGGAAACAACACTTTATCATAAGAATACTTTAAATAACAGTCCGGAAAGCCATCCGGACTGTTCTGAAAAAGAAGGGAAAACAGCATGAAAAAAAGAAAAAACGAATGCTGTCAATTGCCGGAATGTGCTGCTGCGGTTTTCTTGCAGCAGCCACCGCAATATCGGGATCTTCTGCTTACCAGACGGACCATGATGAAGTAGTAAACATTATCAGGACTGGAAATAACACCATTATTCCGGATGAGGATTTTCCGACACCGACACCGGTTCCATCCAGCGGATCAGTAGTAAAAAAGTCAGGGCAAAAATACAGGAGATGTACCTTGTTATGTCCGGGCATATATCACATGCAGTGAGCCTGTGAAAGAGTTTACGGGACTTGATACCACAAACTGGGCTAAGGGAAATGATGGCTATTATTACTACAAAAAAGCTGTTCCGGTTGGAGGAACAACAACTTATCTGTTTACAGGGGTTACTGTTGCAGATGAATATGAGCAGGATAACCTGGAAGTAACAGTCTATGAGGAATCCGTTCAGACAACAGATGGTCAGAAAGAATACACTTCTTATCAGGAAGCATGGAAACGGTTTGGAGGAGGTGGCCAGTAATGAAAAGGAAAATTGCAATAGCAGCCGGAATTCTGGTCACGGCAGTAAGTACCATCAGTGGATCATATGCTTACTATCAGGACAGCGTTACCGTTACAAACCACATCAGCACCGGTGATGTAAACATTGGAATCCAGGAATACGAAAAAGATGGTGATACGGAAAAAGTTTACGAAGGACCTGCAGATGGAATTGTGCTTCCATCCCAGAGCATTTCAAAGATTCCTCGTATCACGAATTATGCGGAAACCTGCTACATCCGGGTGAAAACCACTTATTCCGGAGAGGCATCGGATTCCGTGTCAAACGTTGACACGGAAAAGCCAGAGGAAGATTCCAAAACGGATGCAGACCCGAATGAAACGCCGGAAGCAACAGAAGAGACAGCACAGGAAACGACAGAAAATGCCGAAACGGAAGTAACACCAGCACCGGAAGAGCCAGAAAAACCGGAAATAACGCCTGAACCTACAGAAACACCTTCGGTGGATCAGGATAAGGAAACGCCTGCGGAGTATGTTCTGAGTGATGAAGAACTGGATGGAATTTCCGATGAATGGGTAAAACAGGGTGAGTATTATTACTATACGCAGCCGTTGAAAAACGGAGAATCCGCAGACTTTTTCCAGAACGTAACGATTCCTGCAGCGTGGACATCAAAAGCACAGGACAGGGTTCTTGGACTTACTGTGACCGCAGAAGCGGTGCAGGCAGCAAACTTTACACCGGATTTTAATTCGGAATCCCCATGGGGCGATACGGAAATTGAACAGTGCGTACATGAGACGGATAACAGCATCACAGAAGTGACAAAACAGTATACCGCTATGTCCGTCACTTATGAAGGGGCTGCCAGAAAGCTGGTGGCTGCGCCGGAAGATTTCTTTAGAAATTTACAGACGGCAATGCCTGGCGATACGATCAGTGATAGTTTTCAGCTTTCCAATACGACAGCAACCAGTGCCGAATTTTTCTTCCATACGGAAACGCCTGGAAATTTAACGGATGAAGAACTTGACCTTTTAAAACAGTTTAAATTGACGATCACGCAAAACGGAAAAACCCTGTATAACGGTGATTTGCAGGCTGCATCCCTGAATCAGGAAATCAGTCTTGGAACACTGGAAACAGGGAAAAATTCGCGGGTACAGTTTACGCTGCAGTTACCGGCAGAACTGAAAAATGCATATGCAAAACGGGAAAGCATGGTAAACTGGATTTTCCGTGTACAGGGTGCTGAAGAACCGGGCAAAAACGAACCGTCCCCTGCCATTTCGCAGACTACGGCACCAAAAACCGGTATTGCAGATCCATACGTTTTTGTTCCTCTTGGAATTGCGGCGGTAACGGCTCTTGGAACCGTGAAACTGTCCCGTAAAGAGAAGAAAGAGAGGAGGAAAAACTGTGAAACGATGGAAAAAGGCACTGTCAGGGCTGCTTATGGCAGCCTTGATGGTAACTGGAATTTCTTTCCCGGAAAATGTTTTTGCTGTCAGCGCAGGCATGGATGGGTTACCATCTGTGGTTGATTCTGGCATTGGAAAAAGGTAGATACAAACAGCACGATTGACGGAACCTACAATTTTACGCCAGTCATTGGAGCAAACACAAAGGTTTCATTCGGTAGTACAGATGGTACGAAATGGGATAATCAGTTTTGCGTTAATGGTGAAAAATATGCACAGGTGTGTTCGAAATGGTGGCCATTATCAGATATAGGTGATAATGGAAATACCCGTTCTTTTATTCCGTATGAAAGATTAAAAGGAAAGATGTATGCAGAGTATACCAATGTAGGCAATGCTAATGGTTTACCTGTTACCATGCGGATCTGGTTTTTGGACTGGCAGAATACTAATATCAGCGGGTATCCGGGATATGAAGATGTAGACAATGTTGTTGTTTCTGTAGACAATACAAAAGGCGGTGCAACTCCTGTCATTGATATTAAAGGCTTGAAATGGATTAAGGTAAGATTTTCATATTACGATGAAAATGGAAATCCACTTAAGGTTAAGGGACATTTCACTTTATCTGATCTGGACTATTCCCAGGGATTTTATATTGATGGAAAAGTCGATGGCATTTATGTCACGAAGGAAGCTGATGATCGTCTAATCTATGATGCAAGAACGGATGCAATCTGGTCAGCAAAAAAGGGTTCAAATGCAGATGATGGTACTTCACCGGATAACCCGGAAGGATGGGTTACTTACACATATGAAGCGATTCTCAGACTATGGTCTTTTATAATGGAGGAACCATACAAAATGTGGACGGTCCAGGTAAGGGACTTACCACAGTGCAATCATATCCAAAAGACTTTACATTTACTGGTAAGGATGCCATATTTAATGGATGGAAAGGATCAAGCCGGACCGAGGCAACAGATTGGCACGTATGGAATACTTCTGAGTTTGGTTATACATCAGAAATGGTTATGGGACAGACTAGAAATGTAGATCTTGTTATCAAAAAGAAAGATGAAACAACAGGAGAAGCTTTGAAAGGTGCAGAGTTCACTGTTTATAAGATGCAAGGTGGCCAATGGGTTACATATACAAAGGCAACATGGAACGATCAGTATAAAGAATATATGGCACTGAATCTTAAAGAAACGGATACAGAGAATCGTAGTTTCAAAGTAGTGGAAACAAAAAATCCTGCAGGATATACCGGAACTTGGGAACATGAGTTTACAGCAGAAAAAGAAGGTGTTGTTACTTTAACACTGGATGCGACAAATGCCAGAAAAACCGGTCAGATCACAATCACAAAAACCGGTGAGAATAATAAAAAACTTTCCGGTGCGGTATTTGAAATCAAAGCTGCAAAGGATATTAAGACAGCCGGAGGTACAACCCTGGTTGCTGCTGATACAGTAGTTGATACCGTAACTACAGATGGCAATGGATCAGCAGCCAGCAAACAGCTGGAACTTGGTCAGTACATTGTCAAAGAAATAACAGCCCCGGATGGATACGTCCTGGATACTACAGAACATGCGGTTACACTGGATGATAGTCATACCAGCGTCAATGTGGCCGTACAGAACCAGAAAAATGCGATTGTACTGCAGAAAGTAAGCAAAAACGATGGTACAGTCATGGAAGGCGTTACGTTCCATATCTGGAATGATGACAAGAGCTATGATAAAACGCAGAAAACAGATAACAATGGACGGATCACGATTGATGGTGTGAAGGATGGAACCTGGCATTACCAGGAAACTGCAACCAAAGATGGATACGTACTGGATAATGCGGTGAAAGATTTCACAGTATCCAGCGGAAAAGTCAATGGACAGTCAAACCTGACAATCACAGTAGAAAATGATTATACAAAACTGGATCTTGCAAAAGTAGATTCCGGTACCGGAGAAAATATTTCCGGAGCGAAACTTTCTCTTCTGGATAGCAATGGCCGTCTGGTAGAAAGCTGGACATCCGGAAGCACACCGCACCGAATCGAAAAACTGAAACCGGGCCAGTATACTTTACGTGAGGATCAGGCCCCGGATCATTATAAACTTGCTGATCCAATTACCTTTACGCTGGAAAGCAAAGCAGATACGCAGACCATCACCATGAAGGATATGCGCTATGCAGACCTTACCATAGTAAAGAAAATTAAAGCAAGCGATATTACCTGGGCGCATGGAAACCCAACCTTTATCTTCACCGTAAAAGGAAAAGATATTAATGGAAAAGACCGTACCTTCCAGAATTATGTAGAGTTCACGGAAAATTACGTAAATTCACATACCGATGGACAGGGATATGTAGAACTTTCTGTCACCTGGAACAAAATCCCGGTAGGAGAGGACTACACAGTAACAGAACAGGATGTGCTGCGGTATCATCTGGTGAACGTTACCGGAACAGAGAATGTAACGATTTCAAAATTACAGGAACCGACGAAGGGCGTTGCTCCGGATAAAATTTTCTCCGTACATGCAAACTTAAAGGCAAAACCAACCGGTACATCCATCACATTTGAAAACCAGAAAGATGACTGGGGAACTACAACGCATGATACTTCTGTTAAGAATATCATTCCGTTAAAGTAGCCAGCAAAACCGGATTTATACCCGTGTCAATGTTTGACACGGGTATTTCATTAAAGAACAGGGAGGCGTGAAAATGCGAAAAGCTGCTGGGTGTGTCCTGCTGGCAATTTTATGTCTGCTGGGTGCGTCTTATCTTCCACGGATTTTGCAGGAAGCACAAACCGACCGGGAACAGCAGAACCTTATCAGTGGCTATATCCAAACCCGGATACAACAGATGAAGAAAACACAGAATCAACTACAGATGAACCGGAAGAGGAAACAGATCCGAATATGGAAAGAATAGTTGATTTTCAGAATTTACAGCAGATCAATCCTGAGATTTTGGCATGGATCACAGTTCCCGGAACACCCATTGATTATCCGGTTGCTTTAGGAGAGGACAACAGTTATTACCTGAACCATACCGTAACAGGAGAAAGCAATATTCTTGGTTCCATTTTTGCAACTGCCGGAACAGATTTCGAAGAAAGCCACATTATTTTATATGGGCATAACATGGCATCCGGGAAAATGTTTGGAAGCCTGAAAAAGTACCATGATAAGGACTTCCGGAACACTTATCCTTATGTATATGTTTATACACCGGAAACTACTTATACCTGTGCGATATACAGCGTATACAGCACCCGGTATGACAGTGATGTTTTTACACTGGGATATAAAGGTGACAGCGAGGAATGGAAACAATGGATTGCAGAAACCGTACAGAATGCGGAATATGACTGTAATATTGCCCCGACCGGAAAGGAGAAAGTTTTTACTTTATCCACCTGCGTAGGTGATGGCTCCAGTCCTTACAGATTGGTTATACACGCCGTTACGGTTGCCCAGAAAGAGGTCGCGAATGCGGAAAAGGAAGCGTCTTAAAGCAAAAGTAAGAGCCAGAATTTGTATGATTTTGGCTTGCCTGCTGCTCTGCGGAACCGGAGTTTCCTTATGGAATGGAAAACGGGCTGAAAAATCCGTGTCAAACATTGACACGGGACAGAAAAGCAGCAAAACGGTGTCAAACATTGACACGGGTACGGAAAACCACCAGGCGGTGTCAAACGTTGACACGGATACGGAAAATCCCAAAGCGGTGTCAAACGTTGACACGAGTACGGAAAAGCCACAAGCGGTGTCAAACGTTGACACCGATATGGAAACCACAAAACAGGTGTCAAACATTGACACAGATACAGAAGGTATGATTTTAAAGGCTGATCCGGTGGATACGCAGATAGGAATCATATCTGTTTTTTGCCGTTTTTTTATCGGCAGTTGGAGTGTATTGATGTTTCTTACTGCAATACGAAAAAAGAGTAAGAAAGATATTGGGCTAAGCGCCCGAAGAAAGGATACGTCATGGATGAAAATACATTAAGTATGGCCGAAAAAATGAATCAGCTGTATCAGGAACGAGAAGAGCAATATAAAAAACGTGAAAAGCTGTTCGATGACCGTTCCAAGCAGCTGCAGTCTCTTGCAAATGCATTGGAAAAGCAGAAAAATAGCCAGGAACAGAAAGCAACAGATCTGGATAACCGGGAAAAAGAACTGGACCAGATCCAGGATGCTCTTGCAGCTAAAGTAGAGGACATGGAAAAACAGGAAACTGCTTTAAAAAACTGGGAACAGGAAACAAAAGAATCCCTGGCGAAAGCAAAGCAGGAACAGGAAAATGAGCTGATTAAGAAACGGCAGGAACTGCAAATGGAAAAGCTGCAGGCACAGAACTTAAGTATTGAGCTGCAGGCAGAGAGGGATAACCTCAAGATGATGCAGGAAAATTTAAAACTGTATCCGGATATGTCACTTCCAACGGATAAGGAAACAGAACTGCAGGCGAAAATTGAAACATTGCAGAGCCGTCTTTCCATGGCAGAAAAAGAACGTGATTCCAAAACGGAACAGATGGAAAAATTACAGAAAGATTTTGATGCAAAGGAAGCTGAACTTGCGAACCTGCAGTTAAAAGCAAAGGATAGCAGCACTGATCCGGAAGTAGAAGAAAAGTTGCGAAAACGGAATGGAGAACTCCAAGGAAAAGTCATTGAACTAAATAAGCAGGTAAAATCTTTGCAGAGAGATCTGGATGATCAGGCAAAAGACAAGGAAGAATTACAGAGACAGCTGGAAGAAAACAGTAATCAGCCGGAAAGCCACGATTTAAGTGCAGAAGAACTGCAGAATTACTTGCTGACACTGCCAGAGTTCGAAAATGTGACAACCCGCCATAATACGGATGGAATTATTGTAGATGCGGTATGTGGCGAAAAGAATTATCATTTCCGCTTTGATTCCCTTCCATGCTATGAAATCAGTGTTCCACGCCGCGAAACCAAGAACTTAAAAGAAGTCATCTACCAGATGAACGCAGAAATGCCGGAATATAAGGCATCTTATGATGAATACGAAAAAGCGGCAGTTCTGACCGGATGGTATGACAGAAGAATTTCGGCAGAGGAGCTGGTAGAACTTGCGGTAGATGCATCACGGAATTTCAAGTAAAGGAGATCGGCCATGGAAAGTATAAAGTCATTTTTGGGAAATCCATATTACTTGATGACCGCGGTGCTTGCGATCGCAGCGTTTGGTTTTGCAGCAACAGCTGTAATCAGTTTAATACAAGAGCGAAAACAGAAAAAGGAAGAAACTCAAGAAGAGCCGTTGGAAAAAAAGCTTGGGGTTGATACCAAAAAGCTGAAAAATGTTTTAAATGTTCCAGATTTAAAGCGAAAAAAGAATATACCTGTCATAGAAGAGGAAAAAACGGAAAATGCGCCGGAAGAACTTCCGAATGATAAAGAAGAAGTTCCCGTGTCAAACATTGACACGGAACCGGAAGTGTTAAACCCGGCTGATGTGGCAGAATTTAAAAGCCGGATGATAGAACATTTCCGGCGAAAAGACACACTGCAGCAATCCCTTTTAGAATTGCAGGAACTTTATGAAAATGGTCCGATTCTGGAAAGGATTGAAAAGGCACTTACGTACAGCCAGCGCAGCCGTTACCGGGATTTTGAGACAACCCTTGACATTTTATTTGAGGGCATGGATACAGAAACCCTGCGGGATGATTTACTGCGGATGGAAGTTCTGCGATACCGGAGGCTGCCTTACCGTCAAGAAAATACAACTGGCAATCTGGTATAAGGAGGGCAAACATGAATCAGATTAAAATCCAGGGTGTTTGCACCTGCGTCCCACAATTTTCCTATGAAAAAGACAGGAGAGGGAGATCAGTTCCAACATGCCGGTACATCCTGGCCGTGCAGCGACCGAAAAGTTCTTATTCCGATTACATGTACTGTGTCGCCTTTGGAGAACGGGCAATGATAACATTTCAGAGAATAAAAAAAGGAACGACAGTGTTTGTCCAGGGACATCTTCATACAGAGGAAGGCCGGGATGCCAACAATCAAAAAGTATATTTCGTCACTGTGACAGTAGATTATCAGCAGATAATTGAAAAACAAGAATTTAATGGACTGGAATTGTGTACTGGATTGCCCCAGTTTCCGGTTCTGAAACAGGAAGAAAAAGGAGGAAAATAGAGAATGCCGATTCAGTATATTATCCCGATTATAGCGATGGTAGGATGTGTTATTGCATTTTTAATTGGAAGATTTCACAAACATGATGATGATGACGATTAAAAATGTCGTGTGAAGGATTGACACGAAAGAACAAACGAAAATAAGCCTGCACCAAAATTTGGTGCGGGCTATTTTTAGATCAAAAAGAGGTAAAAGATATGAAAAAGCCAATCGAAGTAAAAAGAAACTGAAAAAAGTCACGGAATATACGGCTTGCTTTGCGTTTTTGATGTTCCTGCAGGGAGTAGGTGCGCCAATGGTTTTTGCAGATGCAACGGCCGCAATAAATGCGAAATTTGAAATTTTATGGAATCTGATCAGCGCTGTGGTACAATCTGTGGGTGGTGTTATTTTATTATGGCACGCATTTGAATTTGGAGCTTCCATGCAGGCACAGGAAGGCGGAGGTGCTATTACAAGATCTTTAAAAGGGATTGGCGGTGCGTTAGTTATGCTGGTTGCTCCGGTAATTACAACTGCTCTGAAGGGATAATGAAAAGGGAGGGAATATCCTCCTTTTTCTTATGGAGAAAATATGATAAATGAGATATTAGATTTTTTCAAAACGGTTTTTGCGGGAAGTGGTTTCTTTTCCCTTGGGTGCAATGTTTGGAATTCATTAATTGCATATGGGTTTGATATGCTGCAAACGAGTCCACAAAGTTTGGCAGGTGGTGAACTTTGGGATGAAGCATACCGGATTTTCCAGGCACTACAGATTCTAGGTGCGACACTTGTAAGTGTTTTCTTTATGGTTAATTTTTTCAAAGAAACAACGGATATTAAACACGGAATGACCATGGAAGCAAGCATCCAGTTTTTTATCAAGCTGGCACTTGTGGATGCTGTTTTTTTAAATCTCACGAATATACTCGTTTTTTTGATTGAAATTGAACAAGCATTTTTTGGTATTATTGTTCCGGAAGATGCCGCTTCACTGGTTATAAGAGTAGGGGATGACTGGGAAATGAGTGGATCCGGACTTATTTTTGGAAATCTGTTTGGCATTGTGTTTTTGTTTATCTGCCTGGGTGGCGCAGTTCTTACATTATGGACGGTTTATAGGGTTTTCCTTAAATTGTTTTTTTATATGGCTGTTGCACCACTTGCACTTTCCACTTTTGCAGGCCCACATGAAATTGGACATACCGGATCAAGCTGGGTCCGTACATTTCTTTGTGCATTGTTTGAAATGACAGGAATCATGCTAATGATGCGACTTGGAACAATTTTAATAAATGCCGGTGGGCTGTTCCCTACTGCATCAGAAGATATATTGGGCGGAATGTTGGGATCACAAGGATGGGAAGGACTTCAAGCTATTCTTGGTATCCTTATTATAACGGGATCAGTATCTGGTACGGATGCGATGGTTCGAAGAGCATTTGGATTTAATAGTAGGAAGGACATAGCTTATGGTAAACATGAATGAAGATTTTGGTGCATATAAGGATAGCATCTGGAAAGGACTTACAGCAAGAGAGTTAGGTGTGATGGCCGTTTCTGCTGTCTCCTGTGGTATTATCATTATCTTGTTGTATTTTATACTTGGATGGAACTTATATATATCATTTTTGATTGGAACTGCTGTTGCTGCAGCTATCATTTTCAGTCAGGTATGGAAGTCACGTAGCGGGCTTTCTGCAATAGAGTTTTACCGGGCAAGAAAATACAGAAAGTCCACAGCCAAACTTGTTTGGAAAAGTGACGAATATAACCAGGCAAGAAAAAATTATTTGAAAAAAGAAAAATAATGATCGGGAAAAATCCCGACTTTTTTATATACTTGGAAAGGATGGAACAGAATGGGATTTTTTTCGAATGAGGAATTTATTCGATATAAAAAATGTACACAGCCAGTTTACCAGACACCGGCCAGTATTCAACAAATGCTGGATATTGCAGGTGTACACGAAAATGGAATATTTGAAATAGAACCGAATAACGGGGCAGGGAAAAAGCGGAGAAAATTTGATCGTGTGTATTCTTTTTCAGACTTAAACTATGTGGATCAGGACAAGCAGCAAAAAGACGGCATCCTGTTTCAGCTACGGAAATTTCTAAATTCCATGGACACAGATTTCAAGATCACAATACAGTGTGAACCACGGGACGTAACAAATTTCCAGAAATCTCTGTTGCAGGATGAAAATAAAAGTGAGTATCCAGAGCTGGCCCGCTACAATAACGAAATGATTAAAAAATCTCTTGAAAAGGGACAGGAAAACGTTCGAAAACAGCGTTATTTGACTGTGAGTGCAAATTGCCGGTCAATAGAAGAAGCGGAAGGATGGTTTGATACATTCGAGCATACAGCACTTCCAGTCTTTTATGCAATGGGTTCGGAATTGGTTCCTTTAAACGCTGTGCAGCGGTTTCAGAAAATCAGAAATTACTTTTTCACAGATGATGGAGAGGAAAGTTTTATTCTCCCGTTTCAGGATATGGTACAGGCCGGAAGAGATTTTCGCAATTCAATCCTTCCACATTCTGTGCGGAATCACAAAAGCTACATGGAATTTGATGAAGAGTGTATGCGGATTCTTTTTGCTGCGGTTCTGCCAACCAGATTGAATGAAGAAAAGTTGATTTTTGAACTGACAGATTTTCCGTTTTATACCTGCCTTACCATAGATACGGCATATATCCCACGGGAAGTGTTACGTGGAAAAATCAGCAACACGAATTTCTACAATGAAAATGCGATCGGGCAGGAAGTACAGGCCAATGCAAGTATGGGTAACTTCTATAGTGAGCCGTCCTATGCAAAGAAAAAGAAGCAGGCCAATCTGAAAAAATATATGGATCAGATCGAGGAAGATGATGAAAATGGCTTCTATGTAGGAATCCTGTTGGCAGTGCGTGGAGCAAATAAAGAGGAACTGGATGCAAACACGGCAGAAGTCAGACGCCGCTGCCGGAAACATTCTATACAGATTGTTCCTTACTACGATCAGCAAATTCAGGCACTGAATACGTTGCTTCCGATCGGAGCGAGGCGTGTAAATAATATGCGTTCCGTCCTGACAAGTTCTTATCTGGCATTCCAGCCATTCTATTCCTGGGATCTGATCCAGCCTGGCGGAACATGGTATGGTATAAATAAAAAAACCAGAAATCCGATCATTGGAAACCGAAAGACATTGAAAAACAGTAATGGTGTTATTTTTGGCCACACTGGTTCTGGAAAGTCCATGCTGCTGAAAATTACGGAAATCGGACAAACATTGATTAACAGTACAGATGATATTTTCCTGATTGATCCGCAGAATGAGATGAAGGGAATCACCCAGAGATTCCGCGGTCAGTATTTTGATCTTTCTGATCCGGATCTGCGCCTGAACCCTCTTGAGATTCCGGAATCTTTGCTGCAAAAGAATGCAAAGGGCCGTGAAGAATATATCCTTTCCCAGCTGCAGTATATGGAAGCATTTCTGTACAGTATCATGACCGGTATACGTCCAAACGGTATCCATAAATCGTTGATTTACCGGTGCGTTGAGGAATTATATCAGAATACGTTTTCAAAAAAGAAACCGATATCCCCGGTGCTTTCTGATTTGGAAGCAATTTTCCAGAAACAGCGGGAACCGGAAGCGCGTGATTTGTATGGATCACTGGAGGCTTATACAAAGCATAGCTTTTTGACATTGGAAGGACAAAGTACACTGTCTACCAGCAGCCGGTTTGTTGCATTTGGAATGAAAAATATCCCTGAATTGATGTGGGAACCGCTGATGATAACAATCATGCATGTTTTAACGCAGCGTTTTTCCTACAACGTTGAACAGCAAAGGGCAACGCATTTTATCGTTGACGAGGCTCAATATGTCTGCCGCCATGAGACAAGTTGTAATGAGCTGGAAAAGGCGTATCTGACGTACCGTAAACTTGGTGGTATCTGTACGATCTGTCTGCAGAACGTTTCAGCAGCAACGGCCAACCGGAAAATTATGGAGATTGTATCAAACTCCGATTTCAAGGTGCTGCTTGACCAAGCCGGTGATGATCGGAACGAATTGCTGCAGATTATGGAGTTATCACAGAAAGAGTTTGAAGCGCTTTCTGATCCGACACCGGGCCAGAGTTTGATTGTCTGGGGCGGGCATATTTTGCAGTGTGATTCGACGATTAGCCGGGACAATCCGCTGTATCATTTCTACAGTACAAACTTCCATGAAGCCGCTGCCGAAAATCGGAACGTATTTTACAGCCAGGAAGCGGATCAAGATGAACATGAAGATGATCTGGAATCGTGTCAAAGATTGACACGGATGAAAACAGAGACTCGGTGTCAACATTTGACACTGATCCAGACAAAGAGTCTGTTGAGCTTTTAAATGGCGAAGTAGAAGAGCCAATCAGTGAAGAAGAGCTGTTCATGTACCATAAAGTACAAGAAGCTGACGAATGTGATGAATGGCTGGATTGCTATGGTGCCGGAATTTTATGCGGTGTTTCCAATAAACAGGCAGAAGAGATACTGGAATCTCTTGTGAAAAAAGGATATATCGAAAAGATCCAAGGTTGTTACCGTATGCCGGAAAACTAAAGGAAGGATAACGCATGACACCAAAAGACAAGCACACGGAAGTTGCATGGCAGGCAAAACAGCGGGAAGTTAAAACAGGATCTGTGGAAAAGACGGTACACAGTGCTACTTCTGCAATCTATACTGCGTCAGAGATACGATCTGTTATGAGCCACTCTGAAACGCAGGAAATAACAGGAAACCATATTACGCGGGAACAACAGCTGCAAAATATGCGTCTGGCGACGCAGAAATACTTGCAGCCGGAAAATCAAGTAAATACACAAAGTATCTTGCCGGAAAACACTGGACATACGGAACAGGCTGCTGTACAACCGGAAATCCTGTGGTATAAGAATGAATCAAATTATGTACCGGAACAGCCTGTATATAATGGCTCCAGTGAAAAATATGAGGCGAAAGCTGCACAGTTCCATGCACCTGTTTCAGAGACGTATAAAATACCAGAAAAACCGGACAGACAAGTTGCCCGGGAACAGCAGTTGAAAAGTATAAGACTGGCAACACAGAAATATGTGCAAACAGAAGCGGGACGTTCCCATGCAGAAGAGAAGCAACAAACAACCCATTTTATTTTAAAAAGTACAGGTTCAGAACGGGAAGATAATATTGAGGCTGCATCAGAGAATCGGATTCAGGAAAATCACGGTAAAAAATATGCTGCAGCCAAGATGAGAGCTTCCATCCCGAATACTGAACAGCTGGAAATGTCGGAAAATAATGACATAAAAGAAGAAAAACGACAAAGTATGCGTCTGGCCATGTGGAAATATCTGCGGCGGCAAGATACAGAAAACACACAGGGCATGGGAATAGAGGAGAAGCGAAACGGAAATCCGTTGTCTGGAAAACCGACACTTTTTCAACAAGAAGAGGAAGAAAGTAATACGGATGAGAGAGAAAAAAGAAGGATTTCAGCCGGAAATATACGATTGACAGGATACAATCATCCACAGTACAAGATTCTAAAGGGGAAGAATTATCATCCAACCAGAGTAAAACTTCAGACAGCAGCATCAAAGTTTGAATACTGCATCCATGCTGCATGGTATGACAGCAGCGAATGTAGAAAAAGAGGTTGAAGATGATGAGCCGGATTCCCAGAATGATTTAAAAAAATCAAAAACACTTATATATCTGGCAAAATTAAAAAAGAATCGAAAAAAAGAAAAAATCACGAGTAAAAATACTTCGGAAGATAGTGAAATTTCAGAAGAATTTTCAACAGAAGAGGAAAAGGAAACTCTTGGTGAAGATGAGGAGAAAACGTCCAATCAGAAGAAGGAAATAAAAAATAAGGAACATAACAGAAAAAACATCTGAAAAAAATCCGGACAGAAGATAAAGATAGGCAGGAAATAAAACCGTCCCAGGCGGCAGAGGAATGGAATAAAGAAATGGATCATGCTGAGGAAGAGGACTCAGAGGATGATTCCGGAAGTAAAAACGGAAAGCCAAAAAGAAAAATCGGAAAGAAAGTGATACAGAAAAGTCAGGAAAGAATGAAAAAGATTCTAATGACCGCAAAAGAAAAAAGGATGAAAAAAGTTCTCGTAAAGAGGGAAAAATTAGAGCATCCTTAAAATGGTTTCGGAGAACAAAGAACTTCCATACAACCGTTCAATCCCTCCGGTTATCCGGGAACGAAGAAGAGATAAAAAAAAGGGCTGATTATCAACAGCGGATGCTACTTCGGCATGGAGTCATTAATACGGCGAAAATATCCGCAGGCATCATTAAAATTATAGCATCCAATGTTTTATTGCTGCTTCCTATTATTTCGCTTTTTCTTCTTTTGAGTCTTCTGTTTCTTGGGGTAAAGGCTGAACGTCAAAGTGCTTCTTCCGCTTATGATGGACTGTTATCTGGCGGCAAAATATGAATCCGGCGGAAACCCGGATCAGGTTGGTGGCGATGGCGGAAATGCATGTGGTGAATTTCAGTTCGATAATCGTTATGAGCTTGGGCCGTTTGTTCGGTGGTGCTATGAAAAAGATCCAACTACATATGGTCCGTTTGAACCATATCTTGGCATGACCACAGAACTAAAAAATAACGCCGGATTTTACGGGGCATGGCATTCGATCTGCATAGAACATAAGATTGCATTTGAGGCAGCCCAGTGCGAATACGTCTATACACAAACACTGCAGCCACTTCTTACATCACTGACAGAATATTATGGTTTTGATTTTACAAACGCGTCTGATGCTTTGAAAGGCTGCGTTCTTTCTTTTGGCAACAGAGATGGAAAATATGTTGTAAGCCTGAAAAGATATTTTGATGGAACAACATCTGCATCAACGGACCGGGAAATTATTGAAAGGGCATATGATGCCATGATCGCCCGCAGACCGAACGTATCCAGGTGGAGCTATGAGAAAGCGGATTGCCTGGCGCAGCTTGATGGGACGCTTGACATTTATGCACCATCCGAAAATGGTGCCGGTGGGATTGACTGGTCCTGGAAAAAAGCATAGGTGCCGGAGAGTCCGGAAATGCTGCCGTGCAGGCAGCTCTGAATGCTGTAGGAAGTGGTTATTCCCAAAGCAGAAGAGATGATCCGGGATGGTATGATTGTTCTTCCCTGGTTTACCGGAGTTATGCTGCAGCTGGTATTACTTATCTGAATGGAATGGATGCAGCAAGCGAAGCAGAATGCCTGGTAAACAAAGGAATGACTGTCAGCTATGGTGAACTGCAGCCGGGAGACTTGATCTTTTATTCTTATTCGGCCAACGGAAAATACAGGAATATATCCCATGTTGCCATATATCTTGGAAATGGTGAAATGGTTCATGCTGCAGATGAATCCAGAGGGGTATGTAAACAGGCAATGTCACAATCAAATCTTTCGCCGCAATTGTATTGTCGGCCACAATAGTAGAAGGAAAATAAGATGGATAAATATGAATACATAGTGAATCTTGCAGAAAAAACAGCTAAAAGGGTTTCACAGAACCGGGAATCCTGGATGAAGTTCCTGACCTCCGCTGCACGGATTTATAAATATCCGTTTAAAGAACAGCTTCTGATTTATGCACAGAATCCGGATGCAACAGCGTGTGCTTCCATCGAGATATGGAATAAACGTATGAACTGCTGGGTAAATAAAGGATCTTCAGGAATTGCACTTCCGGATGATACTGCAACATACGGTCATAAGCTTAAATATGTATTTGATGTTTCGAATGTTCATGCTGTAAAGCCAAATGGACGTTATCCGAAGGCGTGGAAACTGCGGGAAGAACATAAAAGTGATGTACTGCATAGGCTCGAACAAATATATGGCAGTACAGACAGCACAAAACCCTTTGAAGAAAGAATTATTGAAATTTCAGATCAGCTCGCGGCGGATGCCTATACAGAACTTCAAATTGATTATCCGGATTTACAGGATAGGATAGGATTTGATAAACTGAGCGAACAGGACTTTGCTCTTTGCTTAAAAAAACTTATATCGGAAAGTGTTTCTTTTACAATTTTATCGGCTTGTGAAATAGAAATTTCCGATCATGAATTTTCATTTGATTATATCAATCAGTTTGTTTCTATTAAAACATTGTCAGTATTAGGAACAAAAATTAATGATTCTGCCAGAGGTGTTCTTGCAGAAATCGGAAAAACAGTACGCATTTATGATAAACTTCGCGAGAAAGAACAGGAAAAAGAAATCTCCAAAAAAGAACTTGCAAATGCACCACAACCGCGATATAATGCTTTAAAGCGTGAAAGTTTGCAAGAGGGTAATTCCAAAGATAAAGATAATATTGAAGGAGGAAAACAAAATGGACCTGGAATACGAACAGATGGGAGATTATCTGATTCCGAAACTGAAAGCAAATCCGGAACCGGAGGGAATGGTAACGAAATACGGACTTCTGAGGGACAAATTTCTGAGGGAGAGATACGATGGGGCGAGAACAGCAATGTTTCTGGAAGGAACGCTGAAAGCACATCTTCTCGAGATTCAGGAACAGGCAAGAGAGAGGATGGAAGTCCTGACATCCCAGATGGCGGAGAAAGAAGGAGTAAACGAACAGCTCAAAGCACAGGATCAGATGCTTTGGGTGAAGAAGATGAACAGCATCCAGAGCCGGGCGGAGGAAGTCGTACTGAAAGAACTGATTTACAGCCGACCAATTTTGTAAAACCAGAGGAATCATACACACAATTAAGTCTGTTTCCATCAGCAGAGGAACAGAGAGGATCAATTACAGCAGCGGAAGCAAGTAAAAAATATACTATGCCCGCTGCTTTCTATTTGCCGGAAACCGATCTTGAAGTAATCATCCGAAGTGGTGGCGGGCAAAAAGATAGCCGGAAACGGATTTACGCCAAATATACCGAAGGAAAAAGTACCGATGAAATAATTGCTTTCCTGAAAAAAGAATATAGTCAGGTCGGCAAAGGTTTTGAATTACACGGTCATCCAATATCTGTATGGTTTGATGAAAACGGAATGACTGCCGGTTATGGTATGCAGGCAGCGGAATCTGTAGTTACAACATTAAGCTGGGATCAAATCGAAAAGTACATTCACGCCATGATTACGTATGGCTTGTATATGGATGCGAACGAGGCAGCACTCGTAGACAAAACAGAGATGGAGAGGGTATCTTATCAGATCGGCTATTTTCTCCGTGATTGGATAGATGATGTACCGGAAGAACTTAACAGTATAGAAAAAATAGAAACTCTTCTTTCTACGCATGAAGGAAGAGAACAGCTGGAAAGCTTTTTGGAAGATGTCGATGCACGGATTTCCTATGGAGAATTAAAGCCGAAAACTGTGAAATCTCCAGGATATCTATTATCCGAAATCGCGGATCTTGACAGGGAGAGAATTCATTTTCCACTTCATGATACGGTAGATGTCAGACAGGAAGATTTCATCACACAGGACGAAATCGACTATGCCCTTTGCATTGGAAGTGGTTTTGCAGATGGAAAATTTCGAATCTACGAATATTTCATGGACCTGCATAACCAGAAAGAAAATGCAGACTTTCTGAAAAAAGAATATGGGATTGGTGGCCAATCCGGTGCGTTACCTGGCAATAGTAGTTCCAACAGTGAACATGATGCGAAAGGTATTCTCCTGGAGAAAGGAAGCCTTTAAATCCATATACAAAAGTCCTTTTAAATTTAGGAATGTCGTAGAAGAAAGAATCTGCGAGCTGATTTATGCAGAACAAATACTTTTCACCACAGGAAAAAGAAGAGTATAAGAATTATAAAAAGAACAGGAAAAAAGGCAAAGAAGCCGAAATTACCCGGCTGAATAACGGAATCCGGTTAGAGTGCAAACAGGAGATCGAAAAACAGATTGCCGAAAAATACAATGGATTTTCCGTTCCACAAAATACGGTATCTGAAATTGTAGAAAAATACGGCATAGACTGTGTACAATTTGTTTTGGCCAATACCATTGTGCAGGCATGGAAGGAAGGTCGGTTTTCTCTAAGAAACAAAGAATGGGCGAGTTCCATCCTTACAGAAGGAGAATGGAGCAATACACTGATCTTAAACACCCACCCAACTATTTTGGATGGATTTACAAACCAAGTCAGAAACCTGCAGCATGAAAAACTGCAGCATGAAAAAGAACAGGTAGTACAGGAACAGCTTACACTGGATGGCCATCTCTGCATTCTGATTGACCAGTGGGAATCTGGAAACGTTAAATATCTGATCGGAAATTGTGTTGATGATCCGGACTTTTATTATGTTCAGTGTAAAATCGAGTCTTTGAATTTGACCATAAGCCAGATAAGTTGAAGTAGAGGACTATTATATCGACATTCTTGCTGAAGAAGACATTGATCGACATGAAGCGGAAGTTGGTGCCAAACTTGATGGGGAAGAACTGCAACGGTTATCCTGGCAGGTGTACATGAGGCAGATGATGCGTTTGGAAATCCAACAAAATGGAGCGCAAGGCTTTTTTCGGATGTCTTTTTGTGGATCAACAAAGGAAATGCCGTATATTCCATTTATGATGCAGAAGGTTATCCGCCATTGGAAACTTTTGAATCTTTGGAAGATGCCATGCATGGGCCGATGAACTTGCTGCAGATGGAAGAGACATTGAAAATTCTATTCCAGACGAAACGACGCCAGATACCGAAGAAAAACAAGAAGAAAGTAAAGCTGCACCGGATAAAAGTGCAGCTTCCAATTTTCAGATCAGTGATGACCATTTGGGGGAAGGATCTCCAAAAGAGAAATTCAGAAGGAATCTTGCTGCCATTGTGCTGCTTAACCGGATCGAATCGGAAAACAGATACGCTACAGCAGAAGAACAGCAGGTTCTCAGTCAATATATTGGATGGGGTGGACTGGCGGATGCCTTTGACGAAAGCAAACCAAACTGGTCTGAAGAATATCAGCAATTAAAGGCTGCATTATCGCCGGATGAATACCGTATGGCCAGGGAAAGCACTTTAAACGCACATTATACCAGTCCAGTGATTATCCGGCAAATTTACAGTGCTTTGGAACGAATGGGTTTTTCCAAAGGAAACGTTCTGGAACCGGCAATGGGAGTTGGAAACTTTTTGGGCATGATGCCGGACTCCATGAAAGAAAGCAACTTATATGGAGTTGAACTGGACAGTATTTCCGGACGGATTGCCAAACAGCTGTATCCACATGCCAACATACAGATATGTGGTTTTGAAAAAACTACATATCCAGATAACTTTTTTGATCTTGCCATTGGAAATGTTCCGTTTGGACAATACAAGGTGGTAGATAAGAAATACGATCGGAACAATTTCCTGATCCATGATTACTTCTTTGCAAAAACACTGGATAAAGTACGTCCCGGTGGTATTGTTGCCTTTATCACAAGCAAAGGAACACTGGACAAATCCAATCCGGAAGTGCGGAAATACCTGGCACAACGGGCCGAGTTACTTGGTGCTGTCAGGCTTCCAAATACAGCCTTTAAAGCGAATGCAGGAACAGAAGTAACATCCGATATTTTGTTTTGAAAAACGGGATCATATGATCGTTTCTGATCCGGATTGGGTCTATCTTGGAAAAGATGGATCAGACATTACCATGAACAATTATTTTGTTGAACATCCAGAACAAATTGTTGGAAAAATGGAAATGGTGTCCGGTCCTTATGGAATGGAAAGTACCTGCACAGCAGATGATTCGCAACCGTTTGAAGAACAATTACAGGAGTCTCTGCAAAATATCAATGGAGAATTTGATACGATTGATCCGGAAGAGATTCTTACGGAGGACTTAGAAGAGCTACTTTCTGCAGATCCAAACGTCAAAAATTATAGCTTTACGGTTGTTGGAAAGGAAATTTATTACCGGGAAAATTCCGTTATGCGTCCTGTTGACGTTTCGGCCACAGCAAAAGAGCGGATCAAGGGAATGATCGGCATTCGGGATTGTACTCGTGCGTTAATTAATTTGCAGCTGAATGAGTATTCCGATGCAGACATTAAACAAAAGCAGGAAGAACTGAGTGCGTTGTATGATGGATATACAGCAAAATTCGGTATACTGAATTCGCGTGCAAACAGAATCGCATTTGATCAGGATTCCAGTTATTCTCTGATTTGCTCATTAGAAAACCTTGATGAAGAAGGAAATTTCAAGGAAAAGGCTGCTATATTCCAAAAGCGTACAATTAAGCAGGAGAAAGTTGTTACAAGCGTTGACACAGCCAGTGAAGCATTGACCGTATCTCTTTCAGAAAAGGCTGTTGTTGATCTTCCGTATATGAGTGAACTTTCCGGAAAAGATACCAAAGAAATTGTGGAAGAACTTCGCGGTGTCATATTTGAAGACCCAATCACCGGAAAATGGGAGACTGCAGATGAATATTTAAGCGGTAATGTCCGGGAAAAACTCAAAATTGCAACATCTTACGCAGAAACAAAACCTGAGTTTAGCATTAATGTGCAGGCACTTAAACAGATACAGCCCCAAAATCTCGATGCCTCAGAGATAGAGATCAGGATTGGTGCCACATGGATTGATCCGAAGTATATAGATGACTTCATGGGGGAAGTCTTTCAAACACCACATTATCTATTAGATCCTGGTGCTGTAAAAACAAGTTTTTCGAATATAACAAGTACATGGAACATTGCCGGAAAAAATGCTGAAACTTCCCGCTCTTTTGCAAATACCACATTTGGAACCACAAGAGTAACTGCGTATAAGTTGCTGGAAGATACCTTAAATTTGAAAGACATAAAAATTTATGATACCTTTGATGAAAGGAGGGTACTGAATAAGGAAGAAACGACTATTGCAAGTCAAAAGCAGGAAAACATAAAAGAAGCGTTTAAAGACTGGATATTCCGTGATCCGGAACGAAGACAGAAGATTGTAGAAACGTATAACGAATTATTCAATTCTGTTCGTCCACGGGAATATGAAGGCTCTCATTTGACATTTCCTGGCATGACGCCAGATATTGAATTAAAGCCGCACCAGAAAAATGCAATAGCCATATTTTATACGGCAACAATACATTACTTGAAAAGCAGTTGGAAGTATATCAAGCTAAAGAAAATGAAATTGCCCAGGAAGAAGAGAAGCAGCTTGAACAGATTCCCGTTAAACGTCGAATAAGCTGGTCATCTTTTTTTCATGACTCTAAA
>ENA-OQDD01000226-OQDD01000226.1-human-gut-metagenome-genome-assembly--contig:-NODE-226-length-23618-cov-3.393044_pt1 | contig 23618 bp, 32 predicted proteins | sample MGYA00242507_ERZ504598 | MGnify/ENA primary metagenome ERZ504598 (study PRJEB26092, sample SAMD00036318) | human gut metagenome | host: Homo sapiens | study: EMG produced TPA metagenomics assembly of...
CCTCCCCATCGGTGCCGGTGGCGCAGATAAGCGTGATGTGCTTTGACCACGGATTGCGCGATGGCCATGCCCAAACCAGTACCGCCCTTTTCGCGGGCACGGGATGGTCCGCGGTGTAGAAGCGTTCGAAAATCTTCGAGCGCGATTCAGGCGGCACGCCGGGGCCATGGTCCACGAAACGCAATACGGCATATCGATAGCCGGTCTGCATCGAGGCACCTACTTCGGCAGCGTCGATGAACCGCCGCATTGACGCGTCGCTGGCGGGCATGCGGGCGAGCTGTCTTGGATCGATGGCGGCCGGCATCACACCGAGCGCGGCTTCAGCGGGCGAATCGGCAGGCGTGTAGCGTGGATGTTGCCCACGATGTTGGTCACCACCTGGCGCAGTCGAGAGGCATCACCGGGCAGTACGACCTCAGGCCAATCGCCTTCGGCAAGGCTGAATTCGGCGGGATGGTTCAAATCGCGCGCCGGTTCGAGGGAAATCTGCATGCGGCGAACGGCACGGTCCGGTCGAGCGCATGCAAATCGTCGACGGCGTCGGTGACCAGCGACGAGAGTTTCACCGTGCCGGTCATATCGATGCCGCGCCCTCATCGAGACGGGCCAAAGACAGCAGATCCTCAACAAGAACAGTCATGCGCTGGCTGGACCGTTCGATATGTTCGATGGACTCGTCCGCACGCTCCAAGGCACCAGGCATATCGCGCTGCATCTTATACAGCTCCGCATAGCCATGGATGGCGGCCAACGGGGTGCGCAGCTCATGGCTGGCGTCGGAGACGAACCGTTTCATCTTGTCGGTGGTCTCCTCCTGCTCATGGAAACTGGATTCTATTCGGGTGAGCATGGAATTCAGCGAGGCGGCCAGAGAGCCGACCTCGGTGTTTTCCGGCGCGGAAGGAATACGTTGGCTCAGGTCGCCGGCTGCAATTTTCGCGGCGGTCTTCTCGATGCGCTTCAGCGGCGTCATCGTGTGCTGGATGATCAGCGTGGACAGGGAGCCGCCGAGCAGCACCACGCGATGCCGACCACAATGCAGTATCGGGTGAGTGTGTTGACGGTGTCGATTTGGTCGGCCAGCGACAAGCCGATGTACACCACGGCACGGTCCTTGCCGTTTTGCTGGAAGGTCACCGGCAGAATACGCATGGTGCCCTCGCCGTGACGATGGCGGCATGGTTGGCATTGGCAGTGGGGTTGGCCAGTACCTTGGTGATGGTGTCAGAGGAATTGGAGTTTCCGTTGGCCGGATCGTTCTGGCTGTCCGCACTGTCGGACTGCACCGTGATGATCTGCTTGGCCACCGCCTGCGTAGTGAATGCCTGACCGAGCGTGATGCCATTGGTATCGCCATAGGTAGGCAGAATCGGCACCGATACGATACCGTCCTGCATCTGCGGCATCAGCGGGGTCACGACCAGAGGATTGCCTTCTTTGTCTTTGGTTCCGTCGGTGTATTGAATCTGCAGAAAGTACGAGTTCGGCCCCGATGAGTCATTTTTTGACAGCAGATCGATATTGTTGACCACCAGTTGGCTTTGCGAGCTTAACTGGGTGTCGGTTTTCTGCAGCATGTAGTTGTTCACCAACGCGCGGATGGAGAAGGAAATCACCGACACGCCGATGAGCAGCACGGCGATGGTGCAGGCCACCAGCTTGCTGCTCAACGAGATACGGTCGATATGCCGCATCAGCATGTTTTTCTTACGCTCGCGCTGCTCTTGGAAATGGGCGGCGAACGGCGACATTGCAGGCATGGGATTCGTGTTCGGGGCGGCGTTCGGCGTGCTGCTCGGCGGTACGCCGCCTGACTGCTTATCGGGGATACTCATGAGATTGCGATACGTTATGGATGGAGGCGATTAGTTCTTCGGTTCGCGAATCATGTATCCGATGCCGCGCTTGGTTTCGATCAGCGGAGTCACCTTGCGCTTGCCGCCTTCGCCGTCGTCGACCTCGATGCCGTCGACTTTCTTGCGCAGGTAGGAGATGTACGATTCGACGATGGCTGCGTCGCCGCCCCAGTCGTATTGCCAGACATGGTCGAGAATCTGTGCCTTGGACAGTACTCGGCCCTCGTTGTCCATCAGGTAGCGCAGCAGCTTGTATTCGGTAGGGCTCAGGTCAACCGGCTGCCCTGCACGGGTCACGTCGTGGGAGTCCTCGTTGATTTCCAAGTCGGCGACGCGAATAATCGGATCGTCTTCCACCTGTTCGCGGGTACGGCGCAGAATGGCGCGGATGCGAGCCACGACTTCCTCGAGGCTGAACGGCTTGGTGACGTAATCGTCACCGCCGACGGTCAGGCCCATGATCTTGTCTTGGGTGTCGTCACGAGCGGTGAGAAACAGCACAGGGGCGTTAATGCCTTCCTGGCGGATGCGACGGGTGACGGTGAATCCATCGATGTCAGGCAGCATGACGTCCAACACGATGAGGTCAGGCTGCACTTTTTCGATAACCTCAATGGCTTCGGAACCGGAAGCGGCGGTGTTTACCTCGAATCCGGCGAAGTGCAGGGAAGCGACCAGCAGTTCTCGGATGGACGGCTCGTCGTCGACAACAACAATCGATGCTTCAATAGGCTTACTCATGCTTCCTAGAGTGTCGCGCTCTTCTGGGCGTTTCCTGAATGTCATCTTGGAGTTCGGCCTTGGAATCCTTCTTGATCTCCTTGCGCCGATGAATCACCACCATGACCACGATGATGATGACCAGCGCCACCAATACCACACCCATGATGATTATGCCTACGATCACCGTGGACGATGAGGTGGAGGCTTTTTTGGATTTCACGATTTGATCCATCATTGCCGTTGCCGCGCCAGACCAGCTCGGCGGGTTTTCCAGTAACGGCTGCTGTGCGGCTTCGGATAGCTTATCGACGGTTTTGTTATCGAGAAGCCACTTATCGGAGTTCTTGGACACGACGACCACCAGGTTGCCGTCATTCGAGGCCACGGCAAGCATCACTGTGTTCGGCTTGGGATTCATGGACTCCATCACGGTTGCCGCCCAGTCTCCCGGTTTCTGTTGACTATTGAAACTGGAAAGATACAGCAGATGCACGTGTACACCGGTTTCCTTCTCGGTTTTGGCGATGGCATCCGTGACTTCGGCCGCATGGGAGCCCAGGAGATTTTCCGTATCCGTGATGTTCTCGGTGATGGTCACGCCGCTGTCGGTGCTGCTGCTGGAGCTGTCAGAGCTGTCGCTCGAGTTATCCCCATAGGCATTTGCAGTTATCCACATTGCGTTCATCGCTACTGCAGCAAGGGCGCAAATGGCGCAAACAAGCCATTTTCGGACCATATTCCCGAAGGCCGAATAGGACGGCTCCGAAGCTAGGACCACAATAGTTGTTTTTCCGTCTTCCCGATTCGTTGTTGACATATCCTCCACCTTAACGGCCGGTATTGGCAATCGGCCGCCATACATACCATTAACCCTCTAGAAAAGGAGCAACGATGCCCCAATATCAGGTAGATTCCGAGCGAATCCAATCATCCTCGGCCGCAGTGGCCACTTCGATCTCGCAAATCAGGCAGGCCGTGGGCGGCATGTACACCAATCTCAATGCCTTGCAGGACGCATGGCGAGGTTCGGCGGCCACCCAGTTCACCGCGGTAGCCGAACAGTGGCGTGCGGCCCAACAGCAGATGGAGCCTCACTCGAGTCCATCCAACGCTCGCTGACGCAAGCCTCCACCGTGTACGCTGACGCCGAAATCCAAGCTTCGCGCCTGTTTGCCAGCTAGTTTCTTGGCTCCCCTCAAAGAGGGGAGCCAGAATACAAAAAAGGGACTCCCGAAGGAGTCCCCTTTCAGCTCAATCAGCTAGCGATCGTTTGCGGATCAGTAGCCCATGTCGGCACCGGCGGCCGGGGCAGCAGACTTCGGCTCCGGCTTGTTGGCAACGACGGCCTCGGTGGTCAGGAACAGACCAGCGATGGAGGCGGCGTTCTGCAGAGCGGAGCGGGTCACCTTGACCGGGTCGGTCACACCGGCGGCCAGCAGGTCTTCGTAGGTGTCGGTGGCGGCGTTGAAGCCTTCGCCATCAGGCAGGGAGCGGACGGTGTTGATGACCACGTCACCGGACACGCCGGCGTTCTCGGCGATCTGCTTGATCGGGCCTCGATGGCGCGGAACACGATGGCGGCACCGGTAGCCTCTTCGCCGGTCAGGGAGGTGACGGCCTCGGTCTTCTCGGCCTTGGCAGCAGCCTGAACGAGGGCCACGCCACCGCCAGGCAGCAGGCCTTCCTCGATGGCGGCCTTGGCGTTACGCACGGCATCTTCGATGCGGTGCTTGCGCTCCTTGGCCTCGACCTCGGTGGCAGCGCCGACCTTGATGACAGCCACGCCGCCAGCCAGCTTGGCCAGACGCTCCTGCAGCTTCTCACGGTCGTAATCGGAGTCGGTGTTCTCGATCTCAGCGCGGATCTGGGCCACGCGAGCGTCGATGTCTTCCTTGGAGCCAGCGCCCTGAACGATGGTGGTCTCGTCCTTGGAGACGATGACCTTCTTGGCGTGGCCGAGCACGGAGGTGTCGACGGACTCGAGCTTCAGGCCCAGTTCGTCGGAGACAACCTGAGCACCGGTCAGGATGGCCATATCCTGCAGCATGGCCTTGCGACGGTCGCCAAGCCCGGGGCCTTGACGGCGCAGGACTTGAAGGTGCCACGGATGTTGTTCAGGATCAAGGTCGGCAGTGCTTCGCCGTCGACGTCCTCAGCGATGATCAGCAGCGGCTTGCCGGTCTTCATGACCAGCTCGGCCACGTGCACGATGTCCTGCTGGGATGAGACCTTGCCGGAGGTCAGCAGAATGTACGGATCTTCGAGCACTGCGGTCTGGTCGTCAGCGTTGGTGACGAAGTACGGGGCGATGTAGCCCTTGTCAAAACGCATGCCCTCGGTGAAGTCGAGGTCCAGGCCGAAGCGGTTGTTGTCTTCAACGGTCACAACGCCGTCCTGGCCGACCTTGTCCAGAGCCTCAGCGATCTTCTCGCCGACCTCAGGGTCAGCGGCGGAGATGGTGGCGGTAGCAGCGATCTGGTCCTTGGTCTCGACGTCCTTGGCGGCAGCGACGAGTTCCTTGACGATGACCTCGGTGGCCTTCTCGATGCCGCGACGCAGGGCGATCGGGTTGGAGCCGGCGACCACGTTCTTCAGACCCTCGTGAACCAGGGACTGAGCAAGCACGGTTGCAGTGGTGGTGCCGTCACCGGCGACGTCGTCGGTCTTCTTGGCGACTTCCTTGACCAGCTCGGCGCCGATGCGCTCGTACGGGTCTTCAAGGTCGATTTCCTTGGCGATGGACACGCCATCGTTGGTGATGGTCGGAGCGCCGTAGGTCTTGTCGAGCACGACGTTGCGGCCCTTCGGGCCAGAGTGACCTTGACGGTGTTGGCGAGCTTGTCAAGGCCCTCCAGCATGCCCTGACGGGCTTCCTCATCATAAGAGATGATCTTTGCCATGGTTGCGTATTCCTCCAAATGGCTAGGTATACCGGTTATCACTCGCAAGCGTCGAGTCGTGACGACCAGCCGTCAGCTGCCGATTATCACTCTCGACCTCCGAGTGCTAACCCAGACATTAGCACTCGCGCCCGCCGAGTGCCAACACCATCGGCGGCGATTGCGCTTTGGGCATGAAAAAGCCCCAACCGTCGAAACGGTCAGGGCCTTCAATGCACATCCTTGCGTGCGTGTTGCTCACTCGGAGCGGGCTTCACCCGAAGACAGCTTGACAACATCCTTTGCCTGCGTGCCTTTGCCGGACGAAGCGGGCGTATACTCCACGCGATCGCCTTCGTACAGCATTTTGAACTTATTGGTGCTGCCGTCGTCCTTGATTTCCGCGTAGTGCACGAAAACGTCCTCGCCGCCGTCGTCCGGCTGGATGAACCCGAACCCCTTCTTGGCAAGGAAGAACTTCACGGTACCTTGTGCCATATCTGGTCTTTCCTTTGTTCCCTTGGGCGTCGCGACACAAAACCTATAGGAACGTAGAAAGAACCGCATCGCGCTCCCCCTACCTCGCGACTAGATGACGATTGTACAGTGACGAGGGAACAATCTCAACCGCAGTGGCACATTTTCGGTACGAATTATTCCATAGGCGTGAGAACGCTCACAGTTTTCGATGTATTTCTCGCCGATATCAGGGGCGCATCAACAACGCTAGTTGAGCAACACCACCGTAATGGGAACGGCGAGTCCTTGCACCTGCTCCACAGCCGAAATGCCAAGCGTGGTCGCCACATCCTCAGCGGTGGCCTTATCGGTCTCATTCTGATACCACACCACGGAAGAAGCCGGCAATGTGCCGCTCGGATTGGTCGCCTCGACACTGGTGTAACCGGCGGTCTGCAGCACATCGGCCTGCTGACCCGCATATCCTTGGATTCCTGTGGCGTTGACCACACGCACCTGCGTGGCCTTATTCACAGTCGCGATGGCTTCGGACTGCTGAGACTGCTGATCGGAGTTTTGATTCTCATTCGAGGATGTCGTGTCACTGTCGGTATCGGACTTTGCCGAATCCGAAGTCGAGTCCTTGGACGAATCGGTCGAAGTGGACGAGGAATCATCCTTGGTGCTGTTCTTGGTCTCAGCCTTGCTGGACGAATCGGACTTGGACGTGGTCGCCGTCTGGGACGATCCTCCCACTACATTCTTGTATTCTCCGGAAATCCATGCCCAGGCCCCGACACCGCACAGCGCGGCCACCAGAATAACGACGATGAACGGGCAGAGGCGGGCCATTACCGAACGAGCGCCACGGTGAACTCCCACCGGTCCCTTCGGAGGATTGTCGAAGGAATCCGGTTCATAGGATTCGTAGGTCATCGTGTCGCGTGCCATAATCGCCCTTTCTTCCTATCAAAACTACCCATGAGTGTAATCGGCAAACAACTCATCAGTCCACCACACCACGCCCCATGCACCGGATATGCACGTTTGACTACAGTGGTGAGTCATGATCAAACCATTGAGCGAACTGGTAGAGCCAGGGTGGGCCCATGCCTTGGCCGACGTGGAGCCCACCATCCACCATATGGGCGATTTTCTTCGTGCGGAAAACGCCGCCGGGCGCCCGTGCTGCCGGCAAGCCACAATATTCTGCGCGCGTTCACCATCCGTTCGATTCCATCAAGGTGCTGATTGTCGGCCAGGACCCCTACCCGACCCCGGGTCACCCGGTGGGTTTGAGCTTCTGCGTGGCGCCAAATGTTCACCCGCTGCCGAAAAGCCTGATCAATATTTATAAGGAATTGGTTGACGACCTTGGGGTGCCCATGCCCACCAACGGCGATCTGACACCGTGGACGGAACGTGGGGTGATGTTGCTCAACAGATGTCTGACTGTCGGCGTCGGACGGCCAAATTCACATCAGGGCAAAGGCTGGGAGGAAGTCACCGAGGCCGCGATTCGTGCGTTGAACGCGCGCACGGACGCCGACGGCAAGCCCAAGCCGTTGGTGGCGATTCTCTGGGGGCGTAATGCGCAAAGCCTCGAGCCATTGCTGACCAATGCCTTCATTATCAAATCGCCTCATCCGAGTCCGCTGTCCGCTTCCCGCGGATTCTTCGGCTCCAAACCATTCTCCAGAGCCAATCAAGCCCTAGTCACCATGGGTGCCGACCCGGTGGATTGGACTCTTTAGGCAGGCCAACAGTCATTGTGAGTAGTTTACGAGTGGGGGGCATGACTTTGTTCACGCAACCGAACATACCTTCGCCGACCACCGCCGCACGACCGGTCGCCGTTCCCGCGCCCGGCGTGTCGGCTCCGCTGGGTGCCGATGACGCCAAACGCGCACGTATCCTGGCCGACGCCATTCGGGCGAGGTTCGCCCAGACACTGGTGGGTCAGGATAATCTACGCGAATCGCTTATCGTGACCTTGGTGGCCGGCGGGCATATTCTTATCGAATCCGTGCCGGGCTTGGCCAAGACCACGGCCGCCCAGACGCTCGCCACCTGCGTATCCGGCTCGTTCAAGCGCGTGCAGTGCACTCCTGATCTCATGCCATCTGATCTGGTGGGCACGCAGGTCTTCGATTTTGCGTCGCAGAAGTTCACCACGCAGATCGGTCCGATTCACGCCAATTTCGTACTGCTGGACGAGATCAACCGTTCGAATGCCAAAACCCAGTCCGCCATGCTTGAGGCCATGGCCGAGGGTGCCACGACCATCGGCGGGCAGCGTATCGCCTTGCCCAAGCCGTTCATGGTGATCGCCACCGAGAATCCGATCGAGGAGGAGGGCACGTTCAACCTGCCCGAAGCCAGATGGATCGTTTCATGATGAAGGCCGTCATGACCTATCCTTCGCCCGACGAAGAGGCTCGGATGCTGGACATGCTCACCCGCCGCGGCTCCGATATGATCGGTCCCGACACCATCACCGGCGAACGCATTTCCGTGTCCGACGTTGATTTTTGCGCAAGGCGGCACGCCGCGTGCATGTTTCCGACGCGATCATGCGTTATGCGGTCGATATCACCGCCACGTCACGAGGTGCCGGCTCCCGCCCCATCAAGGGACTGTCGTCCTTGGTGCGTTTGGGCGCCTCGCCGCGCGCCACCATCGCCTTGACCCGTATCGGCCAGGCGAAGGCGTTGCTGTCCGGGCGCGACTATGTGTACCCGAGGACCTCAAGGCGTTCGCTCATGAGGTGCTGCGCCACCGTATTATGCTGACGTTCGAGGCACTGGCCGATGGCGTGGTCAGCGATCAGATCGTCGACAAGATCGTCGAAACGGTTCCTGTTCCGTGAGTTCCGATTCCGTTCGCAAGAAGATCGAGGCCCTTGGCACTCAGCTGAGCCTGCTACCGTAAGGAAGGCTTTGGGCGCGCTGGAGGGCGAACACGCATCCGGGCGTCGCGGCGGCAGCGGCGATGCGATGGATGTGCATGCCTATGAGCCAGGCGACGAATCCCGTCTTATCGATTGGAAGACCAGCGCCCGCCAAGGCCGCCCCATGGTGGTCGAGCGCGAGCGCCTGTCGACGTCACGGGTCTGGTTGCTGATGGACGTGGGCCTGGAGATGACTGGCGTATGCCCTTCCGGAGAACGCGCATGGCAGGTTGCCGCCAATGCGCTGCGTATGTTCGCCGCACTGTCGTTGCGCCGGTCGGACGATATTTCGCTGGTGTTCGGCGATGAGTCCAGTATCACCCGCGTGCCGTTCAACGGTGGGTTCGCGCAGTTCGAACGCACGCTGGACAAGGCGCTTGACCGTGATTGGGATCATCACCGTAATATCGACGCGCTGCTGGAATATGCGCGCCGTATCAAGGATCGCGAGGCATTGATCGTATTGGCCACCGATGAGCATGCGATGGAGGAGCGGCATATCACCACGATCCGTCGTATTACCCGCACCCATCCGATGGTGCTGATCGATGTGGCGACGATGAATCCGTTCAAGGCCGTCTCATCCCGCCACGCTCCCACCGACGGCTTGAGTGCACGGCGTGTGCCGGCATTCCTGCGCAACGCCAAGGCAGCGGCCGAGGTCGATACTCATCGCGCGTATATGGCCGCGGCTTTGGAACAGGAGCTCACCCGTGCCGGTTCCCATATCATTCGATCCGCATCCAGCGAATCCATGTTCGATCGTTTCGTCGCCCTGGTGTCCCGGGCATTGGCCCGCACCACACGCAATAGACTGGGTACTGCACCCGAACTGGTCGGACTGACTTTGGCTGGTGATCTATGATGCACAGCATGTTCCCCATCATCCCGCTCGCCACTGATCCCGGCGATCTCAGGCCCGTGGAGTCGTTGGCCTTGACCACTCCCCTGGTGGTGGCCATCGTCGCATGCCTGTTGCTGGCGGTAGGTCTGATCGCGTTGATCATCATGCTGTCTCGCCCCGCACGCAAACCTCGGAACAGCGACCGCGCGCGTGGCGCTCATAGCAATGCCAGCTCCAAGGCCGAGTGGCGTGCCCGCATCGACGATGTGGTGGCCCGTCATGAATCCGGAGCACTGCCCCGGCATGAGGCTTTCGTCGAATTGTCCGTCATCGCCCGTGATTTCGCCGGTGCCGCATCAGGCAAGGAGCTTAGTTCCAGTACGCTGACCGATTTGGCGTACCTGAATCGCACGCCCGCGAATCGCCAAGGATTGGACGCATTGAAGCAGACCATTGGCGCGTTGTATCCACCGGAATTTGCCGATGATGCCCGCAACCGAATCGCCCAGACGACCAGCGTGCAGCAGGCCGCCGAGTGGGTGGCGAATCTGGTGGAAAGGTGGCGTTCATGATGCTGGCATGGCATTGGCCTTGGGCCGCTCTGGCCGGCGTCTTGGCGACGCTGGCGATTATCGTGCTGATTGTCGTGTTCGCCCGCCGTAACGCCGCCGACGACACCCCTGTATTCTCGATGGACGACGATCTCAATACCGAGCACGCTTCCCGCCTGTTCCGTCAATGGCGCGCTTTGGGCCGTCTCGCCATCAGCGTGCTGGTGCTTGCGCTGGCGCTGGCCATTGTGCTGGTGGCTCGCCCCAGCCAAGTGGATGCCGGTGACGAACGCGCTTCCAGCCGAGATATCGTCCTGTGTCTGGATGTGTCGGGGTCCACGCTCCCCTATGATCGCGAGGTCATCGACACCTATTTGGAACTGGTCAAGCATTTCGAGGGGGAACGTATCGGTTTGAGTATCTTCAACTCGACCTCACGCACGGTGTTCCCGCTGACCGACGACTACGAACTGGTCACCAAACAGTTGACCTCCGCCAGCAAGGCGCTGAAAGGCGTCGAGTCGCAGGATGACATCGATAAGATGTCCGATGCCGAATATCAGGACATCGCCAATTGGCTCGAAGGCACGCAGAACCGCAAGGACGCCACCTCCTTGATTGGCGACGGCGTGGTGTCTTGCGCGGCGATGCTCCCCGGTTTCGCTTATGGCGAAGCCAATCATGCGAATGCCGACCGTCAGCGTGCGGCATCCATCGTGCTGGCCACCGACAACGTCGTGTCGGGCAAGCCACCTATTCGCTGACCGAAGCGTTGGATTTGACCCAGCAGACCAAAATCACCGTGGACGGCCTGTATTCCGGGCCGAAAGCCAGTGAATCGGACCAAACCACAACGGATATGAAGTCCGCGATCGAGTCGCATGGAGCATCTTCCTCACCCAATCGAATGGCGCGTCGATAGATGAGCTGGTACGGGATATTCAGTCGCGTAGAGATACGGATGTGGAGAACAAGGCGAAATCCTCGATGGTGGACGCTCCCGGTCTGTGGACGCTTGCTCTGGCCGTGATACTCATTATCTGGATCGTATGTGCATGGAGGTTGAGGCGATGAACGGATTCACCTTCTCCCCCGCTGCTGGGTCGCCGGCGGACTGCTGGCGGCCGGGCTCGCCGTACTGGCCATTCTCGAAATCGCATTATTTGTTCGTCGCCGTGCTTCCAGTGACGAGACCGTGTGGGCTTGCATACGACGTACGCTTATGCTGCTCATCGTCGCGGTGATGGTACTGACTCCCAGCGTGGTATCGTCTACCACCTCACAGGCCATCAATGCCACCGACGTCATTGTGGCGGTGGATACCACCGGTCGATGGCGGTGGCCGACGCCACATACGGGTCCGAGAAGACCATTACCCGCATCGATGCCGCACGCCAGGCCGTGCATGATGTGACCGCCGCTTATCCGGACGCCAGTTTCGCGGCGTTACGGTTCGGTGCTTCGGGGACGCTTGATGTGCCGCTGACCCCGGATGCGCCGGCCATCGATAATTGGGCCAACACGTTGGCGGTGGAAGCCACATCCGTGTCGGCGGGCTCCAGTCTGGATGCTCCGATCGATCAATTGCTGCTGACCGTGAAGTCGATTCGTGAAGCGCACCCGGATGATGCGATTGTGCTGTACCTCATCACTGACGGCGAACAGACCTCGAATGTGACGCGTCGTACGTTCTCGTCACTGCGCCAGTATCTCAATGATGGGTTTACCGTGGGCGTCGGCTCGACCGAGGGCGGCAAGATTCCCGTCATCGCCGATGGCGTCAGTGCCGGCGATTCCAACACCACGGACCACTGGGTGGTCGACCCGGATACCGGCGAACCCGGCATCTCCAAGATGGATGAGAAGAACCTTAAAGACATTGCCGACGAGATCAGTGCACGTATGTGGCCGTGAACGCTTCACAGACTTTGGCGGATTCGGTTTCGGCCAAGTCGTCGAAGCAGTGGCGCATGACCACCACGGTCAGGGAACGCACACGCACCACGCCGGTGGTATGGCCGTTGGCCATTGCGTTGGCGATATTGCTTGCCATGGAAGTCGGTGCATGGATCGCAACCTCAAGGAGACTGCTGTGAGAAACAGTAACGAAATCCACGAGAACGATGGCTCGGCGAATACTCGGATGCGGGCGAAGTGTCCGCTTTGGGCACGTATCGTCCTGGCTTGTGGCGCCGTATTGCTGTTGCTGGTTGCCGGCGTGGCGGCAGTAAACCTGTCCGCTTCGATTACGTTCAATCAGGCCACCGCATCATTGAACGCCAATATCAAAGCGGCTCAGGACGAGTCCACGGATATCACCACGCTCAAGGCGCAACAGCAGCAGACCGACGCGCAATTCGACGAGGCCGGGCGAATGCGCACGCTTCTGTTGCCGCAAGTCAAGGACGCCATCGACACCAATGCTTCGATTTCTTCCGAGCTGACAAAGATCACCCTGAAACAGGCCGAGGCGCAGAACAGCGGTTCCGATTCCGGGCAAGCCCAGTCGGCACAGCAATCCGAGAATTCTTCATCCAATGCCAAAAAGGGCGGCGCGTTGACCGACGAACAGAAGAAGCAGGTCGAGGAGCTGATGAAGGCCAATCAGCAATCCACCGATACCCAGTCGAACACCACCCAATCCGAGCAGAAAGCGACGCAGAACAAGGGTACCGGGGCTACCAAGCGTGGTAAGCAGTCGTTCACAGTTGTTCTTTTTTCTCACACCCTCACGGGTCATGGCTTTATCGCGGCTGTTTCCCGGTTTCGGCTGTCGGCTTTGGCATTTATCCAATTTTCGATAGGCCATGGCTGATCCAAGGTATGTCCAAACAGGCTATTTGTGGATAATCGTTACGACTATGCACAACACTTGGGGATAACTTCACCCAAAATCGGCAAGCTAGAACCACATTGGTCGTTCTGGCTGGACAAGCATGAGTCTTGTCCTTTTAGCTGGATATATGAATACCTACACCAGCAACCCAGCACCCATCGATCCCACCGGCGGCTTTGCCGGCAATACGGTGACGCCGTTCGATTACGGCACTTGCCCTTGCCATGCGGCGGTACAGCGTAGTCGCGACCTCGTGTCCGTCCAGCGTGCGGCCACACTGGCGCAATCGGACCAGACGGCGGTGGCCGTGAACCGCTCCAGCAACATCGTGTGGACCGGTAAAGCCGCCGATCTATTCCGATCGCGGCTCAGTCGCACCGCACAGTATTCGGCCAGTCTCGCGCAAGACATGGAGACCACCCACCGATTGGCTTGGGGGTCGTCATGAGCGAGCACGATTACTGGCAAGTGGAATCGTCCGTTTACGGCGGAGTGGGATATGCGCCAGCCACTCTTGAAGAATATGCCGCCATAGCCAAGGCTCTCGATGACGAGGCGGCAGGATTTGCGGCCATAGCCACGGCTTGGGAATCGGCCGCATTACAGTTGCAGTCACATCGGCATAGTGCGCCGATGTGCGTCACCTTGCAGTCGGGCGATCCGAGCGCCGTTGTTCCCGGCCATGTCACTGCACCATATGCCGCGCTGGGCAATCGGTGTTATGACCATGCAACGGCATGTCAGCGGTTGAGCGATGATCTGCGTGGCGCGGCCGATCTGCTGATTCGCGCACACTCTCTGTATTCTCAGGCGGAGATGACGGCTCGGCGCATGTTTACCGAATTATTGCAGGCCGGCACACAGGCCAAACCGGGATATGCCGCGGCGGGTGTTGCCGCTGTGGCGGCGGGCGGCTTTCTGGCCGGCTGGACTATTGACGGCAAACCGAACCCGGCATGGATGTCCACGTTCACCTATCCGTTCCAGGAAGGAGTGCTTAGCGGCGCGGGCGGAATCATTGGCGGCGTACCTATCGGCAAGAGCATTGCGCACACCGATGAGGTCAACAAGGCTGCGGGGAAAATCGCCAATTTCTCCGGCCCGGCGAAAGACGTCGTCCAAGGCAATCATCTGGACGTGCGCGAGGTGCAGGCGAATGCCGACGTTGTCCGCGCAAGCGGATCGGTGGCCGAGTCAATGGAGAATCTGCGCAGGCTCGCCGAAGAGCGGCTCGGCAAAATCGAGCTGAACAGCGGACTCGAATATGGGACCATCGCCATTCAACGCTATGAACGATCTGATGGAACCAACTCCTGGCTGGTCACCATCCCGGGTACCGATGGACAGCCTGACTCACCATTTGGCTGGGCGCAGAACGTGGAACTGATGAGCGCCGATCAGGAGCGCCGCAGGAAAGCGGACAGCGCTCGCATGGTTGCCGAGGCGATGCGTCAGGCAGGCATCGGCAAGGATGAGCCCGTGGCGCTGATCGGCCATTCCCAGGGCGGTATCGTTGCCGCCACGCTTGCCTCGGATTGGGCGGAGGAATATACCATCGAGCATGTGGTGACAGCCGGATCGCCGGTGGCCAATCATCCGATTCCGCAACGCACGTGGGTCACCAGCGTGGAAATCGATGATGAACTGGTCGCCGCACTGGATGGTGCCGCCAACCCGGTCACCGATAACTGGCTCACCGTACAAGGGCATGTATCGCCCGCGCCCGCGGCAACACCATCCACAGTGCATTCGGACGGCTCATGCACTCCCGGCGCAACGCCCATCACCGGTCTGACCCCATATGACGCCGCACCCGTGGCTGGTTCGACCAACGGCAGGGAGTTGTCGCACTGGATCAAATACCATCAGGCCGCCTATCAGAACGCCACCGACCTCGCTCCCCCGCCGTGCAACGCCACGAAGCCCATTTCCAGGAAGTTATCAACGGAGAGCTCAAGGAAACCCGCTACTACCAAGCCGCATGACCCAGTCCGCGACCATTGCCCCTAGCGAGCGAACCACCGAGTTCAGCACGTTCGGCGGTTAAAAGTAAATACCACACTTGACAGAGTTGTCAAGAAAGGAGTTAACAATATAATGACGAGTAGGAGATGGCTCATCAAACTGATGAAGCAAGCGGCAGAACGCAAGAATGTCACGTTTGAAAGTATCAGGCAAGGAGGGAGTCATGAGATATTCCAACTCGATGGACTTATGATTCCCCATCCCACGTCATAACGAAATCGACAACAACCTCGCGGACATTATTTGCAAAGAAGCAGAAGCCAAACTCGGGAAAGGCTGGTATCAGCAGTGAAAACATATCAGGTCATCGTTCGTCCTGGCGAAAAATACTGGATTCTTGAGATTCCCGGTATCGGTTTCACGCAGGCAAGAACAACAGCAGAGATTGAAAGTATGGCACGCGACCTTATCACCGTCATGACACAAGATGCTGATTTCGCACTCACCGTAGAGACAAAGCTGCCGCAATCCGTGCAGGAGCATCTTGATGAAGCTCGGCGACTGCGCAAGGAAGAAGCGGAATGCAGATCGAACGCAGCGCGGGAAACTCGCGCCGCAGCACAAGAACTACATGGCATGGGTCTCGCCCTACAGCAAATAGGCGATATACTCGGGGTCTCACGGCAACGGGCACATCAACTTGTCAATGCTTAGCATCAATCGGCTACCCCACAATGCAATCACCGCAGAGACGCGGCTAGCGCCACTTTCCCGGGATTGTTGCGCTAGCATGCCCGAAACCCCCTCTATCAGCGCAACATTCCCGGGAAAGTGGCGCGCAAAGAGTGTCAGGCGCGTCGCTCGATGAGTGCGCGGCCGGATGCGAGGCGGTCGAGCACACCGGTTTTGGCGATGGCCAGCATCAGATACCAGGCCATCACGCCGCTGATAAGCACGCCGCCGGTGACCTCGGAAATCATGTGCACAATGCCACGCGGGCTGACGAATGACACACCCACGTAGCGAAACAGCATCAGATATGTGCCGTATTCCAAGGCGACCAACGCACCGGATGCAATGGAAATCGGCAGATTGAACATGCGGTAACGGGTCAAGGCGAACGGAATCTCAGCGAAAACACCTTGCAACAGCGCCGAGATAATCACGAAGCCAAATCGAACTGGCTACCAATCACCGTTTCGACCAGCGTGCCGATAAGGTTCACGTACAGCGCCGCTCCGGGTTTGCGCAGAATCAGCACCGCCAGCGTACCGGAGAAGTACCAGACGGCGTGCACGATGCTGGCGAAACCGGGCAGAATCGCGCCGAATACCGAAGAGATCGGCATGTACGCGAAGTTGAATCCCCAGAAGATCACGCCGCAGGCCGCACCCAGCGTGGCACCGACCGCGATATCCAACGGCTGCCATTTCAGTGACGATACGGCAATCGGACGTTTCGGAAGAGTATGAATGGTGGTTGCAGGCATGGTGATCTCCTAGCCTTAAAGGCCGCACACAGTAATCGAACCACGGGCGTTCCTTGACCTGTGCGGCTCGGGCGGGAACGCCGCACCACAGTATAGCCGCTCGGTTCACGGCTGGAAGTACCCTTGGAGGTTATGAAGCTTACCGATATTTCCCCCGCAATCGCATTGACCCCACTCGACGGCCGTTATCACAAGGCCACCGCCCCGCTCGTCGAATACATGAGCGAACCTGCCCTGAACCGCGAACGCATGCGTGTCGAAGTCGAATGGATGATTCTTCTGCCAACGGCTTTGAGGCAACGGCAACCAGCCGATCGTTGACGGCGTCAAGCCGTTCACTGCCGAAGAGCAGGCCTTCCTGCGCGCCATTCCCGAGGACTTCGGCGCCGAAGGCATCAAGCAGCACGCCGCTCATGAGGCCATCACCCACCACGATGTGAAGGCCGTGGAGTACTACATCGATGATCAGATCGACAAGGCTCCGGCCGAGCTGACCAACATCAACGACGAGCTGAAGACCTCGTGCACTTCGCCTGCACGTCCGAAGACATCAACAACCTCTCCATCGCCCGTTGCGTCAAGAACGCGATGGAAAACGTGTGGACCCCGGAGTTCAAGCGCATCATCGACCACCTCGCCGGCAAGGCCGAGGAATTCAAGGATATGCCGCTGCTCTCTCTCACCCACGGCCAGCCGGCCACGCCGACCACACTCGGCAAGGAGCTCGCCGTCTACGTCTACCGTCTGAACCGTCAGCTCAAGCACATCGAAAACCAGGAGTACCTGGGCAAGATCAACGGCGCGACCGGCACGTTCGGTGCCACTTGGCCGCATGCCGGATGTCGACTGGATCGCTGTCTCCCGCGAGTTCGTCACGAACCGCATGGGCCTGACCTGGAACCCGCTGACCACGCAGATCGAAAGCCACGACTGGCAGGCCGAGCTGTACTCCACCGTCTCCCACGCCAACCGCATCATGCACAACCTGTGCGTGGACGTGTGGATGTACATCTCCCGCGGCGTGTTCGCCCAGGTGCCGGTCAAGGGTGCCACTGGTTCCTCCACCATGCCGCACAAGGTCAACCCGATTCGTTTCGAGAACGCCGAAGCCAACTTCGAGATCAGCTGCTCGCTGCTCGACACCCTCTCCGCCACGCTGGTGGAATCCCGTTGGCAGCGCGATCTGACCGATTCGACCACCCAGCGCAACATCGGTTCCGCGCTCGGCTACTCCTTGCTCGCCCTGACCAACCTCATGGGTGGCCTTGAGTCCATCCACCCGAACACCCACGTCATCGAGCGTGAGCTGGATGAGAACTGGGAGGTGCTTGGCGAGCCGATCCAGACCGCCATGCGCGCCTGCGAGCTCAAGGGCCTGCCGGGCATGGATAAGCCGTACGAGAAGGTCAAGGAGCTTATGCGCGGCCACACCATCAACAAGGAACAGGTCGAGCAGTTCATCGACCAGCAGTCCTTCGACCCGGAAACCGCCGCTCGCTTGAAGGCTCTGACCCCCGCCACCTACACCGGTGTGGCCAGCCAGCTCGTCGCTTTCGGCCGCTGAGATAGGCGCGATGCGAGTCTCTCGAGTCCCTCGAATCCTTCGCATCCACCACACTACTGCGCTGAGTCACAAACCAAACCGCAAACTGAACCGAACAAGGACAGGCGTCAGGTAACCATTTCATGACTACTGAACAGGAGCAGTCCACTACGGAAGATCGCCCGGACAAGGCGACCTCCTCCACTACCGACCGGCCGATCGCCTCTGGTGACGGCCGGTCGGCCAGTTTTGCTGTCAGCGGACCGGACAGCCCGGCAACCGACGACAGCAACGATTCCGGACCATACATCGACGACATCGCTCCGCGCCGCACGCGCGACTTCGGCGACCTGACCCGAGCCGGTCTGTCGCTATTGATGGCCGCCGTGGTCATGGTGTTCGCCGTGTATCTGGGCGGCATGACGCGCGGCGTCGAATCCGACGCGCATACCGCCGCCCAAGCCATCAACTGGCTGGCTGCTTTCCCCTCCACCGTACTGACGCAGCTGGCCACCACGGTCATCGTAGTTATCGTGCTCGCTCAGTTGCTCTTGGCCCGCGAATGGCTGCAAGCTGCGGTGTCCGCGCTGGCCATGTTTGCCGGATACGGCATTGTGTGGGTCATATCGACGGCAATCAGCAGTCTGAACGATTTCACCCTGCCAATGGCACTGGTCTCAGCCGCCACCTCATACGGCTCCGGGCTGTTGCCCGACATCTACGCCGGCATGGCGTCCTTCCTGACCGCCGCCGGGCCACGCCGTACCCGCTCCACGGTCAAATGGAGTTGGAATATCCTGTATGCCATCGCCGCGGTGATGGTGGTGCTTTCGTGGCATTCGGTTACCGGCATGCTGGTTTCGATGGCCGCCGGTCGCACGGTGGGCATGCTGATCCGATTCGTGGTCGGCACGCAGAATAAAGGCGTGTGGGGCAAAGATCTCGTCGCAGTGCTCTCAAGCATCGGATTGGAAACCACCTCACTCATCCGGCATCAGGAGCCCGGAATCAGCCATGGCTCATTGTCTGCCACGTTGGATGACGATTTGGCGGAAGGTTCGCGCATCTACGATGTGAAGACCGCGAATAACCGTCGTTTTATCGTTTCCGTCATCGACGCGCAAACCCATACCGTCGGCTATCTGAAGCAACTCTGGGATTGGGTGCGTTTTACCAGCGTGTCCATTCGACGCGATCGTTCCGTGCGCGACGCGTTCAGCATCACTTTGCCATGCTGCTCGGCCTGCACAATATCAAACTGCCCGCGCCCGCCCCCTACGGCATCGCCGATACGGACGAGTCCGCGATTCTGGTGCTGGATGCGCACACCATCGAGTTGCCCGCCAACCTGAACACGCTTACCCAGGCGGACGCCGTAGCGTATATGCGATATCTGTCCGTGGCGAATCGCCGTGGATATACGCACCGACGCATCACGCCTGATACGCTCGCCCGGCTCGAAGATGGCACTGCGGTTATCGCCGGCTGGCTGAATGGCGACAGCGCTTCCGGCCCGGCCAATACCGCACTTGACAAGGTTCAGCTACTCGCGTTGTTCGCCGCACTGATCGGCGTGAAACCGGCAGTCGCGGCGCCCGCGAAGCTTGGGGAGACACGACGTTGACCACGTTGGCCCCGTTCATTCAGAAGTCGCGGTCCCCTCCCCCACACGCGCATTGGCACGTGGGACAAGCAGCTGCTCAAGGAACTGCGAGACCACATCAACACCATAATCGATGAGGAGACCGCCGAATCCGCCGAGCCGGTGACGCTGGCCCGCTTCTCCTGGCGTTCGATGATCACCATGCTGCTGGTCATCGTGGCCGTGGTCGTGGTCTTCACCCAACTGAAGCCCGAGGAGATCATCACCGCGCTGACCAACGCCAACCCGTTGATGGCGGTGGTGACGCTCGCGTTCGGTGTCTGCGGCTGGATCGGCTCGTCGATTTCGCTCGGTTCCCTGATGGCGCGGCACAAGCGTGACAATATGGGCGTCTTCATGAGCCAGGTGGCAGGCGGCTTCGCCACCGTATCCATGCCAGCCGGCGTGGGCCCCTCGTTCGTCAACCTGCAGTTCCTGCGCAAATCCGGCTATCGCAACACCCAGGCGACCGCAATTATGAGCGCCGCGCTCGTGGTGTATTACGCCGTGTACTTCTCCATGCTGGTCATCATCGGCCTGTTCACCGGCCGCAACATGTTCTCCGGCGCAATCCCGACAAACACGTTGGTTATCGTGCTGGGCGTGGTGGTTGTGGTGCTGTCCATTGCGATGATGATTCCGCCGTTGCGCCACTGGGTGACCCGTCGTCTTATGCCGCTGGCCAAGACGTATATCAACCAGCTGCTGGACGTGCTTTCCCAGCCCCGACAGCTCACAGTCAGCTGCCTGGGCGCGCTGTTCCAGAACGCGACCACTGGGCTCGCTTTCTGGGCGGCCCTGCAAGCGTTCGGCTATTCATCGAATCCGATTGAAACGACGTTCGTGTTCATGCTGGCCTATGCGTTGGGTTCCGCAGTGCCCACCCCCGGTGGTTTGGGCGGCGTGGAAGCCGCGCTGACCTTCGCATTCGTGGCGGTCGGAGTGCCGCAGGGCGTGGCGCTTTCCGCCACTTTGCTGCACCGCGTGGTGTTCTACTGGCTGCGCATTCCGCTGGGCGCGGCGGCCATGAAGTGGCTTGACAAGCATAATCTTGTCTGATTCGTCTATTTTCATACCCCCTTCGGGGAAATAGATGTGAAAACCCTTATAAAACGCGGGTTTTCGCAGAAACATGCGCTAGTATCATTGATGACAACATGGACTAAGCAAAAGTGCTTGTCCCCTGACCCAAGAAGGATGCTTTATGGCATACAACAAGTCTGACCTCGTTTCGAAGATCGCCCAGAAGTCCAACCTGACCAAGGCTCAGGCCGAGGCTGCTGTTAACGCCTTCCAGGATGTGTTCGTCGAGGCCATGAAGTCCGGCGAAGGCCTGAAGCTCACCGGCCTGTTCTCCGCTGAGCGCGTCAAGCGCGCCGCTCGCACCGGCCGCAACCCGCGCACTGGCGAGCAGATTGACATTCCGGCTTCCTACGGCGTTCGTATCTCCGCTGGCTCCCTGCTGAAGAAGGCCGTCACCGAGTGACCTTCTGCTCGTAGCGATTACTTCGAGCATTACTGACGACAAAGACCCCGACCGAGATGGTCGGGGTCTTTTTGTTGTGGTGCTGTGACGTGTTGTCCAACCGTATTATTCCGGACTAGTTCAGCGCTTCCATAAGCTGCTCGAATCCCAGGGTGGGCTCGGCCTCGAAGGGATCGAGGAGTATGGCTTCCCGGCGTTCGGGGGCGGTCAGGGTCAGGTGGGTCCAGTCGGCGGAGAACTGGGCTCCGACGTTCAGGGCCGCGTCCACGAACGGCCACGCAGGGCGGCACGGGTGTCGGTCGGCGGATTGTGCACGGCGTATTCCACGTTGTCTCCTGTCAGCAGCTCACGCATCTGGTTGCGGGCTACGAGCGAACCGTACAGGCGACCGTTGGCGATGTCGTGGTAGTCGAGCTCAAGCTGTTCCATCTGGGCGAAGGTGACGTCCGGGCGACGGCGTTTGAGCGCGTCGAACAGACGCTTCTTGGCGGCCCAGTCCACGCGGTCGCGAGCGCATCGTATGCACCACGCTCCAGCGCGTCCAGAACGCGGCTCCACTCCCCCATAATCGTGTCGATCGTGGTGGCCGGCAGCGAACCTGCCAGCGCATCGCCATGGGTTTCGATGAAGGCCTTGACCGCCGCATAATACCGGCGCTGCAGACCCAGTGCGGACACGGATTCGCCTGATTCGAGCGTCAGTTCGGCGCGCGGATTGTCAAGGAATCGACTGACCGTGCGATTGGCGGCAGCCGGATCAGCAAAGGCATACTGCTCGAATCCGGACGGAACGCATGGCGGAAGGCGTCTTCGATCGCGCACAGCACAAGGTGCGTGACGGCAAGCTTCATCCATGTGGACCATTGCGAACGGTTCGAGTCGCCGATGATCACATGCAGCCGGCGGAAGGAGTCGGGGTCGGCGTGCGGTTCGTCGCGCGTGTTGACCATCGGGCGGGAGCGGGTGGTGGCCGAGGAGACGGCCTCGTCCAGGAAGTCCGCGCGCTGGGTGATCTGGAAGCCATCCGGTGTCATGCGGCCGGCACCGGTGTACAGCTGGCGGGTGATAAGGAACGGCAGCAGCTGATGTTCGATGGTCTCCAACGGCACGAAGCGGCGGACCAGGTAGTTTTCGTGGCAGCCGAAGGCGTGGCCGGCGGAGTCGACGTTGTTTTTGAACACGTGGATCGTGGCGTGTGCGCCGTAGGATTCACGTAGCTTGCGCTGGGCTTTCAGGGCTAGGTTGCGCATCACGTGTTCGCCGGCGAGGTCCTGGGCCAGGGCTCGCGCGGATCGCGCGCTTCGGCGGTGGCGTATTCGGGGTGGGATCCGACGTCCAGATACAGACGTGAGCCATTGGCCAGATACGTGTTGGTGGAGCGGGAACGGGAGACGATGGGCTGGAACATGGTCATCGCCACCTGGCCGGCGTCCACGGGGCGTTCGGCACCGGTGACCGCCACGCCGTATTCGGTTTCGACGCCGAAAATACGGCAGAACCCGTCCATCTCGGCGGATGGTACGGGTTCCGTGGCGTGCAGGGAGCGGGTGCCGCTGTCACGCAGTTGGGGCATCACTCGCCGCCTTTTTGCACGAAGCTGTTGACGTATTCCTCGGCGTTGGTTTCCAAGGCGGATTCGATGTCGTCGAGGATGTCGTCCAACACGTCGGCTTGGTCGGTGGACTCGGTTTGGGCGGCGGCCTGCGTGGTGGCGAGGGCGTCGTCTTCCTGGGTCGCGGCCTGCTGTGCTTGAGGTTGTTCGAATTGTTGTGGCATGTTGTCTTCTTCTTGGGCTGTCAAACTCCCCTCAGTCAGCCTTCGGCCGACGGCTCCCCTCACCCGAGGGGAGCCGGAGGAGTCAAAAAATTATCGCTGGTTGATGGAGTCGAGCCACGGATACTGCTGCAGGTAATGCTGCAGTTCGCGGATGATGAGTCCATTGGAGGCCACTACATCGTTATCGTGACGCCAGTGGATGCGTTCGCCGTCCCAACGGCTCAGCGTGCCTGTGCCTCCCAGACCACTACGGTGCCGGCGGCGATGCCCGCGATATCCACACGTGCAGCATCGGCTCGAAGTAGGCGTCATAGGTGCCGTCGGCCACTTTGCACAGGTCGAGCGAGACGGGGCCCACGCGCTTGATGTCGGCCGGGCGTCCGGCGAGCGAGGAGCCACGTCGAGCGCACGCTGCGATTCGCTGGGGATGAAGGACATGCCGTAGCTCAGCACAGAACCATCCAGCGAGGAGGTCATCGACGGCACGACCTTGTCGCGCTTCTCGCCGACCGCGGTTTGTGGATGCGCACGGCACCCGCTCCCCTGGCGGCCAGGTAGGTCAGGCCGAGGCCGGGGCGTGCACGATGCCGATGATCGGCTTGGGCTCGTTGTCCGGG
>ENA-OQDD01000227-OQDD01000227.1-human-gut-metagenome-genome-assembly--contig:-NODE-227-length-23511-cov-2.493628_pt1 | contig 23511 bp, 41 predicted proteins | sample MGYA00242507_ERZ504598 | MGnify/ENA primary metagenome ERZ504598 (study PRJEB26092, sample SAMD00036318) | human gut metagenome | host: Homo sapiens | study: EMG produced TPA metagenomics assembly of...
GGGACGGGTTGCCGTCCGGGTCGCCGCCGCCGAGCGGGCGGCGATTTCGATGTTCTTGATGAGCTTGGCGAAGAGCTTGCCGCGCTTGGCGTCGATGGCGGCCTTCTTGTGCTTGGTGGTCGCCCACTTGGAATGACCTGACATAATGCTCCTAGCAATTATTGAAACGGATGATGTCAAACGAAACGATTGTAGGCCGTTAATCAGACATACCCGTAATGTTTCCGATGATTGTCTTATTGCGCGTACCGATAAAACCGGTTGCGCGGGTGCCGCACCCGGTCAGGCAAGCGGCAAATGATACTGCGGGGCCAGCTGTTCGAATGCCTGGGCATAGGCGTCTCGCTGGTCGGACAGCAGAATCGGCATGGTACGCGTCTGGGCGACGATGGGCATGAAGTTCGCATCGCCATTCCAACGCGGCACCACATGCTGGTGCAGGTGCGCGGCGACTCCGGCACCAGCGACCTCGCCTGATTGATGCCGATGTTGTATCCGTCCGGACGGGAGACGGTCTCCATCACCTTCATGGCGAGGGTGGTGGCCTTCTCGAATTCGAACAGTTCGGCATCGTCGAGTTCGGTGATGAATCCGACGTGACGGTACGGGCAAATCATGAGATGCCCGACATTGTATGGGTAGAGGTTCATGATGCGAACACGTGCGTGCCACGCCAGGCGATGAGCCGTCTTCGTCGGATTTTTTGGGTCCGGCGCAGAACGGGCATTCCTTCGTCTTGGGCTTGGTTGGGCGATCCTCGCTGTTGCGCAGCACATAGGTCATGCGCTGCGGAGTCCACAGTCGTTCGACCGTGTCCTCCTGAGGCGGAAAGTCCGCCGGATTATCGACACGCACGTCAGTCATTTTCGCGCCCTTTCTTGGCTCCCCTCAGAGAGGGGAGCCAGTACCATTCACATCACTCAGCCACAGCAGCGTTGAAGTCGTCGGCGGAGTTCACCTGGACGCGCTTCTTGATGACGGTGAGAATCTGCTCGCGAGCAGTGTCCACCGGCACACCGTTGAGCTGGCTACCGTCGCGGAAGCGGAAGCTGACCGCGTTGTTGTTCATGTCTTCCTCACCGACGATGAGGATGAACGGCACCTTGGACTTGGAGGCGTTGCGAATCTTCTTGCCGAAGCGATCGTCGGAGTAGTCGATCTCGCAACGGACCATCTCATCTTCAAGGGACTTGACGAAGCCGGCCAGATGCGGGGCAAACTCGTCGGCAACCGGCACGCCGAGCACCTGCACGGGGGCCAGCCACGCCGGGAAGGCACCTGCGTAGTGCTCGAGCAGCACGGCGAAGAAGCGTTCGATGGAGCCGAACAGGGCGCGGTGAATCATCACCGGGCGCTGGTGGGTGCCGTCCTTCGCGATGTACTCGAGCTGGAAGCGCTCCGGCAGGTTGAAGTCGAGCTGGATGGTCGAGACCTGCCAGGTGCGGCCGATGGCGTCGCGGGCCTGCACGGAGATCTTCGGGCCGTAGAAGGCGGCGCCGCACGGATCGTCGACGAGCTCGAGGTTGGATTCCTTGGCGACCTCGGCGAGCGTGTTGGTGGCCTCCTCCCAGATCTCGTCGGAGCCGACGTACTTGTTCGGGTCCTTGGTGGACAGCTCGAGGTAGAAGTCGGTCAGGCCAAAGTCCTTGAGCAGGTTCAGCACGAAGGTGAGCAGGCTGGTGAGCTCGTCCTTCATCTGCTCGCGGGTGCAGTAGATGTGGGAGTCGTCCTGGGTGAGGCCGCGCACACGGGTCAGGCCGTGGACCTCGCCGGACTTCTCGTAGCGGTACACGGTGCCGAACTCGAAGAGGCGCAGCGGCAGCTCACGGTAGGAGCGCTGACGCGACTTGAAGATGAGGTTGTGCATCGGGCAGTTCATCGGCTTGAGGTAGTAGTCGGCGCCCGGCTTGGTGATGTTGCCGTCCGCGTCCTTCTCCTCGTCGAGGTGCATGGGCGGGTACATGCCGTCCTTGTACCAGTGCAGGTGGCCGGAGGTCTCGTACAGGCCGCCCTTGGTGATGTGCGGGGTCTGCACGAAGCTGTAGTGGTGCTTGCGGTGCATCTCACGGGAGTAGTCCTCCATAGCGTTGATCACGGCGGCACCCTTCGGGTGGAACACGGCCAGGCCGGGGCCAATTTCATCCGGGAAGGAGAACAGGTCCATCTCGGCGCCGAGCTTGCGGTGATCGCGCTTGGCGGCTTCTTCCAGGCGGGTCTGGTAGGCCTTGAGGTCTTCCTTGGTGGCCCATGCGGTGCCGTAGACGCGCTGCATGGTCGGGTTCTTCTCGGAACCACGCCAGTAGGCGGCGGCGGAACGCTCGATCTTGAAGGCCTTGATGTAGCGGGTGTTCGGCAGGTGCGGGCCGCGGCACAGGTCCTTCCAAACCACATTGCCATCACGGTCTACGTTGTCGTAGAAGCTGAGCTCCTTTTCGGAGATCTCGGTGGCGGCGGCCGGGTCGAGGTGTGCTTCCTTGTCTTCGATCAGTTCGATCTTAAAGGGCTGGTCGGCCTCTTCCTTCAGAGCCTCTTCCTCGGTCACGGAACGACGGCGGAAGGACTGGGAGGACTTGATGATGCGCTGCATGCGCTTCTCGATGTCCTTGAGGTCGTTCGGGGTGAAGGGCTGGTCGACCTGGAAGTCGTAGTAGAAGCCGTCCTTGATGACGGGGCGACGCCGAGCTTGGCGTTCGGGTAGACTTCCTGCACGGCCTGGGCCATGACGTGGGTGGCCGAGTGACGCATGATTGCGAGGCCGTCTTCGGAGTCGAGGGCGATGGGGTCGACGGTATCGCCATCGTTCAGCGGCGTGTACAGGTCACGGTTCTCGCCGTTGATCTTGACCGCGATGATGTTCTTGTCTTCCGCGAACAGTTCTACGCCGGTGGTGGTTGCTTCCACCTCCTTCGCTTCGCCGTTGACGGTTATGGAGATGGTAGCTTGCGCATGATTTGTCCTTTGCTATCGGGGCCCACGGTACTAATGTGCAGGCCTGGACTGGTTAATCAACGTAGGACACGATAGGTTGGGCGTGCGACAAATACCACCAGCATCTGAACCAATACGAAAAAACCTCGCCGAAGCGAGGTTTCGTTGTGGAGCGGACAACGGGACTCGAACCCGCGGTCTCAACCTTGGCAAGGTTGCGCTTTACCAACTAAGCTATGTCCGCAAAGGAATCCGCCGTGAGAAGCGGAATCCAGTGGGCGATGTAGGAATCGAACCTACGACCCCTTCGGTGTGAACGAAGTGCGCTAGCCGCTGCGCCAATCGCCCGAATACTCGGTTCTTCAGTTATATCCAGTCGAATTGCTTCGACTTTCGTGGGCGATACAAGATTCGAACTTGTGACCCCTTCCGTGTCAGGGAAGTGCGCTACCACTGCGCCAACCGCCCGGGTCATATTTCATCCCATTGAATTGCTTCGCTGGTCTGAGAGGTGGGTACGAGAGTCGAACTCGTCTATACGGCTTTGCAGGCCGCTGCCTAACCGCTTGGCTAACCCACCGTAAGGTCTGTCAACTCACGGACCTAGAGCGGACAACGGGACTCGAACCCGCGGTCTCAACCTTGGCAAGGTTGCGCTTTACCAACTAAGCTATGTCCGCGTGTGTTTCCTTGGCGAGGTCTCCCTACCGAAGCACGAGTGTTTACTATACTCACATGCGTGTAGTTCGTCCAGCTGCGGCGTGTCGCCTGTAATTGCATACTCTCGCTTATGGCTAAAGCGTGCGCTTCGGGCAATGAATTCCAGTTACTCTAGAGGTATGAGTGAAGCAGCGAAGGACACCGGCGCAGTATTGATCGCCGCATTCGAGGGATGGAATGATGCCTGTCAGGCGGCGACGAACGCGGTGCGCCATCTGGTCAAGCGATATGAGTCCCGCGAGATTCGTCATATTAGATGTGATGATTTCTATGACTATCAGGTTGCCCGTCCTATGCTGTGCCATGTTTCGGGTCGCACCAATCTTATCTGGCCACAGACCACGTTCTACGACATCACGTTGGACGCAGGCAAGCGTATCTATGCGCAGATCGCCCCCGAACCAAACTATCGGTGGAAGGAATACTGTAGCCAGAGTCTGGCCATTGCCGATGAGCTGGATGTCAATCGGATCATTACGTTAGGTTCGATGTTCTCCGATTGCCCGCATACCCGTCCGTTGCCCATCGCCGTCAGCGACGGAGACTGTCAATGCGAAGGAGACCGGTCGTATAACGGCCCGGTGGGCATTCCTACTGTTCTGGATGTAGCTGCCGCACAACAAGGATTTGCTCATTCCTCGATGTGGGTGTCCATCCCCCAATATTTGGGCAGCGACGAATGCTCTGCCGGCACTATACGATTGCTGGATGCGTTGGGCAAGTATATCGGCTTCATCTTCGATACGGCAGACCTGAAGCAGAAAGCCGAACAGTGGAAGGCGCAGGCATCGATACTGGTTCGTTGCAATGACCAGCTTCATGATTATGTGGAGCATTTGGAGCACGACTACGACTTGCAGCAGAAAGCCGAGGCGGAGGCTTCATTGGGAGCGCCCCAGGCTGAACAACTGGTCAAAGAAGCGGAAGCGTTTCTACGCCAGATGGGCAATTAGCCCTATATACACAATATCCCGCTGACGGGAGCTGGCTCGCGTAGCGAGACTGAGGGTGGTTCTGCTGGCATATTCCAGTGACCACCCTCAGTCAGCTTCGCTGACACTCCGCCGGCGGGAGCACCATTAATATTGAGTCGCCTATCGACCCGTCTTATGCCGCAGCCACCACGGAGGGATCGATGGCCGGCAGCACGCCCACAATCAGCAGCAAGGCGACGACCACAGCCAAACCGATGCGGTAGATGGCGAAGGCCTTATAGGAGAAGTTCGATACGAACTTCAGGAATCCGATGATCACGATGTAGCCGAGTACGAAGCTGATGACCATGGCTACGAGGGTCGGCCCCCAGCCGGGGAACATCGCATCGGTTTTGTAGTTCTTCACGGCCTTGATGGCTTCGAGCAAACCTGAGCCGAACACCGCGGGAATGGCCATCAGGAAGCTCAGACGCACAGCGGCCTCACGCGTGTAGCCCAGTGCGCGACCGACGGTGATGGTGCCGCCGGAGCGGGACACACCAGGAATCAGCGCCATGGACTGGCCCAAACCGAAGAGGAATGCATCACGATACGTCATATCATTCATGGTTTGTTCTGGCGAGCTTGGCATCCACCATCCACAGCAGAATGCCGAATACCAACAGCACGGTTACCGTAATCCACAGGTTGCGCAACGAGGTTTCGATGACGTTCTGCAGAGTGAAGCCGAGGATAATAATCGGAATCGAGCCGACGATAATGTTCCAGCCGAGTGTGGCGTAATTGTCGCCGCGGCCCATGCGGGCCTTCCAATCCTTGCCGTTCTTGCCGAACAGGCAGCTGAACCAGTGAGTAAGGATATTGATGATGTCGTGACGGAAATACAGAATCACCGCAAGTTCGGTGCCGATTTGGATGATGGCGGTAAACGCCGCACCGGGATCAGAGCCCAGCATCAAATCGCCGAAAATACGGATATGCGCGCTGGAGGATACCGGGAGATATTCGGTCAGCGCCTGAACGATGCCGAGAATGATCGCTTGGAAAAAAATTCATAACCCCTCGTGATTTCTAAGTATTTGATGTGTTATGACGATGAACACCCTACCCAAGGGGGTGTAGAACAACACTAAGAATCGGTAACATCCACGGCTTCTACAATGAAAGTGGATATAGTACGTAAGCGACGAAGGGAGCATTATGGCCACGTATCGCAAAAGCAGGGCATTCGCACCGGAAGGATTCTTCGAATGCGAGGGTCGAGGACTCGAATGGTTGGGAGCGGCTCATGCGCAAGGCGGCCCGCGCGTGGTGCAGGTATACGGCTGGGGCAAGGATTATCTGGATATCGAACGTGTGGGTAGCGCGTCCCCCACGCCTCAGGCGGCACGAGCTTTTGGCGCGGCTCTGGCCCGTATGCATGATGCGGGTGCCAAGTATTTCGGGTCTGCGCCTGACGGATATAACGGCACATGCTATTTCGGACCATTGCAGGACCCGGTGAAAATGGATACCGGCGAGTGGACCGACCCGATCAGCTATTTCGCTGATGGACGTCTGCGCCCGATGGTCAACCTTGGTGTGAAACGTGGCGAGCTGGATAAGCGCGATGTCGAGTTGACTGAGCGTGTGATTGAAGCGCTGCCGGATCTGATGGGCCGCGCCGCGGCCGACAAGCCGGCGCGCATCCACGGTGATCTGTGGAGCGGCAATGTGATGTGGACCGCCGATTCCGGGCAGTCCGAGGCCGTGCTCATCGACCCGGCGGCACATGGCGGTCATCGCGAGGAGGATCTGGCTATGCTGCACCTGTTCGGTATGAGCTATCTGAGCGAAATCACCGAGGGCTACCAGTCCGTACATCCATTGAAGGCCGGATGGCAGGAGCGCATCACGCTCTGGCAGCTCTACCCCATCGCCGGCCACTGCGTCTTCTTCGGCGGCGGCTACGTCAACGAATACCGCTCCATGTGCCGCTCCCTGCTGAAGTAACAGACTTGGCTCCCCTCAGAGGGGGAGCCAAGAACGCATCCGCTCTCAGCTCAGTGCGTCCTTCAACTTGCGAAGAAACCACCATTCGCAGGAATGGCGTGATTCCAACGTTTCTGAGGGTTTCAGACGGGCTTCAAAACGTTTTTGCCCACATTTTGCCCACATTCTTCCACGCCCGTCTCCACCTGCACGGCGGCATCGAGCAGACGGGCCACGTCCATAAGGTCGCTGTCGAACAGATCCGCGTACACGTCCACGTCATGCTCGCGTTCTTGTGGCCCAGCATCCTCTGCAGGGCCTTGACGTTCGCGCCCGCATGCACGGCCAACGAGGCGGCGGTGTGACGCAGGTCGTGAGGCACCGGCCAATCGTCCCGCTTCCAGCCCAGACGGGTGAGCGTGTGCGTCCACCATCCCGTCTCGCGGGCGAGGCTCTGCTTGCGGATAGGGCCTCCACGCACGTCACGGAACACGCGCTCCTCGTGTTCGCGTTGCTCGCATATCGGTTTGAGCGCGTCCATGACTATGCGGGGCATGGGCACGTCACGGCGTTCGTGGTTCTTCGGGGTGCCCTCGGCCCATTTGGCGTTGACGTATACGAGGTTGCGGCGCACGTGCAGTATGCCGGCGTCGAAGTCGAGATCGCGTCTTTGTAATCCGGCCGCTTCGCCCCATCTCAGCCCGCAGAAGCCCAATAGCAGTATGAGCGCCCGGCGCTCCTCTCCCAGCTTCCGGCAGTTCGACGCTTCGTTGGCGAGTGCCAGCAGTCTGGTAATGGTCAGGTAGATGCGGCGATCCTTGCGTTTGGGAGTCTCGGCAGTTCGATGCCGTCGCACGGTTGGAGGAGATGAGCTTGTCCCGCACAGCCATGCTGCATATGCCCTGCATGATCTGGTATGGGCGGCTGACGGATGGTGCGCCGGACTTATCGATTATGCTTCCGACCCATGCCTGGACTTCGGCGTGTGTGATGCTGCCTATCTGCCGTTCTGCCCATTTGGCCTCGCAGTGGCATTTCCATGCGCTGTCCATGTTGGAACCCGAAGTCGCCTTCCAAAACGGCTTCTTTTCGGCAATCCACTGGTCATGCAGCGTGCCTATGCGTTGTTTGCCGCCTTCCGGGTCGATGTAGCTGCCGGTGGCCTTGGCTATGGTGACGTGTTCCGCAGCCCACGTCTCCGCGTCAATCTTGCGGCGGAAGCCCCTCTTGTCGGTTTGCGTGCCGTCGGGTTTCCGATAGCGGACTCGATACCTGTTTTCGCCTTTGGCCGTCCTGTATCTGGTGATGTTCGCCATGATTTTTTCACTCGCTCATACTTGTTTTCGGTTTTAACGTGTTTTAACTGGTATTAATGTGTTTTAATGAGATTTGACGGATAACAGGGAAATTAATAAAATATTCTCTTTACGCCAAAATCGGAAAGGAGACGGCCATGACCATGACCGATACCGGCGTGAAGCCGATTCCGGCATACGTGCCGCCCGAGGACGGCAAGCCATGCAACGCCGTGGACGAGAAATGGATGAAGCTGACCCGCAGCGCCCGCCATTACATGGAACGCAGGGCAAAGGCCCGGAAGGAAACCATCGATGGGTCTGAAGCTCGTCATTGAGCGCGAATGCTCCAGAGACCATCAGACGGCCTCAGGCAGTTCCTGTGCTGTGAACCTGGAGGCCCCGAATGGGCGATGGACCCGCAACGCTACATACGTGACCTCAGCGTGCGCAAGACCCCGAAGGGATCATGCGCACGCTTCTTGTCGTATCCGGAGATATTCCCCTGCATGATGACGTGGTCGGCTTCTGCGAATACGGCGTAGCCGTGGAAACGACCGATGAGCATGAGGCGTCTACCAGATCTCGTATATCGCCACCGCTTTGAAGGTGCGTGGCACACATCTCGGAGACACTCTGCTCTCCTCGGTTATCGTGCGCCTGCGTGACGATGCCTGGCGTTTCAACCGCACGCCACTCGTGCTCACCCAGGTGGATCCGCGCAACAAGCCCAGCATGGACCTGTTCACACGATTCGGATTCATGGACGAGGGGCCGGATCCCGACGACCCGGAATACCATCTGCTGTCCCTGGAGTTTACCCCGCAGGAGCGCGGAAACTACTTCGGCAGCACACTCGCGTTCTTCTGACATTTCGGGTATAGCTCCGCCAGCCTATCGGCTATGATGGGGAGGCGAAGCGTCCTCCTTTCTTGAACTAGCTGGATTCTTCAACCGCCCTATCGGTGTGCAAGACCGATAGGGCAATTCTTTCTAATCGAAATTCAATACGATGTTTTTGCCTATTGTGCGTTTTGCTGACCTCATATATGCGGCCAACTCCACTCTGTCGATAGGGTCACTTATCCACATATATTCGGCAGGGTTAAGGCTGATACTGAATGTTGCATCACCTTTTTGGTCATACTTCCATGTGTAGTCGGAAGAAGAAATCGATGTTTTGCTTCCGTCTGCTTTCACGATGGTATTAGCATCATTCCCGAGCGGGAGGAACGAGGCTTCATCGCCAGTAACGGAATAAACGGTAATCAGCGGACTATATTCAACTTTGCCGCTCGTGTTTATCTGAATATCACCATCGATGATCTTTACAGTTGCGGAAAGAAAAGCCGTCTCTCCAGATTTCTCTCCGGACTGCTGTTTTAGTTGCTCACTCGCGTCCTGCTTGTCTGACTCGTTGTTCAATCCGCGAATATCTCCAAATGTCAGTATCGACGGCCGGTCATTTGTTCCTCCAACGTCACACACGACCGTCTGGACTACAGACTGATTAACCGTTGCATCGTTGAAGATAACGCGAATAGTTCCATCATCATTATCGGTTATATCCACATTGCTGAGCTTGTAGTAAAAACCTTTGGGCGCTTCGATTTTCGCTTGACGTTTACATGCGGTAAGGGCATGTCCTTCAGTCAATGGCGCGGGTTCCCCGCAAGAGGCCAAGGACACAACCATAGCCATACAACATAGAAGTGTAATCGTTTTCTTCATTTCATCCTCTTCCTATACAGTCACGTTGTCATGTAGCCACTGTCGATAATCCTGGATGATTTGGATGGTGACATTGAGCTCGGCGGCTATCTGGTACGGGTTGCCGTCATACATACGTTCGGCCAAAGCGTATTCGGCCGGGTTGATAAGCAGTATCGCGGTCTCGTGTCTGCATCGTTGTTCGAGTTTGCCGCCGCGGCAGCCGTTGCTGGTGTCGTCGCCGTGTTGCCAGTGGACGAGTTCGTGGACGAGGGCGCAGCGTTTGCGCGTGTAGGTGATGCGCCGGTCGATGAGCACGGTGTTGGTGGCGAGGCAGTATATGCCGTCGAGTTTGCCGGGAAGCCACGCGCTGGCCACATGCAGGTCTGGTGCAACGTCGTACAATGCCATGCGCATCTGCCCGTAGCTCATGCGCGGCGACAACGGGAGCGGATCCGTCATGCGGGGTCATCTCCGTCGCCATCAAACTTGTGGCCGTCCTCATAGGCGGCGATATCGAGATCGCCGCGCTTGAGCTTATTGAGAGTTTCGGCCGCACGAGACTGCTCGCTGTTGACGGATTCGATGAGTTCGCATGGTGTCATGTTCCAGAGTTCGCAGAGTTTTTCGATGTCGCCGAGGGCCCATTCGTTTTCGTCTTTGATTCGGGAGTTGACGTAGGTCGCGCCTCGGTCGATGAGTTTCGCGATTTCCCTGTTGGAGATGCGGCGTATTCCCATTTGCGCTCTGATGGCGGCGCTTACCGTCAGCGCGAAATCGCTGACACCAATCTTGTTACTTCCCATAGCTTCATAATAGCGCGTAATTGCGCGAACACGCGCGACGTTAATTTTCTTAGTAGTGCAAATCCTTTAAGTTGCACGCAATTGCGACACGCCGTAATTTGTATACGCTCGCAATTGCGTGCATACTGTAGCCATCGCTCAAACACGGAACACAAAAGGAGGCAACCGTGACAAAGCTCAGCGAACAAGCGGCGGCTCGAATCAGAGCAGTGATGGCCGCACAGAAAATCAGCGTCGCGGACTACGCGAAACAAACCGGCCAGTCGGTGGACGTGGTCTCACGCAGAATCAACGGCAAGGTAGACCTGTCCCTCACGGACGTCGAGACTTTCGCCAAGCTCACCGGCTATCAGCCCGGCGACTTCCTCAACGACCAGTTCGTACTGGGCGCGCAGCAGGAGGCGGTGGCGTGATGGTTAGGACCTACCGGCTTGGTGGCGCGGAACGTGAGAGGGCCCGTGCGCTGATTCGTATTCTCGGCATCGACATGGATCGTGTCAGATGGTTGGACGGCCACCCGATGACGGTTCGCGTGTTCGATGACGGCAAATGCTGGGTCGAATACACGGGACTCGTCGTCTGCGACAAGGAAGACATTGGCTTCTGTCTCCGTGGGCTCGAGCCCGTGGATGTCGGGCCGGGGTCTATAGGGACAGGATCCGGGAACGCCGGAACAGGATTCTTCGCGAAGATACGCGGATGTCTCTCGATTTCGAGGTCTCGACCATCGCGACGATGACGGTGCCGGACTCATGGCGCTTGAGCTTGGAGGCTCCACGGTATTCGACGATAGCGCCGCCAGTCGGCGTCACCCGAATGTCTCGTTCGGTGAGCCACCCGTTGTTGCGCAGTATCCACCCGTCCCCATCCGTCTTCTCCACTCCCCAATCGGTCGAGAGGTACAGGCGTCGTTCCGCGTCGAAGGACAGCAGCAACGCCGTCAATCCCATCCAGTTGTCCGCCAGCCATTTCCACATGGCTCAGATTCTAGCCACAAAAAAATGCCGCCGATTGGAGCGGCGGCGAATGTCAGATTGAAAGAAGGTCCAAAATGACTGAATCCAATGTACAGCCCTTCGAGTTTCGGGGCAACCCGGTCGCCACGGTGACCGCCGAGAACGGGACGGTGCTGTTCTGCGCGAAGCACGTCGCCACCGCACTCGGATACAGCAACACCAACGACGCAATCAGGAAGCACTGCCGTCATATCGATGGGGTCGCGAATCGCTACCCCATCACCGACAGCCTCGGCCGCACCCAACAGGCCGTGTTCCTCACCGAAGGCGACGTGTACCGCCTCATCGCCAGCAGCAAGCTCCCCAGCGCGGTCGAGTTCGAGCATTGGCTGTTCGACGAGGTCGTACCCCAAATCCGTCGCACCGGCGGTTACATTCCCCAGGGCGAGACCCCGGAGGAGACGATGGCGCGCGCGGTGCTCATCGCGCAGAAGACCATCGAAGAACAACGGAAGCAGTTGGGCGAGCAGAAGCCGAAGGTGTTGTTCGCGGACGCGGTGGCCACGAGCAAGAGGAGCATTCTGATCGGCGAATTGGCGAAGATCCTCAAACAGAACGGCGTGAAGACCGGCCAGAACCGGTTGTTCAAGCAATTGCGTGAGGACGGTTTCCTGATGAAGCGCAACGGGAATCCGAACATGCCGACGCAGAGGAGCATGGAACTGGGTTTGTTCGAGGTCAAGAAAACATCGATCGCCCATTCGGATGGTCATGTGTCGTTGAACTTCACGACGAAGGTCACGCCCAAGGGTCAGCAGTACCTCATCCAGAAGTATCTGGGCTGCACTCCCCTTGACTTGGAAGCGGGTGCGTGATGGCCGGTAGTCAAATCGAATCGTCTCTTGACGGCTGGCCGATCGCCAAGGTGGCGAGCTTCCTCGGTGTCTCGAAGGGCAGTCTCTACGTGTGGTCGTGCCACGACAAGTGGGGAGGCCGGTATCCGCCCGCGCCGAAACGCGTAGGCCGCAGGCTCGTTTGGAATCCACAGGAGGTCATCGACTACCGTGACCGGCGGTGCGCGATAAGCCGCAGGGAGCTGGTCTACGGCGAATAAGGGTTTCCCGGATTCAAAACCGGGAGAAAAGGAAAAGGTGCCGGCGTCGCACTGCCAAGGTTCACGCCGGCACCAACATCACCAATCACATTGAAAGGAAAACAAGTGATGTCAGGACACAAGATTACCGGGATCCACGCCATCGGCGTCGAGGTTCCCGAGGACATGTCGCTCAAGGAGCTCATGGAGCGGCTGCTTGAGGGAGGAGAGGCTGAGTTGGAGAAGGAGTTGGACGAGGAGACGCGCCAGCCGGAAACCGGCAAGTGCGATTGTCCGGTGTGCGATCCAGACAAGGACACCGTGGAGGAAAGATTGTTCCATCCGGTCGATCAGTGGCAGCACGCCGTCGATGTGGCCAGTGACGTGCATGACGCGGCCGGCTCTCTCGAACACGCGCTGTTCGAGCTGGGTGAGAACCAGTTGGCGTTCGAGGCGTCGATGATCCTCAGCCAGTCGCTGACCCTGCTGCGTGCCATCCAACGCAAGCGCAAGGAGGTTGCGGAATGAGCATCGAAGCGTTGCGCAAAAAGAAGCGTATGCGCCGACCCCGGCCGAGGTTAACGGACGGGCAGAAATCGGCCGTATTACTGGCTCTCACGTTCTTCGAGGGTTGGCTGGTCGGTTTCGCCGGCACGCATAGTCGCATCCCCAGTCCGGTGGGTACGCCGCAGTGATGATAACCGGCTCGCTCGCATTGGCGGTCGTATTGCCGCTCGTGTTCGTGGGAATCCTGTTGAAGTGGGGTGGCGATGGAACAGCCGAGTGAATTCGCTCTTTGTCTGCCGGGCAACCCGGTGCCGAAGGGGCGTCCCCGCGTCTACAACGGGCACGCGATGACACCGAAACGCACCGTCAGGGCGGAGGAACGCCTGTTCGCCGAATTCAGGCTCAAATACCCGCAGGCGAAACCATACCAGTGCCCGGTCAGGTTGGAGGCCGAATTCTGGATGAGCCATCGCGGCCGTCCGGATCTCGACAACCTTTTGAAGCTGGTTTTGGACTCCCTGAACGGCGTCGCCTACGTGGACGACGCGCAGGTCGTCGAATCGCATGTCAGCAAGCGCATGCCCGACCTGTGGGTGTACGGGGCCAAAGGCCGCTACCGGAAGCGCAAGAGCGGCGACCCCTACACGTGTTGCGGGCATGAGTACGAGCCACATCTCTATATCCGAATCAAGCCGCTCCCCGAATGGGAGCCGAAGGAAAGGAAACAATCATGAGCAAGCCTATCAACGAACCCCGTCTGGTGCAGCAGGCGCTGATAGCGGACGAGGATCTGAGTTTCGAACTGGCGGCTTTGGTGCCGCCGGCGAACGGCATCACGAACGCGGCCAGCACATTCATCGACCGGGCGACCAAACTGTTGCTGTCCGACAAGATCATACTCACCGACGAGCAGCATACGGCCGTCACGTCGGCCATCGCCGTCGCCCAACTGACCGTCAAGGAGGGTGCGGCCGTGTCGAAGCTGCTGCGCAACCCGGACGCTTCGGCGGACATCATAGCCGGACTGCGACTCACCTCCAAGGACAGGCAGGATGCCCGATAAACGTCTTTGGATGCCGCGTTGCAGGACATGCGGGCCGCTCGGCAAGCCCACCGGACTGGACGAGGCGGTCACCTGCTGCAACCGGCACACGAACCAGACCAAGCATCAGACGGCGTGGTATCCCACCTACGCCCAAATCATCGTGAAAGGCACATCAAATGACTCCATCAACCATTGAAAACACAGAGGCCGTGAACCCGGACGGGGAATTGCGACAGGGCCTGTTCGAGGCGCAGGCGGCGCGCATCGTCGAACTGCAGACCGAGATCGCCAGCCGACAGGAGGAAATCGACAATCTCAAATCCCTGATTCTCGACTCGCATCCGGTCGGCACCTACCAGGCCGGCAACCTGAAGGTGCAGGTCAAGCCGGGCGCGCGCCGCATCAACGCCGGCACGTTCGAAAAGCCTACCCGGCCACCAAGTATCCCGGAGCCTACCAGTTGCGGCCGCGGCCGCTCAGCCAGTTGGAGAAGCTGCTGCCGGCGGACGCGGTGGCCGATTACGCGATGAGCGGCAAGCCTATGGTGGTGGTCTCATGAGCGCGGAACTGTCCAGCCTGGGCATCGCCAGATCGTGGAAAGCGTTATCGCCGACTACGACCTGCACGACGAGGACGGCAACGAGCTGACCGACGACCTGTACGTCATCCGTTCCGAGCAGCTCGACGAGCTGGGCCTCACCGTCGCCAGACGCATCCACAAGGCGACGCGCGAACTGGAGGCGCAGGGCAAGACCGGTTTTCCCGTGCATTCGATGCCTTCGGCAGCATGCCGGTAACCATCGCGAAGGACGGCGACCGCACCTACACGCTGCGCTTCGACAATTCGGACGAGGCGGTGGCCATCACACGGCTCAGCCGGACCGCACTCACGGACATCAAGAAACAGATCAACGAGTTTTTGAAGGAGGTGAAGAACCGTGAGCATGAATGAGGCGGTATTGGCCGTCGCACAAGCCCAGCAGCAGGGTGATGCGATACCAGTGGACACACCGCCCATGACCCAGTCGGCACCCGGCATGGGCAAGCCGCCAGTCACGCCGAAAACCAAAATCGGCACGATGGAGGAACCCAGGTTGTGGCCGAAGATTCGCGGCATCATCGAGGCGGACATCGTCAACAAGCCGCGCAACCTACAGCGTGAGCTCGGACCCAGCGAACTGGGCACGGACTGCCTGCACTGTCTGGCGGCGAAGCTGGCGGGCTGGGAACAGTCGAAGCAGCCGGCATGGCTGCCTACACGGGCACCTGTCTGCACGAGCATTTCGAACGCCTGTTCTCCAACCCGCAGGTCATGTACGGCGGCCAGGTGTTCGACGGACCCGCCCCCGAGGAGCTCAAACCGTTGTATTGCACCGAGTACACGGTGACCGTGGGCCGGTTGAACGGCCTCACGGGCGGCTACGACATCAAGGGCAGCATCGACCTGTGGGACGTGGCCGAAGGCGCGACCATCGACTGGAAGTACGTGAACGACAACTCCACACTGAAGCTCGCGAGGGCCCACGGCCCATCGCAGACATACCGGGTGCAGGCCAGCCTGTACGGAATAGGGCTCAGGAACGAGGGCGTGGACGTGCGGCTCAGCTGTATTTACTTCCTCCCCCGCAACAGCCAGACGCTCAATGACGCCTACCCGTGGGAGCGGGAGTTCGACGAGAAGCCGGGCATGTGGGCCTTGTCACGGGCGAACCTGCTCGCGAACCTGCTCGACGTGATAGAGCTCGCCGACGGGCCCAAGATGCGTGACTCGTGGATCCGCCGACTACCACACAGCACGGGGCATTGCTTCGACTGCAACACGTGGCCGGACTCGACCACGCTCCCCGAATTCGACGAACAGGCATGGCCCGAAGTGCCGGACCAATGGCTGCAGCTCATGGACCTGCTCGAACCCGAATACCAGTCACCAAGTAAAAAAAACAACGAAAGGAACACGACAATGTTCGGACAACCACAACAGTACGGGTACCCGCAGCAGGGGTACGGCTACCAGCAGCCCCAACGACAGCCCGCCCAGTTGAGCTCGCTCGGCGACCTGCTCGCCGGCAACAGCGCCAAAGCGTACTTCGGCGCGAACAGCCAGCCCGGAGACTCGGTGACCGGCGTCATCGAAAAAATCGAGACCACGCAGGTCAACGACTTCCAGACCAAACAGCCCGCCTATTGGAACGACGGACGCCCGAAGGAGCAGATCCACGTCATCATCCAGACCCAGTTGCGCGACCCGAGCGTGGATGACGACGACGGCCGCCGCTCGCTCTGGATCAAGGGTATGGGGCATCCAGCTCAAGGCGTTTCGCGAGGCCTGCCGTCAGGCGGGCGTGAAGATCCCGAAGCCGGGCGACACCATCACGGAACGGTTCGTGGGTCTCGACCCGCGGGGCGACGCGCCCCAGCCGCCGAAGGTGTTCGAATTCCACATCGAACCCGCGTCCAGCGTCAACAATCTCGTGAACGGCAGCCAACCCCAGCAGCCCGGCATGCAGCAAGCCCAGCCGGCATACCCGCAGCAGCAGTACGCGCCCCAGCAGCCCATGCAGGCCCCGAATCAGGGATATGCGCCGGCTCCGGTCGACCCATGGAACCCGCCGACGCAGCAGCAGCCGCAGCAACCCGCCCAGCCGGTACAGCTCGGCCAGCCACAGCAGCAGCTGATCCGATGAAGGTCAACCAGTTGAAGGCCGTGGGCAAAAGCCCGCAGGAGATAGCCGCATTGTTGGGCGTGCCGGTCGAAGCGGTCACCGCCGTCACCGACCAGGCGCAACCCCAATACCACGGGGGTTCCGAACAGATGCCGGAAACAGGTGAATTCTGATGGACGAACTGCTGAAACATTTGCAGAACCAGTGGATCGAACTGGTGAAGGACATGGATTCCCTCGCCTCCGACCAGGCCGGTTTTGTGACGTCGACTCGGAAAGCCTGCAGCTCATGAGTGTGAGACTCGTGCTCCTGGGCTGGCACAAGAGCAAGGATTCCGACAAGGACTGAGTCCAGTCCCGACCGCCGTAGCCGTATCCAAGCGGCCGGCACGTATGCAAAGGCGTGCACGGCACCACACATATTCACATCACATCAAAGGAGTTTCAAGGATGACCGACATCTACGGATACGCGGCAGCCGCGCCACTGTACCGTGCGGCGGGCTGGATGCAGGTCATCCCCCTGCCGGAAGGCGCAAGACCCCACCACCCAGCGGTTTCACTGGACGCAGCCGCAAACCCGTCACCGACGAGCAGGTGCGGTTCTGGTCGCAGGCAACCCCGGACGCGAACACGGGAATCGTCATCCCCGAAGGCGTATTGGTGTTGGACATCGACGCCGCACAAGGCCATCAGGTCAAGGCGGACGGGGCGAAAGGCATCAGCGAACTCTCTCAGGAACTGGGCATGCTTCCGGCCACGTGGAGCAGCACGGCGCACGGCATCGACAGTCCGGCACGCCACCTGTTCTACAAGGTGCCCGAAGGCCTCGCGTGGAAGGGCGGCGCCATCGAGGGCGTCGACATCCTGCAGCCCGGCCACCGGTATTCCGTGGTCTGGCCGTCGATCCACCCGAGTGGCGAAATGTACTGCTGGTACACGCCCAGCGGCAGGGTTGCCAGCACGCTCCCCCGCATCAGCGATCTGGCGACCCTGCCATGGAAGTGGGTGGACTACCTGCGCAAACCCGACAGAGTGTCGAATTCGACCACTTTAACTCCCTCGTATTCAAGGGAATACGACGACCGCATGTGCAAGGCGGTCAACACGTTCCTCAACAAGACGCTCGCCAACCCGGCAAGCAAAGGCTCAAGGCATGACACCACGCTGCAGGCCGTCTGGGCGTTGGTTAACTTCGCGCAGGAAGGCCATCGTGGAGCGCTCGACGCCATCAGCCAATTGAAGCCACGGTTCATCGCCGAGGTGGCCCCCGACCGTCAAGGCAAGGAGCGTGAGGCGGCACGCGAATGGGCCAGCATTCTCAGCGGCGCGATGGAGAAGGTCAACGGCGTGCAATCGCATGTGGATCCGTGCGAGCAGTCGAAAATCGAACGCATGACGCCCGGCGAGTTCGACGAACTCACCCAAAACGCGGCTGCGAGTCAAATGGAGGAAAGTCACCCGGAAGCAGTTCAAAACACTGGAACAATGCCGGTTCAAGCCGGTTCAACACCCGTCGCATCGGTTCAAAACGGTTCAATGGAAAGTCACGAGGCAAGTAAAAACGCCTCCTCCAGCTGGCAGTTCGAAGACCTCACCCAGCTCGCTTCCGGCATTGAACTGCCGCCCACGCCCACCGTGTTCCAACGAGAGGACGGCCAAGGCCTCTTCTACCGTGGCGCGGTCAACGACCTGCACGGCGAACCCGGCTGCGGCAAAGCATGATCGCCAGATAGCCGCCGCACAGGAACTCAAGAGCAGCATGATGTCATCTACATCGACTACGAGGACAGCGCGCGCAACGTGGTCAAACGCCTCCTGCTGCTCGGCGTATCCGGCGAACAGATCATCGGTCACCTGCACTACGTGCGCCCGTCCGCGAAGCCCAGCAGCCCCACCAGCCCTCGCGGCTGGCGCGAAACCCTCGACTACGCCGATACCGCCACGCTCGCCATCATCGACGGCGTCACCAGCTGCCTCGCCTACGCGGGCCTCGACAGCAACAGCGGCGACGACATCGCAGCCTGGTACAACACCATGCCCCGACTCATCTCGGCATGCGGGCCAGCGGTCGTGCTCATCGACCACGTCGTCAAGTCCAAAGACAACCGGGGACGCTACGCGGGCGGCAGCATGCAGAAACTCGCCCTCATCGACGGCATCAGCTACAGCGTGGACATGACCAAACCTGTCGGCAAGGGTGTGAAAGGCACCATCGTCATCAAATCAGGCAAAGACCGAATCTCGGAGATCGAGGAGCATTGCGCCGTCAGTTGGAGTTCGAATGGCTCGCACCTGCGCGAAGCCGCACGCATCGAAATCAACAGCACTGACCCGAAACTCATGCGCGTCACCATCGCACGACCAAACATGATGCCCAGCGACGAAACCACACGACAGCGCGGCCTCGAACGACCCACCGGGCTTATGGAGAAGATCAGCCGGATCATCGAGAACGCGCCCGAGGAGCCGAACCAGACCGAAATCATCGAACTGCTGAAGGACGACGGGTCAAGCGCGCGAAAGACCACCGTGCTCACCGCCATCAACCGGCTGCTCGAAGGCGGATGGATCAGCAACCGCTCCGGACGCAACAACCGGAACATCTACGCCAGCGTCAGACCATACCGGCAGATGGACGACCCGAAATCGGACGCTTTCGTGGACCGGATGAGCAGGGAGGAGGCGAGCGAATTGGAAGACGAAAACCATCTCGAAATCTAGTTGTTCCCGTTGTTCCCAGTTGTTCCGAGTTGTTCCCGGAACAACTGGAGTAGCGATGTCCAGCTGTTCCCAGCACTCCCCACCCACACTACGTGTGTGGGTGGGTGCGGGAACAACTGCGACTCGGCCTCCGGAACAGCAAAAAAAGCACGTCAACGACACTAGTTGTTCCCAATCAAGAAAACGTCAGAAAGGAGACCGGAAGATGGCACTCACATTCAGGGAGCAGATCGAAGCGACCGCATGGGAGCTTGGCAATGGAGAGGGAACCACGCCCGAGCTTCGAAAGCGCTTCGATGCGGATTCTGAGACCCCGAACTTCGATCCGACCAAGGCGTTGGAGATGCTGCACATACTCCAGCTCATCAACTACAAGCAAGCCGGCAAGGGGCGCGGACGCGCCCGCTGCCACTATCTGAAGAAACCCGAATACGGACTACTCAACCTCAATGAGCCGAAACCAGCTCCCAAGGACGAGCGGGAGCGGGAAAACCGCATCCAATGGGCCAAGGACTTCCGCCTCATCGCCGACTGGCTCGACGCGAACTGTTACACGACTGAAAGCGAGGAAGCATGAAAGAATCCGTCACCATCCAATACCGCTGTGAGGATGCTGACACCAATCTGGTCGAAACCATCCCAATCGCCTCCATCGGCATCGACCAGTGGAGTCAAGGCCATCCCGTCCTGTTCAACCTTGACCGGAGAGGACATCACGGCCGCCGTATGCTCAGCGTACTCATCACCGCCTGCGAAGCGGTGCTGCATGAAATCCAGGACATCAAATGGGAGGACTGACCCATGGCCGGACCGATTGACGTGATTCAACGGGCGCTCAGCGCACTGGCCTCAGCGGGATTGGGCAGCGAGTCGCCGGCAGAGGCGTATGTGCTCGGCTACCAGGCCGGCTGGCGGGAAGCGCTCGACCTGTGCATACGAATCGAAACTGCAATCAACAACGAAACGGGGGCAAATGAGCATCATCAGCAGTGAAATCGAGGCACAGAAGCAGCGTGACCCGTCGTACATCGACAGTGACCTGCAGTGGGCGTGGGGACGAGGATACAAGGCCGGAGCGTCACGCGGAATCACCGAAGAGGAGATTGCCGCCGCCATGGCCGAAACCCGAAAGTTCATCACGCTCCCCGGCGCGTGGATGGAGAACATCATCAGAATCGCGTTCGACGCGGCAAGAAGAAAGGCAATGGAGGAGTGAGCAGGCCACGCGCCCGTGAACGCAAGCCCGCATGCTGCGCCAGTTCATTCCGAAGTCGAGTCCTCTTGTGGTCACTGTCTGCGAGGGGTGCGGCCTGTACGTCATCGAGGATCGGGAAACCGTGTGGGAGTCGTGGGATTACGGGTGTGTGGCGGGTGACGACCTGACCGTGGCGATAATCCTCGGCCGGCCGTTGACCCGCGTCACGTGGCTTCCCTCCGTCGGCCACCCGCTGCTCCGTAGCACCTGCGGAGATGCAGGCATCAGACCGGACGGCCAGTATCTGGCCATGCACATGTGTCATCTCGCCCGGATAAGCGTCAAACCGTTCAAACCGCCGAAACGGGAACGCCCGCCAGGCAAGCCATGGGGCGGGCCGAAACTGTCGAAGCAGGAGATAGCCGAATTCAAACGCATATGGAACATGCCATACAGCCGGCTCAAATACGAGAAAGCCCCAACCATGGTCGGCCAGGGCGATGAGAAGCAAACATTATTCTAGCCGACCAGCCGGAAGGGGCTCAGCATGAACTGCCAGAACTGCAAGATGATGACCGAAGAGGGGTGTTCGCTGTGCGAGACGTGCGAGCTGCGTTTCGCAGGCACATTATTGCGCTTGGCGCGTGATGTCACGCCGTTGCATGACAGCCTCGACGCGACATTGCATCCGGGAGGCATTCGCCCGTGCGCATCCAGACCGCCACTCCCCCGACACCGATACGCTTGGACGTGCTCGACCTGATTGACATGCTCGACGCCACGGCCCGCGAACTATGGCGCCGCCTCGACGGCATCGACGCACTCGACTGGCGCAAAGACAAACGCAACGAGGATCTGATGGCCACGCTCATCGCATGCGCAGGCCACCCCAGGCTCGCCACGTTCGCCGACGCGGGCTTCTACATGCACGTCGTTGACGGCATCGCACGCAAAGTCGATGCTGCGCTGGACCCGCCGGAGCAACGCCGCGAGATAGCACCTGCGAACTATGCGAGACCATGCTCACCGCAGGAGCCAACGACCAGTGGGTCACATGCCCCGTATGCGGGCGCGAACAGCGAGCGCAGACCGTGAAACTGCGCAGGCTCAAGACATTGTGCTGGGATGACTCCAAGCGAGGTTCCGCCGCCGACATCGCCAAGGCTTTCGCCGAGGCTGGCATCAAGGTCAGTCGCAAGACCATCACCATGTGGGGGCAACGCGACAAGCTCTTCCGTCACGCGGACGGATACGCCTACTGCGACGTGTACCGGCTGCTCATCGGACCCGCTGATTTGACAGTTATGGCTTAGTGTTGCCATAATATGCAGTGGCAGAAGTGTCGAAAAACCCAGCTCAAGTGGCTGGGTTTTCGCGTATCTATGCTTTGTTCTTGCGTGGCCTTCCTCCGCCGACACCACGTCCCGGACGTTGGGCGTTCCATTCATCGATGGTCTCAGGCAGCCAGCCCCGAGTGTGGCCTATGGTCGCGTCGGGTTCGGGGAGTTTGAGGTTGAGCAGGCCGCCACTGGTGATGCCAAGGCGTTCTGCGACCTGTTTGACGCCGAGATATTCAGTCGCCATTGTCGCCGTCCTTGCCGTTGATGATTCCGGCCGCAAGGCCCATGATTCCGGCCGCGAGACCGAAGCCGCCCGATACTATCGGCTGCTGGACAGTGCGCCGCCCAGGGCCGTGGCTCCGAACGTCAGGGCCACGATTCCGAAAATCAGTGATGTTCTCATGATGTGTTTCCGATGAGATAGGATTGGCGGGGAGGTTCCGGCTAGTAGGGTTAGCCGGAACCTGTTTTACTTCTTGTGCTTCGGTCTTCGTCTGATTGCGATGATTATGGCTATCGCGGCGAGGACGTTGGCGATGATGCCGTTGATGACATCAAACCAATCCTTTGGGCTCATCGGATACCTCCTTTCTGCTGATATATCTACAGTAACACAACTACTATAGATATGCAAGGAGAGCACAACAAAACACGCCGAAAACTCCTGATATTTCAACCCCTCGCTAGCCCAACCAGCAGAGGCATCCGATTCAAGTCCGATACAGTCTCGGTTCGAATCCGAGGCGAGGGACACCTATTCTCCAATGATTGCGGGGTGACGGCATCATGGTCAGCTACAGCCGCCAAGTCCGCAAAGGCGGACGCCAATTCGAAAAAGACCGCAAGAAATTCTTCCTCGAATGCAAGAGCGAACACCGTCCATGCTGGCTCTGCGGAATGCCCATCGACTACGACGCACCACAGAACACCACAGACGACAGCTTCAACCTCGACCACTTCTATCCCGTCACCAAACGACCAGACCTGCAACACGACCCCGCAGGCTTCCGCCCATCACACACACAATGCAACAACCTGCGCGGCAACAAAGACCCAGCCACACCAATCGGCACACTCAGCAGACAATGGATTAAAACAGCATAGGAGCAACACAATCATGGACATCGACGAACCGGTCAAGACCGCATGCGGGCAAACACTGCGCGAAGCAACCGGCACCATCACACTCCACATCAGCGCCAGCCTCAGCGCGGACAACGTAAGCTATGACCTCGCCAGCGTCGACGCAGACCTACCAATCACAGTTGAAGTCGTCAACAACAACGGCACGATAATGCCGAAAGTTGATAGCGTGGGCTTCACACGAATCCTCACCGCAGGAATCAACGCATTCACCAACGCCATCAAAGCCTGACCACCGGGAGGGGCGGTAAAATCCCAAAACCGGCCGCCACCGGGACACTACCCGCATGGCCGCTCTTCCTCTCCCTCCGAAAATATTCGATATTCGGCCGGGGTCGCGCGCGAAGGAGGTTCCATGCCGAAACAGTTTCCGCAGGAACGGTGGCCGACGCATTGGAGCGTTCGGCTGCCGCAACGCCAAGCATCTGCGCGCGAAGGACGCAGCCACGGTCGCCGCCGCCCGGGCCCTTGCATGGAAATCG
>ENA-OQDD01000229-OQDD01000229.1-human-gut-metagenome-genome-assembly--contig:-NODE-229-length-23310-cov-1.967304_pt1 | contig 23310 bp, 30 predicted proteins | sample MGYA00242507_ERZ504598 | MGnify/ENA primary metagenome ERZ504598 (study PRJEB26092, sample SAMD00036318) | human gut metagenome | host: Homo sapiens | study: EMG produced TPA metagenomics assembly of...
CCGAATGATATCCTGTGTAAATGCCTGCCACTATACAGATTACAGTGAGCAGCGCCACCATTATCATAATGGTGAAAAGTCCGGTACCGAGGAAGCCGAATGCTATTCCTGCAAGAACCGTATAAAATGCGGTGATTCCTGCTATTCTTAGCACTCTTTTCATGTCAAGCTGTGCCTGACAATGCTCCTCAATCCTTTCGTTTCTTATAGCCTTTCCTATAAGCCTGATCCCCAGTCCTATCAGTATTCCGATAGAAATTATCTCTCCTAAAAGTGCTTCATCCTTCACCGAGTATTTCCCATTAAGAAAGCTTGACAGGAAATACCCGATGTACATTGCTAACAACTGGCAAACTGCAACTATGAAGCAAATGGCTGTAAGCTGTTTCTTATTTACTTTCTGGATCAGGGATCCCTGACATTCCATCGCAACGAAAATCTCCAGTGAGCTTCCCGCCACGATTAACAGATATTCTATCCAGCCCATTTTTGCCTCCCCTTATGTTTAAACATCCTTTAATTAATTATTTGTCGCTATCTGCCTTAGCATCTATTGAAGCTAATTTATATATGAACTTAACGCTGCCCGTCTGTCCATCAGCAATTGCTGAGTATGTCTGATATTCCTCACCGGCGTCAATTACTGCCTGAAGCTTGTCGGTGAATGGCTTTAAGTCACCGTTGTATGCGTCGAGAATCTTGTTGATTCCTTCCTCATTGAACTGTACCATACCGTCTGCAAGTGTGTGTGCACCCTCTGAAAGTGTCTTAGAGCCTGTTGTGAGCTGGTCTACACCTGAGACTATCTGATTTGTTCCATCTGCAAGCTGTGATGCTCCGCTGTTGAGCTGTGCATTGTTTGCTACAAGTGTGTTTGAACCGTCTACAAGCTGCTTGATACCACTTGTTAGAGTTGGTACTGAGTTCATGAGTGATTGTGTTCCGGCTGAAAGCTGGCTTGCTCCGGCATTGAGTGCTGTTGCTCCGACATTAAGTGTATCATTGTTTTTAACTAACTCGTTTGAACCATTTACAAGGCTGGTGATTCCTTTTGTCAGCTCTGGTAATTTATCTGCAAGACTTTGTGTGCCTGTCTGAAGCTCTGTAGCTCCTGTTGCAAGCTGTGTAGTTCCTTTTGCTAAATCAGAAGCTCCGCTTGACAACTCAGATGCTCCATCTGACAACTGTCCTAAACCAGCATCTAATGATGACGCACCATCTGATACCTTTGCTGAGCCATCCTTTAAAGCTTGCACTGTGGAAGCACTGTCTGTTATACTTTGGTTCACGGCAGAATATACTGATACAGCACCTTTTCCCTGAGATAGACCAACAAGTATCTGATTATAAGTTGCAGATGGATTCTGATTCTGCATATTAGTCAAAGCATCTATTATATCTCCTGCATTGTTTACTGCTGCATCCGCTGCTGCTGATACATTGTCTGCTGTAATCTTATCTGTATCAATATATCCAAGAGTTTTAAATAATGTTCCGACATTTAATTCATTCAGTGGTTCCAGAGATTTATTTATATTGGTTTTGATTGTTTCAGGCATATCTGATAAAGATTGTGTCAACTGACCAACTCCTTCATCAACCTGCTTTGCTCCTGCTGCAAGAGAATCAGCTCCTGTTTTTGCCGTATCAATACTTGTCTTTAGCTGTGCTGCACCTGCAGATACTCCTGCTGCGCCCTTGTTTGCAGCATTAATACCATCCGAAAGCGTTTTTGCCCATCATTAAGGCTGGTCACACCTGTTGCAAGACTTCCTGTGTTGTCATTAAGCTGGTTCAAGCCTGTATTTAACTGACTTGCTCCATCCGTATATGATTTCAAGCCATCCTTAAGTGTTGCACTTCCACTTGCCAGTTGTCCTGCTCCGCTATTAAGCTTATCTGCTCCATCAACTAATGCACCTGTACTGTTTCCAAGTGTATTCAGTCCACCATTGAGTGTGCTGGCTCCATCTGTATACGCCTTAAGTCCATCCTTAAGTGTTGCACTTCCACTTGCAAGCTGACCTGCTCCACTATTAAGCTTATCTGCTCCTGACACAAGGGCTCCTGTACTGTTTCCAAGTGTATTCAATCCACCACTTAATGTACTTACACCATCAGTATATGTCTTAAGTCCACTCTGCAGTGTGCCAACTCCTGATGCGAATGTGCCGAGCTTGCTCTGCAATGTTGAAAGTCCGTCAGCAAGTGTGTCAGTACCCTCTGCCAGTGTCTTTGAACCATCCTGAAGCTGTGTTGAGGCATCCTTTAAGTCATTTATCATGTCATCGAGGTCTGATGTGTCAATTCCGTCTGTGCTTACATAATCAGATGCGTTTACCACGAAGGTCATGGCTGCAGGCATTGAGAAATTCTTCACATCTGCTGTCATTTCCATGTATTCAGGGATATTTACATCGCCATCGAGGTCTTTGTCCTTGATTCCAAGGCTGTCCTTTAAGCCCGGAAGAGCATAGCCGAGCACTACGCTTGATGAGTTGCTTACCTCAGCCTTGCCGTTTGTCACTTCGATATTCTCGAAGCCATCACCGAGTACAAGTCCTGTTATTGCTGCAAATGGTACGGAAACTGTCTGCTTCTCGCCATTTACTGTCTCTGTATATGATGTGGTATTTGTGTAGTCAAAACGGATTTTGACCTTTCCTGATTTTCCTGCAAGGTCCTCAGGTGAGATTTCTTTTCCATCGAGGTAGTATGTAACCTTCTGTGTTACAGGTGGTTCCTCTGTTGCTGTGCCCTGGTAGTAAATGTCCTTGCCGCCTGCCTGCCATGTGAGCTTATCACCGCTTTGTGTGAATTTTTCCTTGCCCTTTACGTTCTCGATATCTGAAAGGTTTGAAGCATCCTCCAATGTATCCTTTTTGTCTTTATTTTTAAGGTGATCTACTACGATTGTTTTGTTTACGTTGCCGTTTGCATCTGAGATGAGATATACGCTCTCGTCCTTGTCTGCATCGTTATCCTTTAATGATACGCTGTCCATGAGCTTATCTGCTATGTCATCAGCATCCTTGCTGCTTCCTGTTGTGCTGTCTGCCTCGGCTGTGACTGCGGTGCTGTTCTTCTCTGCAAAAACCGCTGTTGCTCCGATTCCTGTACCTACAAGTGCTATTGTGAGGACTCCGGCTACAACACGGACAATATATTTACTTTTTAACTTTTCTTTCAATTCTGGTAATTTCATGTCTTATTCCTCCTGATTTTGTTTTTGAGGTCATATTTTTATGTTATGAGGGTTAAAAAGTATTTTATCCCTCATTTATGATTAATCAGATTACTAAGCTGTCAGGTTCTTGTTTTTAAAGCCTGCGCTTGTGGCACATATTACTTTGTCAAAAATCATAAACATTGACGGAAGTATAAATACTACTACAAACATACTGATGATTGCGCCTCGTGCAAGCAGTATACAGATAGAACTGATCATATCAATGTTTGAATAAAGTCCTACACCAAAGGTTGCGGCGAAGAAACAGAGTGCACTGACGATAACTGAGTTTGTCGAATCTGCAAGTGCCTTTGTGATTGCCGGCTTTTTGTCCATTCCGGTGTATCTGTTCTTTCTGTACTTTGTGGTCATAAGTATCGCATAGTCAACCGTTGCACCAAGCTGTATGGTTCCGATTACGATGCTCGCGATAAACGGAAGCTTCGTTCCTGTAAATCCCGGAATTCCCATGTTTACAAAGATTGCAAACTCGATGACCGCTACAAGTATGATTGGAAGCGATACCGATTTGAATACTACGAGGATGATAAGGAATATCAATACGATTGATACTGCACTTACACGCTTGAAGTCTGTATCTGTGATAGTGATAAGATCCTTTGTACAAGGTGCCTCACCGATAAGCATTGCGTCCTCGCTGTAATTCTTTACTATCTTTTTAATCTCTGTAATCTGGTTGTTTACCTCATCAGATGCTGTCGCATATTTTGATGAAACAAGCATCATCTGGTAATCACCGTTTTTGAATATCTCCTTTGCCTCATCCGGCACCATATCATCCGGTATTGTAGGTCCAAGTATTGAGTCAAGTGATACCGCAAGCTTTACTCCATCGACCTTCTTGATATCATCTATCATGCTTATGCTGTCTGCCTTTGACATATCGCTCGGCGCGATGATGATATGTGTGGCACCCATAGCATACTCCTTGTCGAGTCTTTCATTGGCCTGCTTACTGTATGCACTGTCAGGCATGGTTCCTGCAAGGTCATAGTAGACCTGATCATGAGTGTATCCGTATATTGCCGGGATGAGCACTACGATGAAAATCACTGCAAGTATCTTATAATGATTTGTTACCCAGCTTGCAATCCTGGAAACATCCGGCATGAGAATCTTGTGCTTTGTCTTCTCGATTGCCTTATCACATGCAAGAATCAGTGCAGGGAGGATTGTTACACATCCGATAACTCCGAATACAACGCCCTTTGCCATTACGATTCCCAGGTCAAGTCCAAGTGTAAAGCTCATGAAGCAGAGGGCTACGAAGCCTGCGATTGTTGTAATTGAGCTTCCTGTTACTGAGACAATTGTGTGGGAAATGGCATGTGCCATGGCTCGCTTCTTGTCTCCGTCATATCTGTCTATCTGCTCCTGATAGCTGTGCCACAGGAAAATCGAATAATCCATTGTTACGGCGAGCTGCAATACTGCTGTCAGTGCCAGTGTCAGGTATGAAATCTGTCCCTGTATAAAGTTTGTTCCCAGGTTATAGATAATAGCCATTCCTATGCTTAGGAGGAATAACATCGGAACAATTATTGAATCCATTGTAATTCCCATGACAAGCATTGAAAGCAATGCTGCTATGATGACATATATAGGAGCCTGCTGCATAACAAGTGTCTTTGTATCTGCGTTGACCGCTGCCATTCCTGCTACGAAGCAGTGGTTTTTCACCATCTTATCCATCTTGTTGACGGCTTCCATTGTCTCATCCGAACCCATTGTGTCACTGTAGGTGACAAGCATGAGCTGGCTGTTTGCATCCTTGTTATTGAATGCGTCGTACACCTCATCCGGAATTGCCTCTCTTGGCAATGTGGAATCAGCGATTGTTCCGTACCAGATGACATCATTTACACCCTTAAGGTCCTCTATGTCATCTGCCAGAGTCTCTATGTCCTGATCCTTCATATCCTCTAAGATCACAAATGACAACGCTCCGGTTCCAAACTCATCTACCATGATATCCTGACCCTTCATAGTCTCTATCTGGCTTGGCAGATAAGAAAGGATATCAAAGTTGATTCTCGTGTTGATAAAGCTGATGCCCGACGGTATAAGCAGTGCAAATGCAACTATCAGTATCAGCACACGATATTTTACGACTCCTTTTCCAAATTTAATCATTAGATTCACCACTCTTTCTTTTTTTCGTATTGAAGTATAAAAAAAAGACCGAATAAATAAATATTCAATCTCTTCGATTTGTCATGTGAGATATACAAATCCATCAATTTGTATATCCGATATGACACATATATGATATTGTATTTGATTTCTGACACTTTTTCACAGCATTTTCATATTTATATGAACACATGCCTCTTTATGATTCTGCTTTATGAGCTTGCTTAAGCCGTCATTTTCCATGACAATTGTCTCTACAGCTCACTTAGTATATCATCCATAGAGCGTGTAATCAGATACATGTATGCCTCAGCCATCTCCTTCGGCTCGATGTCATCCATGCCCTGGGCTATCCATCCCTCCGTGATAAAGCACAACGACTGCGCATAATATGTAGAAATCACCTCCGGTGTGAGCCAGCGGTATTTGGATTTCTTTCCTGTACTCTTTTCGTTTATGATATTCATAAACATCTCGCAGACGCACTTCATGGCAATCTGATTAAACGTCACTGCCCCTCCAGCTTTAGTGCTTTCTTGTAAAAACACTGTTTGCCGAGATATTATTGAGCATCAGCACAATCGCTTCAAAAATCATTCCAGCATTAAGCAGTGGCTTGATGGGCTCAAGCAGCTCGGTTTTGATAATCCACTCTATCAGCTCGTACTTGTCCTGAAAATGATTGTAAAACGTGGGGCGGATAACTCCGGCCTTGTCCGTTATCTCTTTAATTGTAATCTTATCGATTGGCTTTTTCGCTGAAAGCTCTATAAGGCTCTCAGCGAGCACCAGATCTATTGCATTCTTACCTTGCTGTGTCATTACTCATCAAACTCCATCGTGACAAAGTAGCCCTTCTCCGTCTCCCTCACATCCACGACATCGCCCTCGCGGCTTTTGAGCCTCTCGCTGACCACGTAGTTTCCCGACATGGCAATTGCATGCTCTATCGTATAATAATATGAAGTCGGAAGCTTGCTCTCTGTTACCTTCAGATGGTCACCGACCTTGGTAAGTCCGGGTCTCTCCATCTTAAACTCCATCCGACGCATTCTGTCGCCTTTCTGTTACTGCTTAATTGTCCTCTTTTCTGTCCTCGACAAACGTTGCCTCATACTCCTTTTGCTTGTTGTAAGAGCTCTCAGCCTTTGTGGCACGGCTTGTAATCCAGATATTGGACACTCCGTTGAAAATCAATATGATTCCGACAACAACAGTAGCTGTCTTCATTACATCAAATGCATTTGTCACGCAGATTATTCCAAAAATCAGACTGATTATTGAAAAAATCAGGCCGACACTCCATCCACCGTAACCGTATTTTCTGGCATCCACTGCCTCAATAATGCTCCTGATGCTGTGAAAAATGAGCACCAGCCCGATGACTATTGGTATCAGGCTCACAACAACCTTTGGCTGCACCAGAAACCATATGCCCACTGCTAAAACCATAAGTCCAAGCAGTGCCGAAAGCCCGTTTGTGACTATGCTCAAAAAATAGCTGCACATGTAGACCACTCCGATGATGATAAGCACTACCGCAAGCACATTGGCCACAATCGTGAGCACCGAAGCTCTCCATATGATAAACACCAGTCCCAGCGCTATGCAAAGCACTGATGACAATAGAAAATCAGCCTTGATTCTGCCTAAAAACTCCTTCATACACGACCTCCTTTATATATCCTGCCCTGCATTACTTTTCTAATTCTGTTCCTCTGCACTTTTCTTGACCAGGTCAAGAACAGTCTGAAGCTCAGCACCCTCAACCGGTGCAGCTCCATATCCAAGGCGCTTGTGATCCTCTGTAATCTCAGCCAGCTCAGTAGTTTTATCGCCCTTCGCATCAATTACAAAATATCTGCCCTGTGACGCAGCATCATCCCACACGAGATAAGCACGGATTGCGCAGTTTGGAGCCATATCTCTTGTCGGGAAATCAACTCTGGTAACATTGAGCGTATCAGAAATCTGCATAGACATAACAGAGAAATCCTCCTCCATATATGGATACATACGCTTCTGCTGATATGCCTCCTCGTACAGCTCATCTATTAGCTTTTCCTTCTCATCGGCTAGTCGGTCCATGAACTCTTTTCCACCCTCAAACATCTTTGCCGGCAGGAAAATATGCTCATACTGCATACGCTCAAAGATGACATACTGCTCTGCTGTCATCTGTACAGTCTTTCCCTTTGTCGGTGATGTAGGATGTCCCTCTCTTCTGGCCTTTTCCACTGCCTCAATCTTTTCTACAAGAGGCTTTTTGAAAATCAGATTGTGAGTGAACGGGTTGAATGCGATACCATTAATCTTTGACTCTTTATTTGCCACCATGTTGTTGACTGCAAGAAACGGCATATTTACAATGCATGGTGACGGATGATCCTTAGAAAGCTGTGCCTTTGAGGTATAAAGCGGCATGAAAGCCTCTCCCTCACCGTTTTTAATAAATAGCGGAATCGGCTTGTTGTTCTCTCCGACATTTGCAGGTACCAGGAATCTGCTCTTAGTGCATTTTTCAATGAGCTTATTGAGCGTCTCCGCCTTTTTGTCGCTTGAATACTGTGTCATCAGCGCCTCAACCTCCGGGTTTTGCACCTCAAGAGTGAAGGCCGGATCATTCTTTAATTTATTTTTGATTTTATTTTTATCCATTTATACTGCTTCTCCTTATATTAAATGCCCGGATTTACATCCAGGCATTATTTTAACACATTTCTTTTATCAACTCAACAATCTTAGTGTCTCTTGCTATCCATTCTTTATCAAGAAAGGCGCTGTTGGCCTTTATTATCTCATCCGGCGTAGCCATGACAGATGATACTCAAGCCTTATCTCGCTGTCTGTCATCTGTGCTGCCACATGCTCGTCCTTCACATCACAGAAATACACGTAGGTGTGACAGTAATATATCTTGTCAGCCTCAAATATATCGCGTCTCTTTTCTATGACCTTGCCGCACTCCCTGATGCTTTCCGGCACGACAAGAAGCCCTGCCTCCTCGCGCACCTCCCGTGCCAGCGCAACCTCGTTGGTCTCGCCTGCATCGATGCCGCCGCCCAGTATCTTGTAGTAGCCCTCACCGGCCTGCTGCATGGCAAGCTTTCCGTCTCTAATAATAACCGCGCGCACCGCGAAGCGCTCAAATACCTCCATATCATCGGAATAGTTGTGTTTGTCAAATGTATATAGCGTTCTCATGTTTGTCCTCCGTGTATTGGTATTATTCTACACCATTTGCACGTAAGATGGAATATGTTTTTCTTCATTAATACCGTTGATTTTACGCTTACACTCGCGACAACAAACAAACCGTTTCAAGTGTCGGAAACTGAAATTTGATATTCCTAATCTAATTACCATCTTCACGTCTTTCCGTAAAGATGTCGATAAGCTCAATAAATGCCTGCATAAACTGTTTCTTTTCAGCATCCGTACATTCTGCATATAATTCATTAAATGCGTTCAAAAAGCCGTTATATGCTGTCAGCATCAATCTGAGACTGTTCAATGTTACATCGAAAAGTACATTTATGTCCTGTGGCATTTACTGTACTCTTATGTTCTCACGTTCCATCTCTGCTACAGCAACAATAATAGATATAAGCAGTTTACCGGCTTCTTTTGAGCTGTCAATTCCATCCTCTTTTCTTCTTCAATAATCTCACACTCCTATTTCGGTAATACTAATGGCGAATTTTTCAATAATCCTGCAATAACAGAGTTGTATTTGGCTATTCCGTAATCCTCAACGATGCTTGTTATTCTAGCCCCGGCATCCTTGGAAGAAGCACCACACAGAAAGACTCTCTCATCCGCCGTTCCATAGTCCAGCACGATAAAGCGATCATGGAATATGCCACCAGTCTTCTTCATTGACAGTTTTACAGTTGGATATTCCTTACGGAAATCCGTATATTCTATGTTGTGAAGTTTATTATTCCCAACATTATCGCTAAATAAAATAATATTTACTCCTGTTGGAGAATTCTTAAGATGTACCAGCGTTCTTAAACCAATGTAATTATCAACCACATATATTGATGACTTTGCCTGCCTGTAAATAGACTCGTAAACCTCATCCGCACTACTAAATTTTGCATTAAACATAAGCCATTTTTCATCATCATCTGAAATAAAACTGTTCATCATATCCGCAAGTTCAGATTTCGTCACTACATCCTTCAATCCTTCTGCAACATCAGAAATCTGTTTTTCAAGAGATATCATATCAGAATTGATTTTGCTGATTTCAATTCTGTTATTTGCAGTCTCCATACTTAACTGAAGTAATTCTCTCTGACCGATTAAATCACGATTTTCTAATATGTAATCTTTCATTCTTTTGAAGGTTCTTATTAATGCCTTACTCTGTTTAACAGCCAATGGCCCTTTTAAAACAGTCATCAGCATATATAGTCCTTGCTCTGTAAATACATGAGGATTATATCTACTCTTACTGTTAAGATTTGCGGTCAAAAAATTTGACCGCAAATCTTCTACCTCATCATCCGTTAATTCGAACATAAAATCTTCATCAAATTTCTCAATATTATTTTTTACCTGTTGGTTGAATGCTTTTGTGGTATAACCATATATTTCAGAAAGATCTGAGTCTAAGATTACTCTTTGACCTCTGATTTCATAAATTCTTTCTTTCATATACTCTTCTGTAATTTCAATTACTGCAATCTCTTCTTTCTTCTCTTCTGCCATAAGATTTCCTTCCTTGTCTTGCGGTCACAATTTGTGACCACAAAATCCATACAACCACTTTATGCAATGAAAATGATCTACTCATCAACTTCCACTTTCCTCATCTTGTCATAATACGCTTTATACCTGTAAATCGTTCTCTCACTGACATTATTCCTTCTTGCAATCTCTATCATAGTCATTCCACTTTCATAACCGGCAACAAAATCATTGTAGATTGCCATCCATTTTGCATTATGCTTCTGCCTTCCGCTTAATTTACGATTTTTATAATATTCCAGTTCTTCGCGCAGCTCGGCGTTTTCATTTTCTAATTCTTCAATTCTTTTTAATGCTTTCTCATTTCTGCTCCACTTTCCGTACATAATTTGTTTTGGCAGCCAATTTGAATTATCTGGAAATCTATATTGATGAATTTAACGATAAGGGAATTCAGATAGCAAATGCTTTTCTTGATGTAATGAGATGCAAATTAACAGAGCTTGGTGCCGATTCTACTGATCCATTTGCAAATGTATTTGATAATTCTCACATTGAAACAGAGCAATATTACATGAATATTCTATCAGAAGATTTGAAACCGATTGTCTCCGACCTGCGAAATATTCATATGAAAGATAGCAATACCGCCAGCGACATTGACTATCAAAGCATTGTCAAAAATATCATTGATTAAAAGAAATACCGTTCCAAACCGGCAAAGGAGCATCGGAAGTTGAGACGGAGGAATCCAAAATTGTAAAATCAAATAACTCCCTGTTTCTTCTTAGCCCTATTGTCACCACCAAAACGTGAAATCGGTGGCATAAGTTTATCTATGTCCGTTCCGGCTGTTTTGATTTCTCCATCCTTATCTCTAGATTAGATAAGATAGATATTATTCTTATCATTCTAAATACTCTCTCTCAGTTTCATTACCTTGTCCTTTGAACACTCCAAGGCAACCAAAAAGGACATCCCTTGACCCGTAATAATTACGGTTCAGGAATGTCATTTTTTCGCTACTTAGCAGTAAGAAAGACAAACGATACTACTTATACACAATCTATACAATTCCAAAATGCCTAAACGCCTGCATAATTGCATCTTCCTTGCTGAGCAAAGGTCCACCGGACCTTTAGCGCCCTTGGAAAGTAAGACAACAAACCGTTTCAATGTGGCTTGTAAATGGAAGCAGTCATATGGTGTTGCCCGCTTCACTGTATATCCATGCTTTGTAAGATACTTTAAATCCCTCGCCAGTGTTTCCGGACCACATGACACATACACCACTCTCTCCGGCGACAGCTTGACAACAGATGATAAAAATTCCTCGTTGCTGCCGGTTCTTGGAGGATCCATTATGACAACATCCGCTTTCTCACCCTTTTGTGCCATCTCGACCATGAATTTTCCGGCATCATCATTGTAGAAGCGGATATTTCTGATGTCGTTTCGCTTTGCATTGATGACTGCATCGCGGATTGCATCACGGTTTAGCTCGACTCCGATGACTTCACCTGCATTTTTCGCTGCTATGATGCCTATGGTTCCGGTGCCGCAATATGCATCGATTACACGCTCCTTGCCGGTGAGGTGTGCCTCATGAATGGCTTTTTCGTATAAAAGCTCCGTCTGCACCGGATTCACCTGATAAAACGAGCCTGGTGAGATGCGGAAGGTGCAGCCACACAGCTTATCCTCTATGAAGCCCTTGCCATAAAGCGTGATGTTTCTGTCTCCGAGCACCATGCTTGTCTTTTTATCATTCACGTTGAGCACCACTGTCGTAATATTGGGATGCTTTTTCCTAAGTGCTTTTACGAAATTGTTCTTCGATGGAAGTATCGGCGATGCCAGGACAAGCACTACCATTATCTGCCCTGTTGCATAACCCTTTCTTACAAGCACATGTCTGAGAAGGCCATAGCCGGTGTCCTCATCATAGGTCTTTATCCTGAATGAGCGGAGCATATCCTTTATGTCCCTTATTATCTCATCTGACTCCTGCTCCTCTATCATGCAGCTTTCGATATCCACCACATCATGTGTGTTTTTCCTGTAGCTCCCGCCACAATCTGACCGCGCCTCGTACAGTCAAAGGCTGCATGAACCTTGTGACGATAATAGAGCGGATTTTTCATGCCGACAATCGGCTCCACAAAGCAAAAAGGCTTTAGCAGCTTTTTCATGTATGCCTGCTTGGTTTTTAACTGTTCCTTATATTCTACGCCCTGATAGTCGCAGCCGCCACATTTCTTCGCATACGGACATACGTTATCGCTTTTTGCCCGGCTGCTTTTCTCCTTTAGTCTCGGCTGTCCGTTGGCTTTTTTGTATTTTTTCTCATTACGCGTGGGTTTTTCCCTGTAATTGCCTTGATTTCCCGCCATATCTGTGTCCTTAAAATCAGCTATGCTTACTACTTTGTGTATGTATTATATAGATACACATGATTATCTATACAGTGCCATCCGCTTGAAGCGCCTGCTGTCACACATATATATGTCTTTCCACTTGCTGCCTTCTCATAGCTGACCGCACAGTTGCCGGACTGATTTACAAAGCCTGTCTTTGCACCGATTACCTCGCCGCTTGTCATCCTGTCCTCTATTCGGCGCAGGAACAGATTCGATATGTTCAGGTTCTCCGGATGCTGCGGTGTTGCAGCCGTGCTATATGTATGATTTGAAAGTACTGTTTTACAAATGTCGTCCTGCATCGCTGCCTGCATGATGACTGCCATATCATAGGCTGTGCTGTAATTGTTCTCATCATATATGCCGACAGGGTTTGCAAAATGTGTGGTCTGGCCTATACCAAGCTCTGCAGCCTTCTGGTTCATCATATCGACAAATGCTTCCATGGAGCCTGCTGTATAAACTGCAAGCTGATATGCCGATTCTCCACCCGATGGCAGGATGGTTCCGTTAAACACATCGCGAAGAGGCACCTGCTCCCCGTCTAAAAAGCCTGTTGTACTGCAATCATGCACATATGAATAATCTGTGGCTTCTTTTGTAATTGTAACAACCTCGTTGAGCTTATTTTCTATCACAGCCTGCCTGTCTATTTCGGTGTTTTCATTCTCCGCTGCAGCAATTGCATTTTCTCAGCCTGCTCTGCTGCTACAAGCACTGTCATAACCTTTGTCATGGAAGCCGGATACATTTTCTCATGAGCATTTTTCCCCGCAACAACTGTGCCGTCCTGCTCATCAATCACTACGGCATAAGAGCTCTCAAGCTCATCTCCGATTGCTGCTGTAGCATCAGACTCCTTTGGTGCAAAGAGCTCCTTTGCTTCCTCTGTCTCACTTACCTGCTCAGTCACACCCGGTCACATTTTCTGTGGCCGTTCCTGTGTCTTTTGCCTTATTACTGTCTTTTTTTTGTTTTTATTAAAGCACGATATAACTATTATAATCGCTATAACGACTATCACAGCCACTATTCCTACAAGCTTAATCTGTGAAGCTCCTGTATTTTGTCTGCGACGTCTGTAATTTTTTCTGCTATTATTTCTCATATCCAATCCCTATTTCGTTGTAACTATTCATCCCCACGCACATTCGCAAAACCGCACTATACTTGTGCTTTTTTGTTCTCAGTGATTCTGAATAATCACATTTCATTTATACTGTAACCTGTTAAGTATACTCCCTATCCGGAAGCTGTGCAATAATTATCGCAATAAACATGAGCACGCATCCAAAAATTTCTCTGCCACCTAGCATCTGGTCCAACAGAATCCATCCTGCAATCACAGAAACCACCGACTCAAGGCTCATCGCCACCGATGCCACCGCCGGGTTTAAGCCCTTTTGTCCGACAATCTGCAGCGTGTAGCCCACCCCACTTGAAAAAATGCCGGCATAGAGAATCGGAATCCATGCATCCCATGTGCAAAGCGACTGTGCCCACTGTGCTAAACCACCGGCAGACGGTCCCATATCTGTAAAAATCATCACTATACATGAGCCAAGTCCGGTGACAAAAAACTCAATGCATGAAAGTCTGACCGCATCTACCTGTGATACGAAATGGTCAATCACAAGTATCTGTATCGCAAAGCACAATGCCCCTGCCAACAGGAGCAAATCCGAGCCGCTAAGTGAAAATGCCCCATTCATGCACAGAAAATACATGCCTACCAGTGCAATAAATACGCCTATCCATATTTTGACTCCGCATTTTCTCTTAAGGAAAATCCCTAGTATAGGCACCATAAGTATATATGTAGCTGTAAGAAATCCTGCCTTGCCGGATTCTGCGCCCATGCTGATTCCAAGCTGCTGCAGGTTGCTCGCAAAGAAAAGTGCTATTCCACAACAGCTTCCGGCTATCCAAAGCTCTTTCTTTTGCTTTTTGCTTTCAGGTCTGTTTACCGTCAGCTCTTTCTTATCCAGTATTTTTATGACCGGCAGAAGGCAGAGCGCACCAATAAGGAAGCGGATGCCGTTGAATGAAAATGCTCCAACTGCATCCCCTCCCTTTGACTGCGCTACAAAGGCTATTCCCCAGACTATATCTGCCAAAAACAAAATAAAGACATGTCTTGTCTTTGAGGCTGTATTCATTATAATGGTTCCTCCGTGTTATTAAATCTATTTAAGGTTACCGTTTGCCATTGTCTCCGGTAACTTAGTAATCCGTCTTATTTGACAAAATCAGAGATATTATATCACCGTCTACCTTAAATTGCATACTTAAATATGCTGTTACATTTCGTTTGTATATAAAATTATACAAAAAACAGGCGGCAAACACCCTCTTTGGGTATTCGCCGCCTGTCTTTATATCTTATTGCGTAACACTATTATTTACGCTATTCTGCCAGCTTAAAATGCTTTATCTCTCCGTTTCCTGCCACATAGAAATCATTATCCTTGTAAATGCCTCTGTAGCCTTCTGTGTTTTTATAGGTCAGTGCCTGCTGCTCCAAAAGACTAAAGCCGTTTTCACTGTCATACGAAAACAGATAGTAGTCATTCGCAGTAAATCCTATCAGATTTTCTCCGGGTCAGCAAGAATAGCCTTGTAGTTGTATACAAACTCATTACTCCAGCTCTCAGAACTGTCGATAAGCTTCTGGTTCACCTCAACCGGCTTTGTCGGATCACTCACATCAAACATAGTAAGCTTTATCTTACTCTGCTGCGAATCACCATAGCCTATTCCAAGTACGTGCGTATCATCCCACATATGCAGATATTCAGAAAATCCACTCACCTCAAGCTCTCCCAAAAGCTTTGGTGCTGTCGGATTAGATATGTCTGCTACAAAAAGAGGATCCGTCTGCCTGTATGTAATGAAATATACGTATTTTCCAACAAAGCGGGCTGCGTATATACTCTCCCCGCGTGCAATCTCGTTTATCACACCGACCTCATTCATATCCTTATCCAGCACATGAAGCGAATTGACAGGCTGGCTGCCGGTATTTGAGGTTGGAAGCACATACAGATACCCTCCCTGCTCATTTATTGCAAATTTATCGTTAAGATAACCATTCACTGAAGTCGTCTCCCCGGTCTTCATCACTCCATCCTCAAACGAAATTTTGCTGATTTTGGTAAGCTCACGGCTTGCACTCCAATCAGAATGATACAGATACATAGCATTGCCAGAAACGTACACCTCTCCGCTATTATTCATAATGCATTTTGCATCTATCGTCTTATCAGGTTTATCCACATCAAAGCTCGAAATAACTGTACCTGAGTATGTATCCTCTCCTATATAGAAGCAGTCATAGCTTATCACTTTGCCATTTACCTGAGGCACCCATTTCTCCAGATTATCCTCCTGCAGCGCCACATTTTTATTCATATCGGAGGTCTTTATATATGTGTCTGAAAAAACATATACCGTATTGCCAATTTTGCGCGATGTATTGTAAAATCCATCCTGACGCGCTTTGCCTATAAGCACCGGTTTCGTCGGGTCAGCTATATCATAGCTATAGCATATAGTCTCATCCTTATCGCCTGCATGGTTTGATATGATAAGCATTTTTCCGTCACTGATATAAAGCTCATCTACAGTATCTGACGGTACCTCAAAATCAGGACGAAACAGCGTCTCTTCCCCAGGCTTTCCCTTTGAAATATCCGTAATGGATATCTGACCATCCTCGACCATGTAAATGTATTTTCCGTCCGTCTTTACCACATCACTCTCATCAACGCCCTCTGTCATCACGTTGGTTGTTGAATACTCTGTATTGGCTGCCGACTCCTGTTTATTTGTAGACGATGCATCAGACATAATGCCTGTTGCATCCGCACTCTCCAACAGCTCTCCAAATGCGGTATCCCTTATGGAAGCCTCTGCTTTTTTTACCACATCATACAATTTCCCGTAATCAGAGGCCGCTTCATAATCCCCAAGCTTTGCACCGCTCTTTATCCCTGCATAGACATTATTCTGTGCATTATTCTGTGAAATCACATTTGCAGTTTTTGTTTCCAGCTCATCTATATGGTTATTAAGCCGCACAACCTCCGTGCCTAAGACTGCAACAACAAGGACTGCCGCCACTGTGGCAAGCGCTTTTGCTGCCCGTGCAAATTTTTTGTGCTTTTTCCTGTTTTTGTCTTCTTTTCCGCCGTGATGGGTTTCATGATTTTTTACATAAATTTCATCACTGTACCCGGCCGATTCTCCGGTCGGCTGCGCTTCTTCAATTATTTGGTCATCGATGTAATTTAAACCATCAAATAAATCCTTTTTCGTCATAGATATACGCCCTCCTCATCCAGATATTTTTTAAGCTCTGCCCTTATCCGAAACAGTGTGGTCTTTACGCTGCTTTTGCTCCTGCCGCTCATATCTGCCAGCTCATCAATCGTCATGCCATACCAGTAGCGTCTCACGAAAAGCACTCTCTTTTCCGTCTCCAGTCCGTTCAGAAAATCCGATAAACACCTTCCAATGTCCGACAGCTCGCCCTCGTATTTTGCATTGCTGTCTGCAAGGCACTCCTCAAGCTCATCAAGCATACAGTTCATGTTGGAATTTCTCTTTGAAGCATTATTCCAGTCAATCCTGTCGCAGACGATATTGCGGCATACCCTGTAAAGCCAGGAAAGGAAACGCATAGGGCGCTCTGGCGGTATCTTGTTCCATGCTGCTATGTATGTATCATTTACGCATTCCAGCGCATCCTCATGTGCTACCATAGTGTCTGCAAACCGGGTAAGCTTCGCTCCGTACATCTGCGAGGTCGCACTGACAGCCTGCTGGTTGCGATCAAAATACATATCAAGTATCTGTTCCTGTGTGTACATTTTCCGCAAACTCCCTTCTATATATTATGTAGGATTTTGTTTGGTGGGGGTTACATTTCATCATTAATTCGCAACTGTGAAGATACTGAACAGTTACGATTTTCTATATAATAGCACATAAAAATAAGCCATGTTCTCACCACTGTTGTGGTAACATGGCTTATTAAAGATAAATATATTTTGTTCTCATACATCAAAGAGAATTTCAGTCAAATTATTAATCACGGTATTAATCCTCCTATTTGCAGGAACGATTTATTAGAATGCTGCTCTGTAAATTTCCACAATATCGTCCTTGCTAAGCGGTACAAACGATCCCTTTGAACCCTCGCATGCCTTCTTTGCCATCACCTCAAAGTTCCTGTCGTCTGTGATTCCCACAGCTCTTAGATTTGCCGGAATGCCCATTGTCTCAAAGAAGAATTTCTTCAGTGCATCAATGCCAGCGTGTGCAAGTGCATAGTCATCATCACCTGAAAGTCCCCAGACATTTTTTGCAAACTCCACAAACATCGGAAGTGTGTCGTCATTTAGTATGTGCTCCATCCACGCCGGTGTGAGTATTGCAAGTCCCTCTCCGTGAGTAATATCATAGAAGCGCTCAGCTCATGCTCCATAGGATGTACGCACCATGCCGGTGAACAGCCATCGCCCACAACGCCGTTGATTGCATGTGTGCCTGCCCACATCAGGTTGGCTCTGGCCTCGTAATTATCAGGCTGTGCGAGGGCAGCCGGTCCATTTTTAATCATTGTACGTAACAATCCCTCTGCCATAAATTTCTGGCAGTCAGCATTCTCCATAGAAAAATAATTCTCCATTGTATGGCTCATCATATCTGCGGTTCCTGCTGCGGTCTGTTTTTTTGATACTGAAAAAGTATATTCAGGATTTAATATTGACATGGTTGGCACCATATACGGCGATCCTGTTCCCCATTTTTCATTTTTAGACATATCAGAGATAACAGCAAAAGGATCCATCTCTGTTCCTGTTGCGGAAAGAGTAAGCACATCAAATATCGGAAGTGCCGCCTTGACCTTTGAGCCATCAAGCACCAGATCCCATGCATCACCATCATACCTTGCACCTGCTGCAACAACCTTTGAGCAATCGATTGTACTGCCGCCTCCTATTGCAAGCACCATGTCGATACCCTCATTTTTACAGATTTCAACACCCTTTCTGACTGTCTCAATCTTTGGGTTTGGCTCCACTCCGCTAAGCTCAAACACGGTCAGCCCCGCATCCTTAAGGATCTTCATTGCGGTATCGTAGAGACCGTTTTTCTTTATAGAGCCGCCTCCGTACACTAAAAGCACCTTGCTGCCATATGCCTTAAGCTCTGATAAGCTCGAAATGGTATCCTTTCCGAAATGAATTTTTGTTGGAATGTTAAATGTGAAATTGTACATATATAATACCTCCTGCTAAATAATAATATTTTTTAATCTCTCCAAATCATCTGAATCAGGATGTGATAAAGCTTTGTCAAAATTTTCAATCAGCGCATCAATATTATCCGGATGCTCCGGGTTTTCTTTCATTTTCACATAGCGCTCCCTCACAGACTGTGGCATTTTGCCCTGACACATATACTCTCCTACAATAGTGTTGCTTGAATCAATGGCGCTTTTAACATTGCCAAGAATCTTTTGAAAATATGCATCACTTCCTCCAAAACCGGCTGTTCCGAACAGAAATATCTTTTTATTTTTCAATTTAGATAAGAAATCTAATATATCGCTATCCGCATTTCCCTTATCCGTCCAAAATCCAATGTATAGCAATTCGGATTCTATCCCCTGCGCATCAGCCGTGCCAAAATAATCACAGCTCTCCTTTGGCAGGATTTCATGAATTTTATCAGCCAGCTTACGTGTGTTGCCTGTCATACTACTGAATATTATAGAATAATTTTCGTTGTACATGCAATATCCTCCTTTAAATTAAACTAATATTTGGGCATTTACACTTTAAATTCATCTTCATGTTTTTTGAAGAAATTATAAAAATATCGTACATTATCCAAATCACTCCATTTTGTAACATCATACTCTTTCGTATCAAGATTGTATATTTTAGCATTTAATGTTCCAAGCATAAATGGTGAATGCGTTGCAATAATAAACTGGCATTCTAACAACCTTGCCATTTTATTAATTTCCTCTGCTAACATAACCTGATTCGCAGGTGAAAGCGAAACTTCCGGTTCATCCAACAAATATAATGCATCTGGTTGTAAATACTCCTCAAAATATTGCATTGATGTCTCTCCGTTAGAATATTTTTCCTGTGCAAATTTTATATATTCTTCCTGCTTACACCCTTCTTTAGATGCTAAAAATTTTTTTGCTTCAAGTAAAGACATACCTCTCTTAACGTAATCATACTCCATGCCATCTGATAATATCTGCTTTTGTTGTATCTTCTTAATCTCATACAATATATCTTCACTTTTAATATATCGGCTATTTTCCGGTAATTTATTTATTGTATTTCCATAATCGTCTTCCCCCAAAGTATACAAGCATTCTCTGGAAAACGAACCACAGTAATCAACGCTTCCAAATGAATTGCTTGTTGCATATTCTTTCCCTTTTAGTTGTAAGCAATTGGCTATAATATTTAAGAGTGTTGATTTACCTGAGCCATTGTTGCCATAAAGTACAGTGATAGGTCTAAAAACAAATGGTTCAATATACTTATCCCGGAATACATTGTAGGGATAAATATTAGGATTATTCACTTTTCTTTTACTTAATCTAAAACTACTTAAATATATCATATCTTTTCATTATCCCTTTCCTGATAAAAGAGCTCCAACACCATTATTTCTCGAATATGCGAAAATGAAAGATTATTCACTAATACATCTGATTTAGTTATGAATTGGTGAGACACTGTCACACTTTTTCCAAAATCTTGTGCAGTATTTATATAACTAATTTTTAAGTATTTTCTTATTTTCAAATGACAAACACATTATATTAAAGATTTTGTTCAATCCGATTTTCCTATCTGTACTCAACGATTTCTTCCAATGGTTTCCTTGGCCTTTTAGCCGGAGCTTCATCGGCAAAGCCAACCGCAACAATTCCTGTCACCTGGCTGTCTGTTCCGATAAAATCCATCAACTCATTATAGGCAAAGCAGGTATTGGCAATCCATAAGGTACCTAATCCATATCCCGTTGCCGTCAGAATCATATTTTCAATTGCCGCACCTATGGACAGTGAATCACTAATTTCAACGATTCGTTTTTCATTTCATAATTATCACGTATATCAACCAAAAGTCCAAGCACAAAGCCATGATACATCCGCAATTATCTTCACAACTATAATTTTTTCACTTTCTTTTATTTTCTAATTTCTTCTGTCTAACAAAGCCTCATTTTTAGAAGCAAATCTTATAAAAAAACTGTTTGGCAACTCTGTATTTTTAAAAATCACAATATAAAATATTATAAGAATCAATTTTGTTACGTTTGATACATTTTCTACATTAACCAACAAAATATCATCCCACTTATAACCAAGAACACTGCCTATAGAACTCGCCAATACATTAAATGCAATAAAAATAAGTAAAAATTGTCTACTCCATATATTTGTCCAAAAAATTTTAATAATAAGCTAATATTCTGAAACTCTATAGTAACTAATTATACCTAGTCCCCATATAATAAAATGTACGATATATTTTTTCACTCTTCACCCCTGCATTTTTAGAATGAGCATAATAAATATTACAGCTATGATCTGACATACTATTCCTATAATATTAAATTTCCTGCTATTATGAGCTTCCAATAATGTCTTTTTTTGAACTTTTCAAATTACAAAAAACAGATATTAACTGAAAAGTCAGAAATCCTATATATAATACTTTATACATTTTTATCCCTAATATCTACCATATTCCCAAACTATTTTTTCTTTTTTGAATCAAATCCAATATACATTCCACCATGTTTTTCACCTTCAGTAAAAAGCCAGCTAGATAAGCCAAAAGCAGTTGACAGTGTTCCATCATAACACATATCCATATATGTGTACCTCCTCTTCTCTTTGTTTTATTTTTGCCATTTCCGTCTGCAGACAGTCCCGACTCTATGTAAAGCTTTTACATTCGCATCTGCAGAATGCAGCTCATATTTTAATACATTATTTAATTTAAACGTTTTATTTTCATATATTTTTATACTACTCATTTCTATCCTTTTCTACTTTTGTATCTCAAGATTAAGCATAAAATTAACACTATTCCAAATAATGTACACATAATATCAACAATATAATTCTCATAAGGCATTAAAAATAATATTGCCTCCCCTAAGTACATTAACGAAATCACCAATGTATATCCTTTTTCTTTATTTTTATGAGAAAAGTAATTTTTAAATTCAATTAAGAATATACAAAATAAAATAAATATAATGTATTTTTCATTAAAAAGTTTATGCTCACCTAAATATTGAATCATCTTATCCTCCAAAATGTGTAGTTCTCCATATTCACACCTACAAAAAATAAACTAGAAGCAGAGCAGGAAAGCTTCTAGTTTATCCCATCTTCCGCCTATATGCTAACTATTTTCTGCGAACGGTTCATTTTTTCGACGAACGGTTATTTTACAAGCAGACTTTATTGGAGACAGATAGTAATTTAGAATTGTGTTTATTATTTCATTTCCTACATCGTAGTCTGTATGGTCATCGCATATTGCAATTCCTATCATTTACACTTGCCCCTATATTTCTATAACATCTTTAGTATAACTTTTGGTGTTTTTAATTTACAATATTTGTTTCTTTTCCCAATAAAAAACAACTGTGGCATAAATCCCCATTATGGTTATACTACTGTTACATTACACTAAAACAGAAGAAATGAGGACAAACATGGACATTTTATCAGGCAATCCTATCAGTGAAAGCCTGATATGCTTCACACGAAAGCTTCACAGCTCATACTTGATGCTGCTGAGATTATCATGGCTGAGGCAGAGGTATAGACCACAGCATAAAAGTGGAATAACTACAACATACAACTAAAGGTGGCAAATTGCCAACAACTTGTTGACGATTTGCCGTCTCTTATTTTCTTACCACTTTATAACACTGTGATACGATATTTTGCGATACTTTACGAGGTTTCTTCCGGACAGGTCTTTGTATTCTCTTTTTTCAGCAAAGCCGCCACTAACTGGGCAATGGTTGTACCCTTGTAGCCACATATAAACCAATAATCATAAAAGTCTCATACTACATCTTTACTTCAATCACTTTTATACATATCATGAATCCTTAAATATTTCATGCTGCATCCCCAGAATAACTGATGCAAAACAATTCTACTCGTGTACGCCAGTACATACGTATGTATATCATTGTTAGTCTGTTGTTAATTCCTCGTTAGTCCGCTGTTAGTCTATCGTTAGCCTGTCGTTAAGTTATGGTCAGTTCAAAGATCAGTTTTTACACTCAAAGCGGAACATTATTCTCTAAAACTATTTTTCAACAAGACAACTACTAATCAGTTCTTCCAACATATCGTTGCTGGCATTTGCCGATCTGACACTTGCAGCTATCATCTCTTCTTTTGAAACATCGGTAAAATCAATTTCAAATCTACCATTGTTCAAGCATAACTGCTCAATGTATATTCTCTGAGTCCTTCCATTACCTTCTCTAAACGGATGGATCATATTAATCTCACCCAGGTAATAGCTAGTCTCTCGCTCATTTCTTCCTTATCGGTTATGTCAGCTAAGAAATTTTCCTTTTTCAGCTTACAATACAAATCATCAAACTGGCTTTCGATAAACTGCACCAAACAGAAAACGGTTCCTTTGGAAATATCAACCGTTCTCGTCTTGCCCGCCCAAGAATATACATCACTGAATAAATGCTTATGTATAGAACAAAGATGCT
>ENA-OQDD01000230-OQDD01000230.1-human-gut-metagenome-genome-assembly--contig:-NODE-230-length-23286-cov-4.534695_pt1 | contig 23286 bp, 24 predicted proteins | sample MGYA00242507_ERZ504598 | MGnify/ENA primary metagenome ERZ504598 (study PRJEB26092, sample SAMD00036318) | human gut metagenome | host: Homo sapiens | study: EMG produced TPA metagenomics assembly of...
TGATCAACACTCCGGCCGTGGCCGCGTTGATTCGCGGAGGCAAGGCGCATCAGATTCGTACCGTGCTGCAATCCGGCGAAAAGGAAGGCATGCATACTCTTGTACCAAGATCTGGCGAGACTCGTCAACAAGGGCGTCATCACCTTCGAAGACGCTCTTGCCAAGGTGCAGGTCCTCGAGGAATTCGAAAACTCTGCGGCGCCCGCTCCTCCTTCTAACCTCGCCGTACCCATACACCATCTTTACACCTATCATGAGCAACACAGCAGAAACACCAACCATCATCCAGCCCGACGTTCGGCGAACCGCGCGACGAACCTTCGAAAAAGACTCTTCACCTGGTTCGCCGAACAACGGCTGCACTGCATTGTCTTCATCGCCTACGTGACAGTGACCGTCACCGTGTCATGTTTTCACGAACCATGGTTTGATGAGGCGCAAGCCTGGCTGATCGCACGTGATTGCTCATGGAAGGAACTGCTTACCGTACGCACCCATTACGAAGGACACCCACCTCTTTGGTGGATGCTGCTTGCCATTCCCGCCAAACTTGGCATGCCTTACGAAATAGGATTGAAATCCCTCAATCTTATGTGCGCCGCGCTGATGATCTGGCTTTTGGAATTCAAAACGAAACTACCAGAATTACTAAAGGTAATACTGCCATTTTCCTATTTTCTTTGCTACCAGTATGGCGTAACTTCCAGACCATATGCGCTTATGATCGCCGCAATGCTGCTCATAGCCATCAATTGGAACAACCGCAACACCAAGCCATGGCCAGTCATACTCAGCATGATGCTGCTATGCGCCACGAGCTCTTACGGATTGGCAATCGCGGCATGCTTGCTTGAATTGGACGATTCAATTTCTCTGCGGCGAACGCTCGCTTATAAAAAACAAGCAGCGTTTCGCGGGACTTGTTCTGCTACTGGTATTCGCCATCATACTGCTCCTCAACGTACTCCCCGCACCCGGCACATACCACGGTGACTTTGACATACATGGCACTGCAACAACATCACCCGCATGGGTTTCCGTATTCAACACCTGGCTGGTAATGCCTTCCGAGACGTTGTTCACTTCAACCTGTCGGATGGCAATATGCAGTTCATCGCTCTCACGCCAAGCGAGCTGTTTATGCCGTGCGTAATGTCATGCCTGATGTGGTGTTTTCTTATTCAGATTTGCCTACGCCGGAAAACCGCATTATTGCTGCTCACCACATACTTGGTATAAGCGTTGCGTTCACCGCGCATCTTTCCATGCATCATGCGGGAATCATCTTGGGATTCTTCATCGCCATTCTCGCCATCGATTGCGATATCGAAAAAATCAATTCCAACGATTGGCCTCAGTGGATCCGTAATCTCAACAACCGTGTTATGACTCTTCTTGGACCGAAGAAAACGGAACGGTATCTCCGTTTCTTCAAAATCCTCGGTCTTATCTTCATGCTTGTCAGCGTGTATTGGACGGCAAGCGCCAGTATTTGCGATATTCGGTACGACTATTCGTCTTCCCGGGCGGTAGCGTCTTTTATCAAAACCAACCATTTGGAGCAATACCGTTGGATGGCAGGCTGGACACGCGTCAGCAAGAACGACACCGCTTCCAATCCAGAAATCAACAAAATCATCGACAAAGGCGGATATTGCGGCGGCACCGACTGCATCGACTACACTTCTTGGTACGGCAGCACCCTTATCGATTCAGCCCTTACTTCGACCATACGCTTCTTGCCAATGCATACAAGGGACGAAGCTATTCGTCGTGGGAATGGTGCGTTGACCTATGCGGGAAAGAAAGACATCGAAACATGGAAATCGTGGGGCGAACCCGAATTCTACGACACTCTGTATCAGCCATTTTTCTTCTCCGACCTTGGTTACGACAGAAACCATTACACGAAAATCAAAATCGCCGAAACCAAGACACCTTGGAAAAGCACATGGTCGGAAGGCGCCTGCGAAATTTACGTGCGCAACGACATTTACGAGAACGTATTGCATTCGCCCGATCCTGGAATCGACTGGCCCGACGGCGCAACGCGCAGATAACAAGTGGACCGGCATCCAACTGGAACGTGTCGATTGTTCGTTTATGCAAAACGTGCCACTGTCAGCACCTTTGTATAGGTTAGATATGTTATGTACATGCAGGGGGGCTTCCGGCGAAAGCGGAAGCTGAGATAGGCAAATGCCTGACCCTTTGAACCTGTTGGTTAGGACCAACGTAGGGAGCAGACAATGGGCGATGACTCATATGCAGCTGCATTGCGTGAACAGATTGCGCAGGCAGTAAACGACGTACGCGAAACCACACCTTTGGCACAGTCGTTCACCAATTTCGTAACGATGAATCTTGTGGCCAACGCGCAGCTGGCCGCCGGCGGCACCGCAGCCATGAGCTTCCTGCCTGACGACGTGATCGACACCGCGGAAATCGCCGGATCGAACTACATCAATGTGGGCACACTCCTGCCGTTCTTCAAGGACGCGCTACCGGAAATCGCCTACAAACTGCACAAGAACGGCAAGACGTGGTACTTGATCCGGTCGCCGCGGGCATCGGCAAAACCCGTACCGCCATTCTCGAATCGTTCCGCACATACCCGCCGACCATTGTGCGCGGCAATGCGAGCGAAATCATCGCGCTCGATGCGATGTGGGGTTTGGCACAGCATGATTCCACCGTTCCCGGCACTCGCCCGGCAGGCGTGGAAGCCGTCGACGAAGTCGATTCCGCCGTTGACGCGGCCAAACGAGTGGCTCGTCATCTTGCGAAATACTCCCCTGTTGGAGCCGGCGCGGTGGCCGTTTCCGGAGCAGTCGATCTGGTGACTGACGGCGAGCGCGTGTTCCGTTTGCCCGGCGGCAGCGCGATGATGACGAAGATCACCGGCGCCGGCTGTTCGCTCGGCGGCGTTACCGCAACGTATCTGGCCGTGGCCGAACCGCTTGTCGCCGCGATTTCGGCATCATTGCTGTATAACAGGGCTTCCGAAATCGCCGAAGCGAAATCGTCCGGTCCCGGATCTTTCCAAGTGGCGCTGCTTGACGCGCTTTGGAACGTCACCGCCGAGGAAGTCGCCGCTTCCGAAATCATCATCGACTAGGCTTTGCCGAACCCTGCATGGTATTCGGCATATCATGCAGGGTTCGGCAATTGCGTATGTGGAAAATATGGACGATTGCCGGTTCACATTGTAGGTTTTCTGAATCACTTACCGAGAAGGGTTGATTATATGAACAATTATTCATATGCATCGATGCGCGATACATTCGATATGAGCGCCTACTTTGTGGTCGGCCCGCAGGATTGCAAGAGCCGTACTATTACCGGTGTGATTGAGGATGCGTTGCGCGGGGGTGCAACGTTCATCCAGCTGCGAGCCAAGAACACCGACGCGAAAGACATCACCAGCATGGCACGCGATATCGCGCAGGTTATCGAGAACAACGGCAAATCCGATTCCGTGGCGTTTGTGATCGACGATCGCGTGGATGTAGTTTGGCAGGCACGTCACAAGGGCATCAAAGTTGACGGCGTGCATATTGGGCAAACCGACTTGGAACCGCAGGAAGCCCGCGCGTTGCTTGGGGAAGATGCCATTGTGGGCTTGTCTGCCGAAACGGAAAGCCTGGTGAAGCTGATCAACGAGCTGCCTGCCGGCTGCATCGACTACATCGGGGCCGGCCCGTTGCACGTGTCCACCACCAAGCCGGAAGCTTCCGTTGGTGGCAACGATGGTTCCGGGCATACGCTCGACGAGGCGCAGATCAATGCGATCTGCGATGCGAGTGATTTTCCGGTTGTGGTCGCGGTGGAGTGACCGCCGACGATATGGAGATGCTCGCACATTCGAAGGCGGCCGGCTGGTTTGTGGTGTCAGCCATTGCCGGCGCAAGCGATCCGGAAGAGGCGACCCGCAATATGGTTTCGCGATGGAAGGCAGTGCGCGGTGATGCAAAGCATGGGCACGTACTGCGCAAATAGCAATCACGGATCACGAATATTTCAGAACTTCGCATCATAAGCAAGCAAAAGCAAGTAAGGAGTCATTCATGACCAGCACTTTGGCACCGGTATTGAGCATCGCGGGATCGGATTCCTCCGGTGGTGCCGGCATTCAGGCAGATTTGAAAACCATGCTTGCCAATGGCGTGTTCGGTATGACCGCCATCGCGGCGCTGACCGCGCAGAACACCACAGGCGTGACCATGGTCACGAACACTCCTCCGGAAATGCTCGCCGCGCAAATCGACGCAGTATTTGAAGATATTCCGCCGGTCGCGGTGAAGATCGGCATGGTGTCGAGCGTGGAGCTCATCAACGTGATCGCCGACCGTCTGATTGCGCATGATGCCACGAATATTGTGCTTGATCCGGTGATGGTGGCAACGTCCGGTGCGAAGCTTATCGAAGGCGACGCGATTGCGGCACTGACTTCCAAGCTGTTCCCGCTGGCCACCGTCATCACGCCGAATATGCCGGAAACCCAGGCGCTGTGCGAGCTGGCCGTCGAACAGGGTGCCGACGCGATCGACTACGAGAATGGCGAAAGCATCTCCAGTGAGAACGACATGGTGACGGCAGGCCATATGCTCGCCGGCCATTTCGGCTGCGCGGTGCTCGTCAAAGGCGGTCATGGCACGCAGGATGCCAGCGATGTGCTCGTTGAACCGAGCGGCAAAGTCACTTGGTTCCGCGCGCGTCGTATCAATAATCCGAACACGCATGGCACCGGATGCACGCTGTCTTCGGCGATCGCATCGCATCTGGCGCTTGGCGAGACATTGCCGGAAGCGTCGATAGTGCAAAACTGTATCTGACGGGCGCCTTGGAGGCGCAGCTTGACCTCGGTCACGGATCCGGACCGATGGATCACGCTTGGAAATGGCGCTGACAGCCAAATCCGCACCAGCCAATCCAAGTCGTATCAGGCCGATAGGAACGCAACGAAAGGAACGAACATGACCCTTGATGCAATGCGGAAAAGCAGGAAGTGCCGATCAACCCGGAAACCGGCAAACCGTATATCAACACGCTTGCCGCAGTCGCCATCTCCCCCGCCGGCGCAAGCCCTGAAAAGTCCACGTACGTGGCGCAGGCGGTCGACGTGATCCGTCAATCCGGATTGCCGAGTGAAACCAACGCCATGTTCACCAACATCGAAGGCGACATCGACGACGTGCTCAAGGTGATTCGCGACGCCACCATGAAGCTGGCTGGCCAGGGCTATCGCACCGACGTGGTAATCCGTCTCGACATTCGCCCAGGTTTCGAAGGTCAGATCCACGCCAAGCAGGCACTTGTGGACGAAATCCTGTCGGAATAAATCAGGCAATAAACTGTTAGATCGTCAGAAAAATCGAAAAGCGCGCTATTTATAAGGAATGGCGCGCTTTTCTTATTGATTTGGGTATAGTGTAGCGAATATGACTACGATGAAGGAAATTGCCGAAGCGGCAGGGGTATCCATTTCCACTGTTTCCCTGGTGCTTAACGGCAGGGATGAAGGACGTGTGAAAGCCCCTTTGGCCGCGCTCGTACGCGAGAAGGCAGACGAACTCGGCTACACGGTCAATCCTCTGGCGCGCAGCCTGCGCACTTGCCGCACGCGAATTCTCGGCTTCATCAGCGAGGAAGTTGCCACCACGCCGTACGCAGGCGGCATCATTCTGGGCGCGCAAGACGCGGCAAGCACCTACGGGTACATGATCATCACGGTCAGCACCGATGGCAGGGCGAGCGAAGAGAACGAAATCGCCACGCTGAAACGGTATGGCGTGGACGGTTTCTTCTATTCGAAGATGTCGAATCGCATTGCGAGCGTGCCAGCCTCGCTCGGCGATTATCCGGTGGTGATGGTGGATGCCACCGATGCCGACAACCAGATTCCCAGCATCGAGCCGGACGAATTCCAAATCGCCTATGATGCCACGAAACGGCTGATTCAGGCCGATTGCAAGCGTATCGCCTACATCGGATGCTCGGAAAACATGATTGCGCAGGATGGCCGTTTTGCCGGGTATCAGGCGGCATTGCAGGATTCCGGTTTCGCCTATGATCCTTCGCTGGTATGCAATGTGCTCAATAATGGTCCTGCGTTGCGTGCCGTCGACAAACTGTTTGACGAACGCAATCCCGACGGTTTCTTTTGCTTCAATGATGCGCGTGCATGGTATGTGTACGAATGTGCGGCACGCCGCGGACTGACCGTCGGCAAGGACGTTCCATCGTCGGCGTCGACAACCACCGCGTGTTCGCCGAAACGCTGGAACCGCAGCTGACCACGGTGGAACTGCCCCACTATGAGATGGGTTATTGGGCCGCATGCAAGCTTATTTCGATGATCGAACGCAAGCCCGTCGACAGTTCGTCTTGGCCGAATACCACCGCTCCCATGCCGCCGTTGGATTCGCCGATTCCTGCGAAGATCCATTGCGCGCTGATAGAAAAGGGATCGGTTCGCAGCTAAGTTTCGCGATCTAAGACCACATGAAAGGCCTGTTGACGTGTCCGTTACGACACGCCGAGAGGCCTTCTTTTTATCCCCCATTTCGGCTTAATTCCAACACTTCCAAAAAGCGTTGGAATTACTTACGTCAATCGATTGAGTCAATCGTTTGACGCGCTATTATTTAACCATGTTCATCCACTTGGCACGGCAGCTGGGTGAATGACGGCATAACACAACATCGGCACACAACCGAGGTGCCGCGCGGCAGCGGCACAAACAAAGAGAAACAGAGAAACAACAACATGGCAAGTACAACTCGATCTGCATGGAAGAATCCTTCCTACCTGCAGAGCTCCTTCGGCATCTTCATGTTCTTCTGCTCGTGGGGCATCTGGTGGTCCTTCTTCTCCCGCTGGCTTACCGACCCGGCCCACGGTCTGGGCATGACCTCCGCCGAGCAGGGCCAGATCTACTCCATCAACTCCCTGGCAACCCTGGTCATCATGTTCGCCTACGGCGCCATCCAGGACCAACTGGGCATCAAGCGTAAGCTCGTGATCTTCGTCTCCGCCATCGCAGCGCTCGTCGGCCCGTTCGTGCAGTTCGTGTATGCCCCGATGCTGACAGCCGGCGGCACCACCCGTTTCATCGGCGTGCTCATCGGCTCCATCGTGCTGTCCGCAGGTTTCATGGCCGGCTGCTCCCTGTTCGAGGCACTCACCGAACGCTACTCCCGCAAGTTCGGCTTCGAATACGGCCAGTCCCGAGCTTGGGCTCATTCGGCTACGCCATCGTGGCGCTGTGTGCAGGCTTCCTGTTCAATATCAACCCGCTGCTGAACTTCTGGGTCGGCTCCATCTGCGGCCTCGGCATGCTGTGCATCTACGCTTTCTGGGTTCCGGCCGAGCAGAAGGAAGAGCTCAAGAAGGAAGCTGATCCGAACGCGGCTCCGACCAACCCGTCCTTCAAGGAAATGATTTCCGTTCTGAAGATGCCGACCCTGTGGGTGCTCATCGTTTTCATGCTGTTCACCAACACCTTCTATACCGTGTTCGATCAGCAGATGTTCCCGAACTACTACGCTTCCCTCTTCTCCACCACTGAAATCGGCAACGCACCTACGGCACCCTGAACTCCTTCCAGGTGTTCCTCGAGTCCGCCATGATGGGTGTTGTTCCGATCATCATGAAGAAGATCGGCGTGCGCAACTCCCTGCTGCTCGGTGCAACCGTGATGTTCCTGCGCATCGGCCTGTGCGGCGTGTTCCACGATCCGGTCAGCGTCTCCATCGTCAAGCTGTTCCACTCCATCGAGGTTCCGCTGTTCTGCCTGCCGGCATTCCGCTACTTCACCCTGCACTTCGACACCAAGCTGTCGGCAACCCTGTACATGGTGGGCTTCCAGATCGCTTCCCAGATCGGCCAGGTGATCTTCTCCACCCGATGGGCGCCCTGCATGACGCCATGGGCGATCGCCGACCTTCTTCACCATCTCCGGCATCGTGCTGGCAGCCTGATCTACGGCTTCTTCGTGATCAAGAAGGACGACCAGGAAGTCGGCGGTGATCCGTTCTACACCGACAAGCAGCTCAAGGCCCAGGCCGCTGCAGAAGCGAACGCCTGAACGCAATCGCAAGTCCGGCCAAGAACATAACTGAATCGTGCTGCTCGAAGCGTTTCCCCTTTTTCCGCTTCGGGCAGCATTCTTACAACTTTTACTCAAAACTCAATAAGCAGCAATTCAACAATCACAAGAAAGGCTATTCAACGATGACTGGCTTCACCCCGGACGCACCCGTCCTTCACGAAATCAAGAACCACAGCGAGGCTCTGGCACAGGCGGAGGCGGGCGTTGCAGCCATGGCCGCCGCGCGCAACAACCGTTGGTATCCGAAGTTCCACATCGCCTCCAACGGCGGCTGGATCAACGATCCGAACGGCCTGTGCTTCTACAAGGGCCGTTGGCACGTGTTCTACCAGCTGCACCCGTACGGCACCCAGTGGGGCCCGATGCACTGGGGTCACGTCTCCTCCAACGACATGCTCAACTGGAAGCGTGAGCCGATCATGTTCGCCCCGACTCTCGAAGAGGAAAAGGACGGCGTGTTCTCCGGTTCCGCAGTGATCGGCGATGACGGCGAGCTCAAGTTCTACTACACCGGCCACCGCTGGGCCAACGGCATCGACAACACCGGCGGCGACTGGCAGGTGCAGATGATCGCCGAACCAGACAACGACGAGCTGACCAGCGCCACCAAGCGCGGCATGATCATCGATTGCCCGCTCGATAAGGTCGACCACCACTACCGTGACCCGAAGGTATGGAAGACCGGAGACAAGTGGTACATGACCTTCGGTGTCTCCTCCGTAGAAAAGCGCGGCCAGATGTGGCTGTTCTCCTCCGATGACATGGTTCGTTGGACCTACGAGCGTGTGCTGTTCGAACACCCGGATCCGAACGTCTTCATGCTTGAATGCCCGGACTTCTTCCCGATCAAGGACGCCGAGGGCAATGAGAAGTGGGTCATCGGCTTCTCCGCCATGGGCGCAAAGGCCTCCGGTTTCATGAACCGCAACGTTTCCAACGCCGGCTACATGATCGGCACGTGGACCCCGGGCGAGGCGTTCCAGCCGGAAACCGAGTTTCGCCTGTGGGATTGCGGCCACAACTATTACGCTCCGCAGTCCTTCAACGATGGCGAGCGCCAGATCGTATACGGCTGGATGAGCCCGTTCGTTGAGCCGATTCCGATGCAGGATGACGGCTGGTGCGGCAACCTGACCCTTCCGCGTGAGATCACCCTGGGCGCCGACGGCGATCTGCACACCGCTCCGGTTGCCGAAATGGAGGGCTTGCGCGAAAACACCACCGATTTCGGTGCGATCTCGCTGGACGTCAATGGCGAGCAGACCATTGCCGACGATGCCGAAGCCGTTGAAATCGAAATGACCATCGATCTCAACGCTTCCACCGCGGAACGCGCCGGTCTGAAGATTCACGCGACTGAGGATGGCTCTTACACGTATGTGGCGTTCGACGATCAGATCGGCCGCGTGGTGATCGACCGTCAGGCCGCAGCCCAGGGCGATCGTGGCTACCGTACCGCGCCGCTTTCCGCCGAAGAACTGGCTTCCGGCGAGCTCAAGCTGCGCGTGTTTGTGGATCGCGGCTGCGTGGAAGTGTACGTAAACGACGGCCGTCAGGCCATGAGCTCCTTCAGCTACGCTTCCGAAGGCCCACGAGCATCAAACTTGTTGCCGAATCCGGCACGCTTGAGGTCAAGTCCTTGAAGCTCCACACCATGAAGTCCATCGGACTGGAGTGAGGCTAATCCAAGGCAGTAGCAAGGGGTAAAGAGTAAGGCGGGTTTCGTGTCGAATGAGATACGAAACCGCCTTTCGTTTTGGTTTGGAACGTGGTTTAGGGAGTGCTTTATACTGGCACCCCGGTAATGAACTTTTCTGACCGGAACGCGGGCAGGCTCCTCACCTTACTGATTTCTCGCCACCGGTCACGTGCGCGCCCACTATGGCGCAGAAAGCAAGGTGAACGATGGCGGTTTCGCACGTTCAACGCAGGGATTCGGCAACAGGATCCATACCCTCAAACACGAGTTCGCACATGGGTTCGGGCATGGCTGCGAACACGAATTCAAAAGCCGGCATTGTCGCAAAACTTCTCGAAGCTTTGTCCGCCTTTGCTCACGTTTGCAACGCCGTATTCCCACGGTTATTGCAGTAGTGCTGTTGCTGGCGGTATGGGAGGCGTGGGTCCGCATCGGCAATGTGCCCAGCACCATGATCGCCGCGCCAAGCGAAATCGCACAGGCCACCGTCGAAACATGGTCGACGTTATGGCCTGCCACGCAAGTCACTTTGCTTGAAGGTACCGTCGGATTCCTGTTCGCCGTACTGTTCGGCATTCTCATCGGCATACTGCTGTACTGCTCATGCATTGCGAACGCCGCATTGTTCCCGTTGCTTTCAGCTGCGCAGACCATGCCGTTGATTTCCATCGCTCCCCTATTTTTGATCTGGTTTGGCTTTGAGATTTCCGGAAAAATCGTGATCGTAACGGTATTCGGCTTATTCCCGATTGCAGTGCAGACGATTCGTGGGCTTGAAGCGGTCCCCCAGTTTTATTCGGATGTTGCGCTGACTTGTGGCGCCACGAAAGCGTGGACACTGTGGCATGTGAAGCTGCGTGTGGCCGCTCGTCAGATTTATGGCGGCATCCGCGTTTCCGCCGCATACATTTTCGCCACCGCCGCCACCGCAGAATATTTGGGCGCGCGCAAAGGTCTTGGCATTTGGCTACAGGCCGCCTACAACTCGTTCCGCACACCGCTGATCTTCTCGGCGACGCTGGTCATCATCGCCATCACCGGCGTTCTGATGTGCCTGGTGAACCTCAGCGAACGCGTCCTGCTCGGCCCAGCTGATGCCGACGCCGATCCCGATGCAGACCAGTAAGTCAAACACGCCAAACATCATCGGCCTTCTGCAAACGCAGCATTCGCAGCATTCGCCACTCCGCATTGCATGTCGGTCACGCTGCCTACGTATAATAAAACCCGCTGTTAAGCCAATGCGTGGCAAACCGGCAATATTCCACGCCTTTCACTAGGCACCGTAAGGAATGTCGGGGGCATTGGACGAGCGGGGGCCTGAGGCCCTTCGTATCGTTTTCTGCCCGAACTCCGCTCGCAGCATATCCCTAGAAAACGATAGAGAATACAGATTCAAGGGAAATCGCTTTATGAGCATCTTCAGCAGGCATGACGCCACCGCACGTACTCACATCGCAAGCACAATAATCGCACTCTTCAGCGCAATCGCCATGTTGTTCAGCGTTACCGCATGCGGACAAAGCAACGATTCCGTAACAAGCACAGCATCTGGCAGCAGCGATCTGACCAAAGTGACCTTCATGCTGTCCTGGGCGCCCGACACCAATCATATCGGCATATATGTGGCGAAAAACAAGGGTTATTTCAAAGAGGCAGGTCTTGACGTTGATATCGTGGCCGTGGCACAGGCCGGTGCCGAACAGGCCGTGAACAACGGCGTGGCCGACTTCGCATTGTCGAACCTCACCAACGTAAGCACGTACGCTGTTAAGGGCGCAACCATCAAGCAGGTGCTGCAGGTACAGCAGAAGCCAAGCGCCATCTGGTGTTCGCTCGCTTCCAACACTGAAATCAAATCCCCGAAGGATTTCGACGGCAAGACTTTCGCCACGTTCGGATCCAACGAATCCGATGCGGTGATCCGTCGCATGATTCAGTCGGACGGAGGTAAGGGCGAATTCGACAAGGTGACCGTCGGCACGTCCACGTTCCAAACGCTGTCCAGCAACAAGGCTGATTTCGGTGGTTTCTATGCCACTTGGGAGGGTGTGCAGGCCGACATGTACGGTCCGAAGCTCAACTGCTTTACCGAACCGGATTACGGCGTTCCCGGCAATGCCGACACCATTGGCGTGATCACCAGCGACAAGACGATTTCCAACAATCCCGAACTGGTGAAGAAGTTCGTACAAGCCACCAAGAAGGGCTACGAGTACGCATATTCGAATCCTGACGATGCAGCGAAGATCCTTGTGAAGGAAGCTCCCGACGCGAATCTCAGGCTTGATTTCGTCAAGAAAAGCATGAAAACCATTGTGGACGGTCAGTATTGGGGCGATCCCGCCAAGATCAAGGATGGTTCGTTCACGTTCGGTACGAACGACGTTGAAGGCGCCCAGCAGTATTTTGACTTCCTCGCTCAGGAAGACGCCTACACCGATTCGCATGACAAGGTGGTGCACGACGCTCCGCAAGCCAAGGATCTCGCCACCGACGAATTCCTGAAATAATCGGGTTTGAACGAGTAGGTTTGTAACCCGTTTAGGTGCGAATAATCGAAAATATTGGAATACGGCATCCTGCATTTTTATTTCATGCCCAACACTGCTTGCTCAGTTCGGTTGAACATGGTTTGTGGGATGCCGCACCATTATGCGTTGCATTTGGCTTCATTGCACGAGTTTGATTAAATACAAATATGACACGACTGATTCTTGATGTGGACACCGGTATCGACGATGCACTGGCGTTGGCATACCTTGCGACGTTCGACACTGTTGACGTGCTTGGCGTGATCGGCACGTACGGCAATGTTTCCGTCGACACTGCGGTTCGCAATACTTCGTATGTGCTGGAACGGTTGGGGCTTCGGCACATTCCGGTGATACGTGGATCGTCGCATCCTTCATGGGCTCGGTGTTTCATTCCGGATGCAGGTTGTGCGCAGTTTCACGGCACGGACGGATTGGGAGGATTCGGCCCGGCTTGCGATAGTTCGTCTTCGGATACTGCTTTTTCAGATATTTTTCGGATAATTCCGGTTCTGATACTGTTTTTTCTCGTGATTATCGTAGTCTGATTTCCGTTGGCGGATATGCGTTGGATGATGTTCATGCGAATCCTGCGGTTGATTCGTTTGAATTGTCGCTTACTACGGATTCGGCTTCTTTTATTCATGTTGATGATTCTTCCGCCGACTCGGTTTCCGAAGGCGTGCAGTTCATTATTGATCAGGTTCGCGCTTATGGTTTCGACGTCACTGTGGTTGCGACCGGTCCGCTGACCGATATTGATGCTGCGATCGCGGCCGCACCGGATATTGCCGGCAAACTCAAACTGGTGATGATGGGCGGCACGTTGACGCAGGAAGGCAACTGTTGGGATCTGACTGCGGAAACGAACATCATTCAGGATCCGGAAGCCGCAGATCGCGTGTTCCATTCCGGTGCCGACATCACCATGGTCGGCTTGGACGTAACGCATCAATGCCTGATGGGTTCCGATGCGACCCGTGCTTGGCGCGAAGCGGCGAATGCTGACACACTTACCAGCTCGACCGCATCCCAAGTCGCTGATTCACTTGATGGTTCAGCTGGTAGTTCAAATGCAGCTTCAGCTCGAACCTCGAGTGTGGCTGCAAGCCCATCTGCTTCCGATGTGCGCGTATTCCTCGCCGACATGGCTGATTTTTCCATTGCCGCAAACCTCAAGGCCGACGCGCGACTGTTTTCACAGGGCATGCCATTGCATGATCCGCTGGCCGCCGCCGTTGCCGTGGACCCGTCGCTGGTGACCTGTATCGACCTACCAATGAAAGTCGAACTCGAAACCGGCGATTTCCACGCACCCGAGGCCGAACCATCGGCGATCCCGCCGGACTGATCGACTCCAACGCACCCCGCATCCACGTAGCCTTCCAAGTCGACTCCTCCCGTTTCGTCCCCACCTTCACCACCCGAATCAGCACGTTGTAACAAACAAAACGGGGAGAACATTATGTTCTCCCCGCAGTTAACCTAATCAACTCAGCAAAAACTACTTTTTGACGCCGCCGAAACGACGGTCGCGGTGAATGTAGTGGTCGATCGAACGCCATAGCACGTCTCGACCGCAATCGGGGAACAGTTCCGGCACGAAATCAAGTTCGGCATATGCCGCTTCCCACGGCAGGAAGTTCGACGTGCGCTGTTCGCCGGAAGTACGAATCACCAAATCGCAATCAGGAATATCAGGATTGTACAGGTGCTCGGAAATCATTTTTTCCGTTACGCGATCGCCGGAGATCTTGCCGTCACGCACTTCCTTTGCGATTGCCGCGCAAGCATCCGCGATTTCGGCACGTCCGCCGTAATTCAGGCAGAACACCACGTCGATGGTCGTGTTGTTTTGGTACGTTCCTGTGCTTTTTCCAATTCGTCGATAACGGATTTCCATAGTTTCGGACGTCGGCCGGACCAGCGCACGCGCACGCCCCACGCGTTCATCTGCTCCACACGACGGTGGATGATGTCACGCGAGAAGCCCATCAGGAAGCGCACTTCCTGCGGGGAACGCTTCCAGTTCTCCGTGGAGAACGTATACAGCGACAGGTAGCGCACACCGGCTTCGATGGCACCTGCGATGGTGTCGAACACCACCGGTTCGGCAGCCTGATGCCCGTCGGTGCGAATCAGCCCACGCTGCTGCGCCCAACGACCATTACCGTCCATGATCACGCCGATATGGCGCGGAACCTTGTTCTTCGGAAAATCAGGAATAATCGACGGGTCAGAAAATGGTGCCGCCGGAATGTCAAGGGACTTGTAATCCACGTTCTCAAAAGCCATACCCGCTAATCTAGCAAGCGCATGGAACGAATCGGACGTTCCAAATAGTATTCACCCCATTTTTCTACCATTTGTCGGGTTTCCGGAAGCAACGCCGTACCGTCCAGCTCTCCCCAATCGCCGTCTACAAGCGCCTGCAACTGGCAGATCGCATTCCACGAAACGTCAAACGATTCACGAATATGATCGGTCGAACACATCAGGCCACCCGCGGAAATCGAAAAGAACCATGGACGATCAGCAGAAATCGGCTCTCCACACACCACGCAGGCACGCAAACGTGGCGTCCAACCAGCGATCGCAAGAGCACGCATCACGTAGGAATCGCCAATCGCAGCAGCCTCATGCGCATGCTTGGAAAGGGCATTCAACGCTCCCAACACCAGCCGATACTGTGCCACGGAACGCTCCTGCTCCGTCACCACCAGCTTGTCAGCGGTTTCGCAAATCACATTCGCTGCGGTATACGCCTTGAAATCGGTGCAGATGCCTCTCGCATACGCCGACACCGACTCGGCTTGGGAAATCACATCAAGCGAACGCCCTTCCGCAATAAGCAACGAGACGCGCATGAAAGGCTCCAAACGACCTCCGAAACGCGATTTGGTTCGACGCACACCTTTGGCGACGGCGCGGATTTTGCCATGGTCACGTGTCAGCAAAGTGACGATACGATCAGCTTCGCCAAGTTTGACGGTACGCAAGACCACGCCCTCGTCCTGATACGACGGCATTCACACACCTCCTTCGCCTCGACTCGTTTTCTTAACTGAACTATCTATACTTTCCGCACGTTCTCGTGCCAGCCGCACTCTCCCGCGATATCAGTAAATAAACAATCCCCAGAACGCGAACACCAACAGCACATACAGCATGGTGACCGCCGTGATCCAAAACATCACACGGCCGAACCTCGTCGACGCGAGCACCGGCTGGCGGCCACTCACAATCGCGCCTATAGCCCCCTTACGCGGTGGCCATTGTGCAAGACCACGATTCGTCGCCTCCTCGATAAGACGCACGAACACGCGGGACCACGCCCACACCACAACAACACACACCATTGAATAACCGGCCAACTCCAATACATCATGCCCGGATCCTCGGCGGGAGCGCCACCCCACGCTAGCTTGACCACGCCCATAACCACTTCGCCCAATCCTGCACCAAACAGCACAAAAGTGGCCATGGTGGCAACGGCAAGCGTAATCAACGCATTTTTGAACACAGGTCTCAGCCCCAACACATATCGGCGTCGATGCGCATGCGCCCAAATCTTACGTACGAGCACAATCAGCCACAGCACGGCGATCACCAGCAGCAACAGCACCATGCTGGCATGCAGCACCACGAGATAAATGGTCAGCCCGCTGTTCGCCTGCAATTCCAACGGCACCGCAATCGACTGGTACAGGTTGGTACCGGCCACACGCTCGCTGGTCTGCTGCAGTCCCCGCGTGATGCCGACAGCCCAACTGATTACATCATCCACGTAGGCGTCGGCGAACGGAGTGCCGCTGTTGGATTCGTCGCCAAGCCGGAGCACATGGTTGGCGATCGGATATGTGCGCACGGTCACGTCCCAATTGCCCGCCTTATGCGCCATATCGATGATTTTCTCCGTGCCTTCCACCTGTGCGGTCATCACATCTTTGGTGCCGTATGCCACAAGCGTGGGAATGGAATAGGCTTGGGGATTCAACGTGTCGAGGTCGAGATTGGTCAGGCCGAACAATTCCGCATCGATGTTGAACGCGCGGCGCACAATGGACTGGTATCCATCATGCGCTCCGACCAGCGCGAAATCCTGTGCGGCAAGGAATCCCAACGAATGTCGTGGCGAATACACCATTGGGCTCAGCAACACCTGGAATGCCACGTCGGGGTCTTGATCAAGCAGATATGAGGAAATCCAGGTGCTTTCGGAAGTCGCGTAAATGCCGACATTCGAAGCGTCAACGTTGTCGAGATCACGCAACATGGTGATGACCTGATCGTAAATGGCCGCGGAGCCCGGGTAATCACGGGTCGCATCGTTGGTGGACCATACCGGCTTGTCGGGCACGGCCGTCACGAAGCCTGCGGATGAGAGATCGGTGGCCATGTCTCCAAATGAGTTGTCACAGGTACCATATCCGGCACCATGCATGAACACCACGCCGGGCCGATTGTTTCCCGCGTCTTTCGGCTCTCGAATCAACACTTTGACCTGTTGTATTTCACCGGTTGACGCTGTTTCGCCTCAATGGTGACATATCGTTGCGTCACTTCGTAATCGCCTCGTTTGGCAAGGGTTTTGCCGGAAGGATTATTGAAGGTCACTGCCGTGTCGGATGATAACGTTTCGATGGTTTGACCGGTTGGCTCGTACTTCCATGACGATGCCGTCAAATTGGATACCGACACCAGAATGCCCAGCAGGATGATGAAGATAGGCAGACTGACCATCAGCCGTCTGCCCCTCGTCCACTGACTGGATTGGCTCTCCGCGCTGGACATGACTGACTGACGTTCCTGATCTGACACGCCGTTCATTGTACCGACTCCAGCTGAAATGGCAATCGACAACCAGCAAAACCAGCGGGCGGCCGATCACAATCTGCAATCGACCGCCAGCGGTCAGCGAAATCAACAATTGCCTTGCGCCACCGGCACCACCACCGGTCCTGTGGCGTTGACGGGCACCTGTCCGTCCGCTTCCATCTGCGCGGCGATCTCCTGCGCTTTGACCAGCAGCGTTTCCACAATCTGGTCTTCCGGCACGGTTTGAATGACTTTGCCCTTGATGAAAATCTGTCCCTTGCCGTTGCCGGATGCCACACCCAAATCGGCTTCACGGGCCTCGCCCGGACCGTTGACGATGCAGCCCATAACAGCCACGCGAATCGGCGCGGTCACATCCTTTAAACCTTCGGTCACCGCATTGGCCAACTGAATCACATCAACCTGGGAACGACCGCAGCTCGGGCAGGAGATAATGTCGAACTTGCGCGGACGCAATCCCATGTATTCCAGCAGCTTGCACCCGACTTTCACTTCTTCGACGGGCGGTGCCGACAGCGAAACGCGAATCGTGTCTCCAATGCCTTCAGCCAGCAGCGCACCGAATGCCAAACAGCTTTTGATGGTGCCCTGCCATGCCGGTCCAGCTTCGGTGACACCAAGATGCAACGGCCAATCACCCTTGGAAGCGAGCAGACGATACGTTTCCACCATGGTGATCACATCATGATGCTTGACGGAAATCTTGAAATCATGGAAGCCGACGTCTTCGAACATGCGCGCTTCCTTCATGGCGGACGCAACCAGTGCCTCCGGCGTCGGACCGCCATATTTCGCATACAGTTCCTTATCGAGCGAGCCCGCGTTCACGCCGATGCGCAACGAAATGCCCGCGTCCGTGGCGGCTTTGCAAATGGAAGGGCCAACCTCGTCGAATTTGCGGATGTTGCCGGGGTTCACACGCACCGCAGCGCAGCCCGCGTCAATGGCCTGGAACACGTATTTGCTTTGGAAATGAATATCGGCGATGACCGGAATCGGTGATTTCCTTACGATTTCCGGCAATGCGTCGGCATCATCCTGGCTTGGTACGGCCACGCGCACGATATCGCAGCCGGCTGCGGTCAGTTCCGCGATCTGCTGCAATGTCGCGGGAACATTGGCTGTCAGCGTATTGGTCATGGATTGCACCGAGATTGGCGCTCCCCCACCGACTGGAACGGGACCGACCATAATACGGTGCGATTTGCGGCGCGGATGCAGCGGGCTTTCGCTAATGGCTGCCTCACCGGTTTTACGGAACGGCTTTTCGATTTCTGGCATACGTCAAATCCTTGCAATAACAAGGCTCCCGACTTAGGGAGCCTTGCGTCACTTACGTTTCGTCTGTTTGTTTTGTTTCGTTTTCCGTTACTTGTTTATCAGTCGTCGCTCGACGACGGGCTTCCAGCTCGAGTTGGCTCATTTCCTCCACGGAAGCGAATAGCGGATTGCCGCGCAGTTCCGCATCCATTTCGTCCAACACTTCCTTGACGGTATCGACGATGCCGAGATATGGCAAGCGATGTTCGAGGAAGGCGTGAACGGCCTGTTCGTTGGCAGCATTCAGCACGGCCGTATGCTTTTCGGAAGCTTCCAAGCAATGTCGAGCCAAGCTCACTGCGGGGAACGCCTCATCGTCAAGCGGTTCGAACGTCCACATGGCGGCTTTCGTCCAATCACAGGCCGCTGCGATGTTGCCAAGTCGTTCGGGAGCCGATAGGCCAAGCGCGATCGGCAGACGCATATCAGGCGGTGAAGCCTGTGCGATGGTGGCGCCATCGCGGAATTCCACCATGGAATGCACGATGGATTGCGGGTGCACGGTCACGTCGATACGGCTCGGAGGCACGTCGAACAGACGGCTCGCTTCGATGACTTCAAGCCCCTTGTTCATCAACGTGGACGAGTTGATGGTCACCACCGGACCCATATTCCAAGTAGGGTGGTTCAACGCCTGTTCAGGCGTGATGTCGGTCATCTGCTCGCGTTTCCAACCGCGGAACGGACCTCCGGAAGCGGTGACCACGAGTTTCGACACTTCACCGTGCGTGCCCGAACGCAACGATTGCCAGATGGCGGAATGTTCGGAATCAACCGGATTGATCTGCTGCGCACGAACCTGTGCGTCGAACAGCAGATGACCGCCGGCCACAACGGATTCCTTGTTGGCGAGCGCCAGCTGCGATCCTGCCTGCAGTGCCGCAATCGAAGGTTCAAGGCCGATGGATCCGGTAATGCCGTTCAACACCACGTCGGCACCGGATCCGGCCATGGCGATTACCGCTTCCGGCCCGGCCATGATTTCCACATGGCTTGCGCCGGCTTGGTTTAGCGCATCTTGGAGCGCATGGACCGCGTTTGTGTTGAAGATGGCGACTTTCGAAACGTGAAATTGGACCGCCTGTTGGGCCAGAAGTTCCACGTGGGAGCCGCCTGCCGCAAGTCCGACCACGTTGAAACGGTCGAGATGGCGGGAGATGACGTCAAGTCCTTGGGTGCCGATGGATCCGGTGGATCCCAGAATGACTACGGTTGAGGTTTGCATGGGTTATGCGTGTGCTCCGTATTTGTTTTGGATTATTCGTGTGAACGCGAAAACAGGCTGACGGTCACGTCAGCCTGTTCAGTGCGATTGCCTATTCAAAAGAGGGGAACGACAGGTCGGGAATATCGACATCCAGATTGCTGTTGGATGCTTCGAACATCGGATTGGTTGCCGGCTTGGTTTCGTTCTTCTTCTCTTCCTCTGCCGGTTTCGCCGGTTCAACGGGAGTTGCCGTTGTCGAGTGATCTGCGGAGGTTGCTGGTTCCAGCGTGAAGGAGGGTGGGACGGTCGGCAAGGTTCCGAGATTAATCGAGTCGGTATTGACCTGCGGAAGGTTCGGCGTCGACAGGCTTGGCATGCGCGGGGTGAACGTGTCTTCGACCGGATCGGGAGCGTCGATGTTCTGGGCCATCTGCGCCAAGGCAGCCAACGAAGAATCGGGAGCGATGTTGATGCCGTGAGATTCTTCCGGCTGATGTGCGACCGAAGTGTCTGGAATCACAGGAGCCGCAGGCGCGGCCGGAGCGTCATAGCTCGGCGCGCCATCATCAGAAAGCGGATTGAACGCTTCGGTTTCCGTTCCTGCGGAAGATGGCTCCTCGGCAACCGCATTGGACGCTTTGAACAGGTGTGCCAACGACTGTTCCGGAGCCGCTGGAGCAACCGGAGCGGCCTGAGGTTCCGGCGTTACAGGAGCTGCCGGAGTTACCGGAGCCGACGGGGTGCTGATGGTTGGCTGGAACACAGGCGGAACCACGGGAGCATACGTCGGCGCAGCGGTTTGAGTGGCCGGAATGCTCACCGGGGACGTTGCAGGCGTGGTGAAAATCTCACGTTCCGCCTTATTCAAAGCGTCGAAGGAGTCAGTGCTGTTTTGAACCTGAGCGGGCTGCGCAATAGGTTCTGCGGAAACGGCTGGAACGGCGAATAACGGCGAGACCACCTGCGTCTCTTGGGATGCCAGACTGGTTGCGGGCGGATTGGCTGCGGCCATCGCGCTTTCGGAGGGCTCGCCCACGAAGTCGGCCACACGAGCATAGGATTCGAGTCTGGTCAGCAGCTGCACGCATTCGTTCAGGTAATAATCCACCTGACGCTCGTCATAGCCACGCTTGCCCTTGCGCTGGGTGAAGATCACATTCGCCACGGTCTGGGAGTTCAGATCGACAAGTTTCTTGGCATCGTCTTCCGACACTTCCTCAACGCCGAGCTCGCCAGCGGCCTTCGTCAGGCACTGATCGACGATGCGATCCACTTGCTTGCGGTCATAGCTCGGTTCCTTGCCTTCTCCTGGCTTGAAACGTTCGCCGTGCTCACGTTTGGAATGGGCGTCAAGCTGGCGGAACAGACTTTCGGTCTGCGCTTTCCACGCCACACGACCGTGCTGCGAAATCTCCCATGTGGTCTGCTTGTCCACCACGGCGCGCTCCAAACGAGCAAGGGCCGCGTCCACTTGGGCGATCACATAGCCGCCTTTGACCAAATCGAAAGAAACATTCTGAATATCATGCTGGGTGAGTTGCGCTCCCTCACCTTCGTACAGCATGTGCGCACGCTCAAGAAAAGCGTCCACCTGTTCGGAATCATACCCCCACTTGCGCTTTGAAGTACGAGCGATCCCCGATGCGTTCCTCTCGGATTCAGGTTCCTGCGCCATTGGCTATCGACCTCCTACTGCACTACTCAACGTCCTTACTCTACGTGATTGATTCGACGCTTTTGGCTTTCTTGTGGAAAATTCAGCGAATCGACACTCAAATCACACCATTTTTCACGCATTTACTATGGAAGGAACCCCTATTGGGCAGCGCGACACACGTTGAAGCTGTCGCAGGCAACGAATACTGTACAGTAGAGCTTTGCGGGCGATTAGCTCAGTTGGTTAGAGCGCCACCTTTACACGGTGGATGTCGGGGGTTCGAGTCCCTCATCGCCCACCTCACGGAATCCTTGAGATTCCAACGATTCAAACATTCCGAACATGTGCGGCATTCGCCTGTGCCCACATTTTGCCCACATCCTGCGAAGCGACCTGCACCGCAGCGTCGATGGTGCGCGCCACATCATCCAGATCCGAGTCGAACAAATCCGCATAGACGTCCAACGTCATGGCCGCCGACTTGTGTCCAAGCATCCGCTGCAAAGCCTTGATGTTCGCTCCTGCATGCACCGCGATGGATGCGGCGGTGTGCCGCAGATCATGCGGCGGCAGGGGCTCCACGCCCGCCCTCCTGCACGCGCTGATGAACCACGTACGGTTCGATTTCGCCCCCGCAGCAGACTGGTTGCGCGGAGGACGGCCAAGATGGTCACGGAACACCCAATCGTTTTCACGCTTGCCTGCCAGCACGGGAAGCAGCGCCTCGCCGACTATGGATGGCATGGGCACGTCACGCATCTCATGCGACTTCGGCGAGGTCTCCGACCATTCGCTGCCGATTCTCGTGATATTGCGCCGCACGTGGATTCGATGGCGTCCATAGTCCACGTCCTCCACCCTCAATCCGCACATCTCACCCCAACGCAGGCCGCACAGTCCAAGCACCAGCACAAGCGCCTTGCGGTCGGTCGGCTGGATACGCGCCCTGCCGGCCTCATCCGCGACGGCCAACAGTTGCTCGACGGCCAGATACCGGTGCAGTCTCCTGCCCTCACGCCTGGGCAATGCCAGATCGTCGGTCGGACCTTGGCGATGAGCCTGTTTTTGACGGCGAGATCGCAGACGCCTTTGAGCACGCCGACGATCTTGAGCACCGTGCTTGGAGCCAGCTTTTCCGCCTTGCCGCTGATAAAGGCCTGCAGTTCACGGTGTGTGATGGAGCCTATCTGCCGCGCCGCGTATTCCGGCTCCACATGCGTCTTCCACGTGGCTTCGTCGGTGCGGATGGTGTTTGGCTTGAGGATCGGACGTCGTGAGTCCATCCACTCGGCGTAGATGTCAGACACCAGGGTGCGGCCGGCTGACTGGTCAACGAAGCTGCCGTCCCTTTTGGCGGCGTTGACGTGCTGGTCTCCCCATGCGTCGGCGTCCATCTTGCGCTTGAAGCCGCGTTTGCCGGTCGCGCTGCCGTCCGGCTTGCGGTAGCGCACCTCGTAGCGTTTGCCGCTTTTCGTCGTGTATTGGCGGATTGTGTAGGCCCATGCTTGCCCCTTCGTTTGCGTGGCATCAAGTCTATCAATCCGTTGATTTTTTTCTCTGTTTTTGTGTTTCGGCTTGCAATACTTTATTTACTATGCTAAGATAGTTTATATCAAGGAAAGGAGGTGAACATGACACCATCGGAGATAATCACCAGCATCTCGCTTCTCGTCGCGAGTCTCGCGGCCCTCGTCAAAGCAGTGACCGGACTCATCAAGGAGATGAGGCGGAAGCCGAAGAAGAGGAAGTGAGCAAGGGTTCCGGCCAGACTTGGGGGCCGGAACCCCATATCTCCGATTATGCCATGGAACATCATGAGAACGGAATCGATAGTCAGCGCGGTGTTCGCGCTCGGAACCGCCGCCAGCGCCATGGTTCGGCTGGCCGTTCGCGCTCACCGCCGGATGCGCCCATCGT
>ENA-OQDD01000231-OQDD01000231.1-human-gut-metagenome-genome-assembly--contig:-NODE-231-length-23282-cov-2.331073_pt1 | contig 23282 bp, 34 predicted proteins | sample MGYA00242507_ERZ504598 | MGnify/ENA primary metagenome ERZ504598 (study PRJEB26092, sample SAMD00036318) | human gut metagenome | host: Homo sapiens | study: EMG produced TPA metagenomics assembly of...
CCGATATGACGCCGACCACCACACCTGGGCTTCATGAGGCGGCTGATCACGTTCATATCGACATGACGCTGATCGGGTTCGCGTGATGCCGACGCATCTGTTCGTCATGATCGTCCAATCGAACCTGCCCTCGGGCTCCAACGGCTCATGGCAGTCGATGGAACCGTTCGACTGGACCGGCTCGATCCTCTTCCTGGCGGCGCTCATCCTCTTCGAGGGCGTGGTGCCATGGTTGCGCGGCGGCTGTACGCTCGGCGGCAGCTTCACGCATATGACAGTGGAAACCCGGCCGCGAGAAGGCTGGCGGCGTGCGGCGTTCTATGTGGCGCGCATGGCGACGCTGATCGCCGTGGTGTGGTGGCATAGCGGCGGATTCAATCTGCTGGTGTTCATCGGCCTCGGCATCTTCTGGCTGGTCAAGCGTCAGATGCCGTACGACCTGATATAAACCGGCGCTCCGCTGCTTGGCGTTACAGGAAAACCTCCGACCACTGGTCGGGATTCGGAATGCTGCGCAGCGGGCCGGCCAACGATACGGCCAATCCCGCTACGGAACAGACCACGGCTACGGCCATCACCGCCGTGAAACCGAGATCTGGCTGTTGCAACAGCCAGCCGACCATCGCCGGGCATGCTGCGCCCAGTATGCCGACCGTGGTTTCAAATACGGCAGAAGCCCGCCCCTGCATGTTGTCGGGTGTCTTGCCGTAGAGAAAGCCCAGCAGGCCAGCGTTCAACGCGGGGAACGGCAGGCCGGCCAGAATCTGGCAGATCAGAATGGCCGCGTAGCTGTGCAGGAATAGCAGTGGCATCTGGCTGACCACGAACAACGCCAGCGCGCCCGCAATCAGTTTCCCTGTGGGAACCATATCGACTAGCTTGTTGGCCAACAGCGAGCCGACCAAAGTACTCACGCCCATTGCCGTGCCGAGCAGTCCGATCATGACCGCGTTGGCGCCACGGGTGGCCAACATGATCTGCGCGCCGGTGATACTGGCCACGCAGGCGATGTTCACAATTGCACCGAGTATGATCGCGGATAGGAAATTCCTTTTGGTCAGGGCCCATCGCCAGCCTTCGACCAAGTGCGTGGGAAATGGCACAACAGAAGTGCCGTGGGCCCAAACGGCGACCACGGCTTAGCGCGACGAGTCAACGCGCATTAGCTGTCTGCGAACGACACCAACACCTTGTGCATAACAATGCCCCTTTGCAAAAAACAAACTCCAATTATTGTACCAGTTCGAGCATAGAACCAGGCGCGTCACTGGGCACAACATAATCGGCCATCAATGGTTTCTCGGCTTCGAGGGGCTGATTTCGTCCGGTGGGGACATCTACTTGGCTTTCGAGGGGCTGCTCAAACGCCAAACCGCGAGTATAAACGGCTTTGCGGCAACGCCATTACGCCATTGTGGAGCCTTGTCTACTCGGGCATCAGCCCCTTGAAACGGAGATAGATCTCCGGCAAGTGCCAAATCAGCCCTCGAAATCGAGTTAGGCGTTGTTTTCGCGTTTGCGCTGCCGTTCGAGTGCGTAATAAGCCGCGTAGCAGCAGGCGACGAACGGGATCATGCAATACAGGGTCGAACGCTGCGTATCATCGAGCACCACGAGCACCAGCGCGCCGATGCACATCACGATGGCCAGCCACGGCAGCACCGGGAAACCGGGCGCACGATAGCCGAGCTCATCGGCGCTGTGCCCATCCCGCGCCCATTCGCGCCGGAAACGGATATGGCACACGCACACGGAGAACCACACCACCAGCGTCGCCAAACCTGACACGGCGACCAACACCAGATACACGGTCGAGGCGGCGATCACGGAAGACAGCAACGCCAGCAGTGAGCCCGCCATGCTGAACAGCACGGCCCACACCGGCACACCACGGAAATTCGTCCTAGCAAAACGTTCGGGAATCAGCCGCTCCTTGGCCAGCGACCACACCATGCGCGAACACACGTACAGGCCGGAGTTCGCGGCGGAAAGCACGGCCGTCAACACCACGAAGTTCATGATGTCGCCGGCGAACGGCATACCGATTGACTGGAACACCAGCACGAACGGGCTCGTATCCACGCCGGCCTGATGCCAGGGGATCAAGCCGCCATCACCAGAATCGAGCCGATGAAGAAAATCGCCAGGCGCAGCACCGTGGTGTGCACGGCCTTGGGAATCGCACGCGAGGGATCCTTGGTTTCGCCGGCCGCCACGCCCACCACTTCGGTGCCGGAGAACGCGAACACCACGGTCAGCAAAGTCGAGAAAATCGGCGCGATGCCGCTCGGGAACCAGCCGCCGGCCACGAAGTTGCCCAGCAACGGCGCGGAATCATGACCGGCAATCGGTATGGCGCCGAAGATCGCCAGCAGGCCGATCACAATGAACGCGATGATGGCGAACACCTTGATTGACGCGAACCAGAATTCCGCCTCGCCGTACAGCCGCACGGACATGATGTTGAGCGCGAACACCACCACAATGAACACGGCCGACCACACCCAGGACGGCGAATGCGGGAACCATCGCTGCATCAACAGCCCTGCGGCCGTGAATTCGGAGGCGAGCGCCACCGCCCAGTTCAGCCAATACAGGATGGCGATGGTGAACGCGGTGCCGGGGCCGATGAACCGCTTCGCATACATGTGGAAGCTGCCGGCGTACGGCATGGCCACGGACAGCTCGCCCAACGACACCATCACGCAGTAGACGAGCAAGGAGCCGGCCGCGTAAGCGAGGATCGCGCCCAACGGTCCCGCCTGATGAATCGCGTAGCCGGAGCTGACGAACAGGCCGGTGCCGATCACGCCGCCCAGGGAGATCATCGTCAGGTGACGCGACTCCATCTTCCGTTCAAGGCCGGTATCGTCCTTGGGTGTGCCGGCTGCCGCCATGCTCGGGTCTCCTTTGGTCGGGTGAACAGTTGTGTCTCGTGTCGGTTGTGCGGGCGGCGCTCGATGCCGCCTACCATATGATAGCGGTAACACGAACAGCGAGTGGAACACGAGGAGTTTGGAATGATGGAACTGTATATCGGATCGCATCTGTCGACGGCCGGCGGATGGAATGCGCTGCTGGAACGCTCCCATGAGGAGGGCGGCACCGCGTTCGCGTTCTTCCCGCGATCTCCGTATGGCAAACGTTCCAAGGCGCTCGACCCGGCCGGCGCGGCGGCGTTCGGTGCGCGTCTGAAGGCTGAGGGCTATGGGCCGTTGGTCGTCCACGCGCCGTACGTCTACAATCTGGCCGGCAAGGATGAGCCAAGCGCGCATTCGCGATCGAGCGTTGGCCGAGGACATCGAGCTGCTGACCGCCATCCGCGAGGCCGGCCAGGAGGTGTATATCAACATTCATCCGGCGCGCATGTGGGCCAAGGCTCCGAGACAGGCTGCCGGCTGATCAGCGAGGGACTGAATCAGATGTTCGAGCGTGCGGATGGCGTCATGGTGCTTCTGGAGACCATGGCCGGCAAAGGCACGGAATGTGGCCGCAATTTCGATGAGCTCGCCACGATCATGGATGGCGTGGAGAATAAGGCGAACGTCGGCGTCACGTTCGACACCTGCCATGTGTTGGATGCCGGCTACGATTTGGTGCACGACTACGACGGTGTGATGCGCCAGTTGGATGAGGCGATCGGCTTGGCCGAGGTCAAGGCGATTCACGTGAACGATTCGCAGTTTGGCCTCGGCTCGCATAAGGATCGTCACGCCAACATCGGGCAGGGTCAGCTCGGCATCCCGTTCTTCACGCGACTGGTCAACGACCCGATCATGGCCAAGCTCCCGATGATCCTCGAAACCAAGGAGCAGACGCCCGCCACGCATCGCGACGAGATCGAGTTGTTGCGCGGATTGGTGCAAAAGTAGTCGTAGTCGACCAATGTCGAGCAGAAGAGACCTGTTTTTGGCTGAGGGCCATACGAGGTTAGCTATCAGCGGGGCGTTGATTGATCCGTCTTCATATACAGCTGCATAGCCGGTTCCAGCTGCAAGAGCTCAAAACAGACGCATGGGTTCGGTGGAATCCAATGGCTGAATAAGACGTTTGCCGTCGCTGTTCAGTGGCGCGACTTCGTGAAATTGCAGACGCCGGGAAAGCATGGTACCCGCTTCCCGCATGGATCTAACAGTGCGGCTCCGTCAACGGAGCGGTCCAGCCATGAGGCAACCATGTTCCGAGGAGCCAGCAGGGGCATGCGATCATGCACCTTGACGAACTCGTCCGCGGCAGGCAGGTGATGATGGTTGCGGTCAGCTGCCATGGCGATGCGGGAGACGGCCTCCACCATGAGTACAGGCCGGCCAAAGACAATAGTTCATCATGTGGCGCGTGAAAATAGAACGGCCTGCGACCTTTCCATTCGTAGTAGCCGGAAGCGGGGATGATGGCTCGCATGGATTTTGTGGATTCGGTGAACGCCGGCTTGACATGCGCAGACTCCACACGCGCATTATATGTGGGGTAGCTCAGCACTTTGCTGGCGCTCCATCGCGGCACCAGCGACCAATAGGCACCGGTCAGATGACGGCGGCCATCCTTGCCCTGTGCCACCACGCCAATGTTCTGCGTGGGTGCGATGTTGCAGGAAGGCTGTGGCAGAGTGTCAACGCGCACGTCATCCTCGTCTACCGCGAACTGTGAGGCCACGGCATCCCAATCCAAGTCGAGCGCGAATCTCCTGCACATGCGCTCAGTTTATGCCATCAATGGAATCAATCCCAGGCCGTATGACCGATATTCATGGCGATTTTCCTTTTTGTTGGCCGCTCTGGTTCCGTAGCGATACGAACCAACGAGGAATAGCCCAGAATGTAGGACGGGTTCGGCAATCGGGACAGGACGTGACCTAGAGTGGCGCATGACCGAACACCAACAAAGGGAGGACCATGTCGGTTTTGGACGAACTGGTGGCGGGAGCGCTGGAGGATCAGCGCACCCGTGAGCTCACCGTATCGCTTGAGGATGTGAAGAAGGCCACGCTGGCGGCCCCGGCTCCGATTGACGCGACACGATGGCTTAAGCGCGCCGACGGCATCCCCGTGATCGCCGAGATCAAGCGCGCGTCTCCGTCCAAGGGCCACCTGTCCGACATCCCGGACCCGGCCGCGCTGGCCCGCGAGTAGAGAAGGGCGGCGCAAGCGCCATCTCCGTGCTCACCGAAGGCCGCAAATTCCTCGGCAGCCTTGACGATTTCGACAAGGTCCGCGCCGCCGTGCACATTCCAGTGCTGCGCAAGGACTTCATCGTCACCGACTACCAGATCTTCGAGGCCCGCGCCCACGGCGCCGACCTAGTGCTGCTCATCGTCGCCGCATTGGACGACGCCCAGCTCAAGCACCTGCTCGACCTGGCGCACGAGCTCGGCATGACCGTGCTGGTGGAGACGCACACCCGCGAAGAGATCGAACGCGCCCGCAAGGCCGGTGCCAAGGTGATCGGCATCAACGCGCGCAACCTGAAGAACCTCAAGGTGGACGTGAACAAATACAACGAACTCGCGGCCGATCTGCCCGATGACGTCATCAAGGTGGCGGAATCCGGCGTATTCGGCGCGGTCGAGGTCGAAGACTACGCCCGCGCGGGAGCGGACGCGGTACTGGTCGGCGAGGGCGTGGCCACCGCCGACAATCATGAACTTGCAGTGGAACGACTAGTAAAGGCAGGAGCACAAGTGAAAGCATCCGAAACGACCCCGCTCAGCGAACATCAGGGACCGTATTGGGGCCAGTTCGGTGGCCGCTATGTGCCCGAGGCCTCATCACCGCCCTCGACGAGCTTGAGCGCGTGTACACGCAAGCCAAGGCCGACCCCAAATTCCACAAGGAATTCATGACGCTCCAGCAGCGTTACGTGGGCCGCCCGAGCCCGCTGACCGAAGCCCCGCGCTTCTCCGCACTTGTCAAAGAGAAGACCGGTCTCGACGCCCGTATCTTCCTCAAGCGTGAGGACTTGAACCACACCGGCGCGCACAAGATCAACAACGCGCTCGGCCAGGCCCTGCTCGTCAAGCGCATGGGCAAGACCCGCGTGATCGCCGAGACCGGCGCCGGCCAGCACGGCGTGGCCACCGCCACCGTGTGCGCCATGCTCGGCCTCAAGTGCCGCATCTACATGGGCCAGATCGACGCCCGCCGTCAGGCCCTCAACGTGGCCCGCATGCGTATGCTCGGCGCCGAAGTGGTCGAGGTGACCCTTGGCGACAAGATCCTGAAGGACGCCATCAACGAAGCCCTGCGCGACTGGGTCACCAACGTCAAGGACACGCACTACCTGCTCGGCACCGTCGCGGGCCCGCACCCGTTCCCGGCCATGGTGCGCGACTTCCAGAAGATCATCGGCGAGGAAGCCAAGCAGCAGCTCCAGGACTGGTACGGCATCGACCATCCGGACGCGATCTGCGCCTGCGTGGGCGGCGGCTCCAACGCCATCGGCGTGATGAACGCCTTCCTGGACGACGAGCGCGTGAACCTCTACGGCTACGAAGCCGGCGGCAACGGCCCCGAATCCGGCAAGCACGCCATCCGCTTCGCCCCCGGCACCGGCCAGCTCGGCATGTTCCAGGGTGCCAAGAGCTACCTGCTGGAAACCGACGAAGGCCAGACGCTCGACACCTACTCGATCTCCGCAGGCCTCGACTACGCTTCCGTGGGCCCCGAGCACGCATGGCTCAAGGACATCGGCCGCGTGAACTACAGCTGGGCCACCGACGAGGAGGCCATGAACGCCTTCCGCGACCTGAGCCAGACCGAGGGCATCATCCCCGCCATCGAAAGCTCGCACGCCGTGGCCGGCGCGTACAAAGCCGCCGCCGATCTGAAGGCCAAGGGCTATGACAAGGCCGTGATGATCGTGAACATCTCCGGCCGAGGCGACAAGGACATGGCCACCGCCGGCAAGTGGTTCGGCTACCTGACCGACGACCAGGCCGCCGCGCTCGATGTGACCGGCGCCCACGGCAATACTGTCGCCTGAACCAGAAGAGGAGATTTTTGATTATGACCAACGAAGCAACCACGCCGTCCGGCCAGCCGCTGGGCATCAGCCACAAGCCCAGCAATTCGGGTGCTATGTTCACCAAGTTCAAGGCCGAGAACAAGCCCGCCTTCATCGGCTACCTGCCCTACGGCTTCCCTAACCCGGACGTCTCGCTTGACGCCTTCAGGACGATGGTCGAGCACGGCGTCGACGCCGTGGAAATCGGCCTGCCGTACTCCGACCCGGTCATGGACGGCCCGGTCATCCAGGCTGCCGCCTCCATCGCCCTGAACAACGGCGAGACCATCAAGCGCGTGTTCGAGGCCGTCGAAACCGTGGCCAACGCCGGCGGCGTGCCGCTCATCATGAGCTACTGGAACCTCGTGTACCACTACGGCGTCGAGCGCTTCGCCCGCGACTTCGAGAACGCCGGCGGCGCCGGCTCATCACCCCGGACCTTATCCCGGACGAGGCGGGGGAGTGGATCGAAGCCTCCGACCGTCACGGACTCGACCGCATCTTCCTGGTCTCCCCGGACTCGTCCACCGAGCGCCTCGAAACCGTGGCCCGCAACGCACGTGGCTTCGTGTATGCGGCCGCCCGCATGGGCGTCACCGGCGAACGCGCACCATCGACGCCTCGCCCGAACTCCTCGTGGAACGTACCCGTCAGGCCGGTGCCGAGAACGTGTGCGTGGGCATCGGCGTGTCCACCGCCGAACAGGGCGCCAAGGTCGGCTCCTACGCGGACGGCGTCATCGTCGGCTCCGCGCTCGTGCACACCTGCTCGCGGACGACAACAAGACCGCACGCGACCCGAAGGAAGCTTGAAGCTGCTCGCCGCCAAGAGCGAGGAACTGGCCGAAGGCATCCACAACGCCCGGTAAACACCCGGTGCGCCTCACGCGGTTGTGCCGTGACACGGTAGGGTAGTCACAGAGCATCAAGCACAACCCGCGCGTGGACACACCATGAGCACCAGCAAGTAGAGGCACGATGAATCTGGCTTATATTCCCTCGCCGACCTTCTCCAAGTTCGAGATCGGCCCGTTCACTATCCACATGTACGCGATCTGCATCCTGATCGGCATCTGCGTGGCCGTATGGATCCTCACCACACGTTGGAAGCGGTACGGCGGCACCTTCGACCAGATTCTCGACACCACGCTCGTCACCGTGCCCTGCGCGCTGGTGGGCGCGCGCCTCTACCACTGCATCACCACCGCCGGCCGACTACTTCCCGCCCACCGGCAACTTGGTCAACATCCTCAAGGTGTGGGAAGGCGGCATGGCCATCTTCGGCGGCATCTCCGTCGGCACCTTGGTGGCGTTCCTGTGGTGCCGCCACAAGCACTATCCGTTCGCGATCTTCGCCGATGCCATCGCCCCCGCGCTGCCCGTGGCCCAGGCCATCGGCCGACTCGGCAACTGGTTCAACCAGGAACTCTACGGCTGGCCCACCACGTTGCGTGGGGCCTGAAGCTCAACGACGCGGACGCCATCGGCAAATCCGAAATCTGCTATTCCGGCGCGCAATGCCCGGACTACAGAACCACGCTGTTCCACCCGACGTTCCTCTACGAGATGATCTGGAACCTCATCGGCGCCGCGCTCATCATCTACCTCGGCCACAAGCTCGCCGACCGGCTCAAGGCCGGCCAGCAGTTCGCCATGTACCTGATGTGGTACGGCCTGGGCCGCACCTGGATCGAGAACGTGCGCATCAACTACTCCACGGTGATCCTGGGCCTGAGGACCAACGTGTGGACCGCGATCATCGTCTTCGTGCTCGGCTGCATCCTGTTCGTCGTGCTCTACCAGTACGGTCCGGACCCCAAGGCGCAGGCGCGCGGGCTTGGCGGCGGTCACCGCCGACGAGCTCGAACGCCAGAGCATCGAAGAGGAACAGCTTCGCCAGAAGAAGCAGGCCAAGCGCACTAAGTGACACCACAATAAACAGCGCCGAAACAGCGCGAAACACGGGACCCCAAGTCCCATTGCACAGATAAGGTAGGAAACCATGAGCAATATCGCAATCGCACCCAGCATCCTGTCCGCTGACTTCTGCAACCTCGAACGTGATCTCAAGGCCATCGCCAACGCCGACTTGGTCCACGTCGATGTCATGGATCATCATTTCGTGCCGAACCTGACCCTGGGCGAGCCGATCGTCGGCCGCATCTGTCAGGTCACCGATCTGCCGGTCGACGTGCACCTCATGATCGAGGACCCGGATCGTTGGGCTCCCGAATACGCCAAGCTCGGCGCCGCCTCCGTCTCCTTCCACATGGGTGCCACCCACGCCCCTGTGCGTCTGGCCCGACAGCTGCGCGAGATGGGCTGCAAGGCCTGCTTCGCCGTGCGTCCGGCCGAACCGGTCGAGCCGATCTTCGATATCCTCGACGAGTTCGACATGGTCCTCATCATGACCGTTGAGCCCGCTTCGGCGGCCAGAAGTTCCTCGACAACCAGATGGCCAAGGTCCGCCGCCTGCGCGATGAGATCACCCGCCGTGGCTTGAAGACCCGCATCCAGGTCGATGGCGGTGTGAGCCCCAAGACCGCGCACATCGTGGCCGAGGCCGGCGCCGACGTGCTCGTTGCCGGTTCCGCCGTGTACGGCGCCGAGAATCCCGCCCAAGCCATCGACGACATCCGCACCAAGGCCGAGGCCGCGTTCAAGGCCTGAGCTCCAAGCCTGAACCGCAATCCACCTTTCATCCATAACCGCAAGAAAAGAATCTGAATCACATGAAGACGTTTGAATCCCTGTTCGCCGAACTGTCCGAAAAGGCCCAGACCCGCCCGAAGGCTCCCTGACTGTCGACGAGCTCGACAAGGCACCCACTTCATCGGCAAGAAGATCATCGAAGAGGCCGGCGAGACCTGGATGGCCGCCGAATACGAGGGTGCGGACCGCACCGCCGAGGAGATGAGCCAGCTGCTCTACCACGTCCAGGTCATGATGATCAAGCACGGCCTGACGCTCGAAGACGTCTACAAGCACCTGTGAGAGGAACGCAAATGCTGAGAATCGCAGTGCCCAACAAGGGCATGCTATCCGAACCCGCGTGGAACATGCTGGCCGAGGCCGGCTACCGTCTGCGCACCAACCCTCGCCAGCTGGTCGTGCAAGATCCCGACAATGGCATCGAGTTGTTCTACCTGCGTCCGCTCGATATCGCCGTATACGTGGGCCGCGGCGCCATCGACGTCGGCGTCACCGGCCAGGATCTACTCAAGAACTCCGGTACCGCCGCGCTCGAGCACATGCCGCTCGGCTTTGGTGCCTCGACCTTCCGTTTCGCCGCACCGAACGAATCCCCGATCACCACCCTGGAGGATGTTCAGGGCAAGCGCGTGGCCACCACATTCGATAAGCTCGTACACGACTATCTGGTCGAGCACGGCATCCAGGCCGAGACCATCCATCTGGACGGTGCGGTCGAATCCTCCGTGCAGCTGGGCGTGGCCGACCTCATCGCCGACGTGGTCTCCACCGGTACCACCCTGCGCAACGCCGGCCTGCGCGTGTTTGCCGAACCGCTCATGCACTCCGAAGCTTGCCTGATTCGTTCGCCGCGTCTGAACGAGCAGGACCCACGTCTGGCCGTGCTGACCCGCCGTCTGCAAGGCGTGCTCACTGCACATCAGTATGTGCTCATGGACTATGACATTCCGATCAGCAAGGTCGCCGCCGCCGTGGCCGTGACCCCTGGCTTTGAAAGCCCGACGATTTCCCCGCTGCACGACAAACAGTGGAACGCCGTGCGAGTCATGGTTCCCAAGGCCAAGGTCAACCAGCTGATGATGATTTGTACGAAGTCGGCGCACGCGGCATCATCGTTACCGCTCTGCAAGCCTCCCGCATGTAGACTGTTAGTCGATATGACCAACCAGAAAGTCAACGCCAGATACAGTCCGGAAGCACGTGACATCTATTTCACTGTGCCCAATTTGATCAGCGCGCTGCGAATCATCTCGATTCCTTTCATCAGCGTGCTGATCTCCAAGCACGAGATGATTGCGGCGCTAGCCCTGATCGCCATTTCCTCGGCTTCAGACGGACTTGACGGCATCATCGCGCGCAGATTCAACCAAGTGAGCAAGATCGGTCAGATTCTTGATCCGATCGCCGACCGACTGCTCATTTTCTGCTCGATTCTGGCTCTCAGCGTCGCCGGCATCATCCATGGTGGATGCTGATTATCGTGGGACTGAGGGATCTGTGGATGGCGATTCAGGTGCTATGGCTTGCCCAGTACGGTTATGGTCCGCTGCCCGTGCATTTCGTGGGCAAGGCCGGTACCGCGCTGCTGATGATTTCCATCGTCGGTCTGATTTTCGCCGATTTGGGCACCAGTACGTTTTTCCACTTGCTCTACATCGCCGCGCTGGCCGCCGGCATCTGGGGCATCGCCATGTATTGGCTCGCCGGATATATCTATACCGAGCAGGGCATCAGATTGCTACGCAAGGAACTGGGGGAGAAGTATGGCGCTTGAGGCCACGGCCCCGGTCTCATTCCCCGTACCCAAGGAGAATGAGCCGGTACGACGCCGCGCCGTGTTCTCCCACTCAGTCCGAGGCGCGGAATCACATCATGCGCTTTCCCCGGATGACGCCGCCGCCATCCGCACCAGACGTCGCCGTAAAACCAACGACGATTCGCTTCAGCTCATCGATGATCTTGTCAATCGTCCGATGGATCCGATGTTCTCCGACTCACGACTGGTCCATGAGCATCGTTCGACCTTCTCCATCTGGTTTAATCGCATCGTCGTATTCATCATCTGCGTCGGCGTTGGCTTTGCCTGCAGCTATTCGTGCAACAGTTGCAATCCGATCCGCGTAAGCAGGTACGGCAGACTTTGGCCACGCAATTGGAGAATCGCAACTCGCAAATAGACGAACTCACCACGGACGTCAATAATTTGCGCTCCCAAGTTGACGAACAGTCCAAGAAAATATCCGGCAGCGTGAAAAGCGATACGCTTATCCAAGACGAAATGGTCAATGGTGCCACGGTGGTCGAAGGCGAAGGAATCACCATGACGCTGGCCGATCCAATCGCGGCAAGCCAGTCGGATCAATCCTCCTCGACGAGAGTCGGCACCTCCACGAACATCCGAGTCATCACCGATCTGGATCTGCAGCAACTGGTCTCCCTGATGTTCCAAAACGGAGCCGAAGCCATTGCCATCAACGGTAATAGGCTCGGCGCGCAAACCTCGATACGCAAGGCCGGCGGGCATATTCTCATCGGCATGACCGCGATACAAAGCCCCTATACCATTGAAGCCATAGGCGATAAGAGCGCCTTGGCCGAAGCGATGGGGAAGAAGAAACTTGCAAGTCTTTACGATTCCTTCAAGGAAGCCGGTATCTACCCGCAGGTGAGCAAATCCAATTCGATTACACTTGAGGCAGCAGTCACTGGCGAAGTGAAGTACGCGGAAAGGAATGAATAATGGCAGCCGTTCTGGGACTAATCATCGGCGTCGTCATCGGCGTGTTCGTCAAGCCGGACATTCCGATCATCGTGCAGCCTTATCTGCCGATTATGGTGGTCGCTGCTCTTGACGCCCTGCTGGGTGCCGCGCGAGCCTATTTCGAGCGCAGCTTCTCCGACCGCGTGTTTGTGATCTCCTTCCTCGCCAACGTGGTGACGGCAACACTGCTCGTGTTCCTCGGCAACCAGCTCGGCGTCGGTTCGCAGCTGCAGACAGCGTCATCGTCGTACTCGGCATCCGCATCTTCTCCAACGTGTCCGCGATCAGACGCTTCATCTTCCGAGGCTGACAAGGTACTGACGTATGGCACGTAAAGCACAATCAGACAACATGCTGGAGAAAATGCGCGACCAGCATGCACAAGACAAGGTCAACGACCGGATGGAAACCGGGTCGTTTCCCACGGTGCGTAAGAAGCCCCGGAAGGATCTCAACCGTGCCAGCAACAAATCACGGTTACTATCCTCGATTCTCATCGCTCTGATGTGCGCGTTGTTGGGTTTCGCCTACATGAGCCAGATCAATAACACTAAATCCACGTACGAAACGATGGACGAGAGTGAACTGGTAAGGCTGCTGAACGAGTCGAATACGCAAATCTCCAATCTCGAGCAGCGTAAAACCCAGTTGAACAGCCAGCTCAACTCGCTGAAATCGGCGGCTAACGAGCAGGAGCAGGCGCGTAAGATCGCCAAGCAAAACGAGGAGACCAGCGGCTTGATCTCCGGCAGACTCCCGGCAAAGGGTCAAGGCGTGACCATCCGAATCGGACGAGGCTTGACGACTAAAGTGGACGCCTCAATCATGTTCAACCTTATCGAGGAACTTCGCAATGCCGGTGCCGAGGTAATCGCCATCAATAACGTGCGCGTCATCACCTCCACCTACATTCAGGACGCCGAGGAAGGTTTGATCGTGGATGGCACCACCATCAAGCCCACATACACGGTGAAGGCCATTGGCAATCCGCAGGAACTGTCCAACGCAGTCGATATCGCCGGCGGTGTGGGCGCTCAGCTCCAGGTGAAATACGGGTCCAACGTCAATGTACAGCCTTCTGACAGCATCATTATCGACGAAGTACGCGAAGCTACGCAAAACCAGTATGCAAAGACGGTAGAATAGGGGATTATGACCAACCCGATTCCTAGCGCAGGCGAAACCACCATTATCGGCCTGCCCGCGATTAATGTACTGCCCATTACCACCACCGGCGATCGACCGCTGACTCAAGAGGATCTGGACACCATCACCAGATTGTCCGAGGGAACGGCATTGCTGATTTCCGCCAGGGGAGCGGTCTCAGGTTCTCGTTACTTGCTTGACGAGGATGAAATCACCGTCGGCCGTGATCCGCGAGCTGATATTCTGCTCGACGACTCCACGTATCCCGTCAGCATGCCGTGTTCCGCAGGGTCAACGGTCAGTTCTTTGTGGTTGACGCAGGAAGTCTGAACGGCACCTACGTGAACCGTCAGCGTGTTGATCAGGCGACGCTGAAGAACGGCGACGAAATCATGATCGGTAAATTCCGCCTCGTGTTCTTCACGAAATCTGCCATTATTTCCCAATAGTCCACACCCAGCACGGGGTTAGACTGATTGCAGAAATTGCAATCATGTGATTACACCAGTGTGAGTCATATGCGAGACACGCATGAGTTAGGGGAGTGCCATGGGACAGACCGGCTGCATCTTCATGTTTCGCTTGAGGACCGTCAGAATCTGAACGCTGACGCGATTCAGGGGGAGTTGTTCTCCAACGTCGATACTGAGGAGATCAAGCGCGGCTACCGTGGCACTGTGGCCTCCAAGGTGGCCGGCATCACGTACCGACAGCTCGATTATTGGGCACGCAAGCAGATTGTTGAGCCGTCCATCACGCCGTCTCATGGCTCCGGTTCACGACGACTATACTCGTTTAAGGATGTGGTGATTCTCGCTGTATCCAAGAAGTTGCTTGATGCCGGTGTGAATCTGCAGAACGTAACGGCGGCCATCGGATTCTTGACTCAACGCAGCACCGATCAGCTGGCCAATGTGACCATCATGTGCGATGGTCAAAACGTACATGAATGCACAACCAGCGAACAGATGCTCGAACTGTTGCAAAGCGGTAAGGCAGTGTTCGCCGTGTCGGTGGGTTCGTTGTGGCACCAGATTGAGACGGCCTTGGAACAGGAAGAATATGTTGATCTTGAGGCCAAGCCGCTGACGATTGCCACGGGCCGTCCGATTGATGAACTGACTGCCATGAGGATGCGCAAGAAGCTCGAGGCACAGCGCTTGCAACGCGCAACCGCCTGATACATGTATGGTTGTTGGCGACTTGCCGGCTTTGGTCGGCAGGTCGCTTTGTTGTATGTGTTGCTTTTGTTGCCTGCCATCTTATGTTTTTATATGTTGCGGTGATTATTATGACTGATTGGAGGACCGGGTGAACGGGATTGTTGTCGGATTGTTGCCGGGCGTTCTGTGGATGGTCGCCGTCATCTTTGCTGTGTCCATCATCACTATAACGGTCAGCCGAGGCCATCTGTTCACGCCGAAACGCCGGCGACCGCCGGTCGATCCGGTCGACTGGTCGATGGTGAAAACGCATTTCATGTCGTTTGCGGCGGCGCTGATTCCGTTTCCCGTATTGACGTTCACCGCAGATCTGATGGATGCTCGCATGCTCGCGTTCTACGACCACGCGCAATTGCCCGGAGCAATCATCATATTTGTGTTGGTGCTGCTGGAACTCATCGCCATGTATCTGCAGGCACGCAACGCCTCAGAAGCCGAAATGGACAAGCGTTTGGGCGTTGCTTCTCACCGGAATAAGGATGATATTAAATAACCGATAATGTACGTTATGTCAGATTAGTTATCCTTGACAAGGATTCGGTCGCCTGTATCAACTAGTCCACGCATACCAAGCCGACAGCCAAAGGAGCACCGGAGCATACCAGCCGACAGCCAAAGGAGCACCGGAGCGACCACCGCAATTGCAAGAATCGCCGTGCCTTTCAGCCAATCCTTGTCATCTCGTTTCCAGTGGAATGCTCGCCAAATGAACCATATCAGCATGGGAATCTCATACAGCGACAGCAATGGCAAACCGATGAAAACCAGGTCGAAGCCCGCGGCGCAGGCTCCATCGCATCCCATCATGAAGAAGTCCTCGCCGTTGTGTTTCAGTGTGTTTGGAAATAACGGTTTACGGCTTCTTCGATCTGCTCGGGCTTCTCGATGATTTCGTAGGCACCGTGTTCTTCCATCTCACCGGCCGGAGCGTAGCCCCAGCGGCAGCCAATGGCGTCCAGATTGCAGGCGTGGGCGCCGTCGATGTCGGTGTAGCGGTCGCCGATCATCACGGCCTTGTCCCCCGCTGCAGCATCAAAACCGATTTTGTCGAAGCAGTACCGAATCACCTGATCCTTGTCCAAACGAGAGTTATCCCTGGATGCGCCATAGATGCCGTCCAACAGCTCGGTCAGATGGAAATGCTCACAGATCGGAACGCATTGGTACTCGGGCTTGCAGCTGGCCAACGCCAGATAATAGCCGTCGGCACGCAGCTTGAGCAGCTGTTCGCGGATACCGGGAAACACGACGTTCACCAAGCGGCCGGGAACTTTGTTGCCGGGCTCGTTCGGATCATCGAACACGGCGCGATCCGCATTGTAGCTGCGGTAGATGGTGACCGCCCGGTCAAGCTCATCCTCCGGCACATGGTTGCGTCGCAGCGATTCGATGATGGCCGGACCAATGAAACGATGCAGCTCGGCATCGTCGGGAACCGGGCGACCCAATTCCTCGAACGTCTTGACGACGGAGCCGATAATGCCGCCGTCGGACTTGGTAAGCGTGCCGTCGAGATCCAACAGGACCACTTTCATCGGATGCTGTGCCATTGAGATTCCACTCCCCTTTGTTCATGTCGACTGCTTTGAATGGTCGTCAAACGATATGCGACTTGTTCCAACAATGATTATGCCCAGTCGGGATGACTGGGCATCAAGTTCACGTGTTGTTCAGTAGGAGATCACTCGTAGTCAGGAATCCAACCGTCACGGTGCATTTGCAGGCGCTTTTCGAGTAGGGTGGCCAGTTCCTCTTCGCTACGGCGTTCCAGCAGCATGTCCCAGTGGGTGCGGGTGGGTTTGCTGATCTCGTCGCCCTCACGGTCGGCGTCGCCCTCACGGTGGGCCACGGAACCACAACGGCACTCCCACTCGTCCGGGATTTCGGCACCCTCGGCAAACGGCAGGATGGTGCGGTGGCCCTTCGGGCATACATACGCCACATCGTTTCGTGCGGCGAAATCGACGTTGTCGTCGGACTCCAGCGATTTCGCTCCGATGCTCATGCCCCTGAGGCTACGTTCTGCCATATCGGCATCCTCCTTGAAAGATCTTTAACCCTACTAATTTACGCAACAGTTCGGACTTGGCCGCTATTCCAAGCTTCCGACGTCGGCTGACAAACTCCCATCAAACGGCCCCCGTCAGTCCACGCCGGAGTAGGCCACCACGCCACGATTGACCCGGTCGGCCGCTTCGTGGGCGAGGCCTGCCAGCCGCTCTCCCCGTCGAACGGCAGCGGCTGGGCGACAGCGATCTGCTGCAGCACGTCAGCCAGTCGTTGGCAGTGCGCACGAAGTCGCCGCCGGTCATGTCGGTGCCGTACAGGCACGATCCCAGCGAACCGCCATCCGCCCATTCATACATGATGTCGAGAATGCCGAAATCCGGCCGCTGCATCTCGTCCAGACCGTGATCCTCGCACAGGATATCGATGTCTTCACAAATGCCTTGAGCTTGGACGAAGCGATGGCGATGGGCCCGGAGATGCCGCCCGGGTAGTGCCTCGGTTCGCCGTCTCCCCCGCGTCTGGCCTCGTATACCAGTGAAGAGAGCACAGCGGCCAGTCCGTTGGCGTCGAGCTTGTCGAACGTGCCGGCGAGCAGCGCCTCGCACAGTTCCAGGTCATGTTCACTGTAGATGCGGCGCAGCAGCAGACCTTTTTCAGTCAACGTCATGTCAATGTGGCCGGCCGCATTGACATGACGTTCGAGGTAACCAAGCCCGGTGAGAATATCGCAGATGCAATCGAACTGGCGTGCCACGGACGGTGCGGGAGTCGTAGCGATCGGTGACGCGCTGCAGTTCTCGAGTCTCGCGGGCCCAGCGGTGGCCCCATTTGAGGTGTTGCTGGAGGTCCGGGCAGTTGCGGCATGGATGCTCGTGTTCCGCCTTGCGCAAATCGCGAATGCGCTGGTCAAGGTTCTGGAAAGCGCGTGAACGCTCCTGATCGGTCAGGAACACTTCGTGCTTCAGTTTGCGGCGGCCTTCCTTTTCGATGTCGCTCAGCTCCATACGCAGGGTCATGAACTGTTTGAAGTCGCCGTGTTCGCATGCGAACGCCTGTTCGTATCCGGCCAGCGCGTTCTTCAGTGTGTTGATCTGCGATTCCAGCTGCCAGGCCGATTCGTTGGCCTCCCACTGGGCAAACGACTGGTCCAGGGTGACGCGCGCGGTCTCGTAGTCGCTGGAGTTGAGCAGGTTCACGGCCATGTTGAACGTGGGTCGGAAGCTCGAGTGCAGCGGGTAGACACGCTTGGATGACAGCGAGGCGGCTGTGGCGGGCACAAAACCGTGATGGTCGACCACGATGGCGTGGCCGATGGTGTCGATGCCGCGCCGACCGGCACGACCGGTGAGCTGCGTGAATTCGCCGGGCGTCAGGCCCACATGACCGGTACCGTCGAACTTTTCGAGTTTCTCTACCACCACGCAGCGGGCCGGCATATTGATGCCCAATGCCAGTGTTTCCGTGGCGAACACCATTTTGACCAGACCTTCTTCGAACAATCGTTCGACTATCTGGCGGAACAGGGCAATCATGCCGGCATGATGCGAAGCGAAGCCTTCTTCCAATGCAAAGCGGAACTTGGAGAACTGCAGGGCTTTCAGGTCTTCCTGAGTGAGTTGCCCCTCCACCATCTCATCCACGATGCGGCGAATCTTGGTCACTTCCTCATCGGTGGTGAGCTCCAGTCCAGCGTTGATACACTGTTCCACGGCCTGGTCACAACCGTTGCGCGAGAAGATGAAGTAGATGCCGGGCAACATTCCCAGAAGTTAAGCTCGTCCACCACGGCCCAGCGGCGCGGGGTGTGGCGTTCCGCTTTCGGGGCACGGTCTTTGGCGCCTTTGCCGCCGCGGCCTCTGCCGAAGCCCTTGCGCTTATCGGGGCGTTCCTCGCCGCGCCGGCGTGCGGCCTTGCGGTCCAACTGGTCGAGCCGGTTGATGAGTTCGGCGTTGAGTTTGGTGGTCTGCTCGCCGTTGCCGTCGCGGCGATAGAGGTCCAGCACCTCGGGCTCGGTGTGTTCGTCCGCCTGCACGATGACGTGCTGTTCCAAAGGCACGGGGCGGTGTTCGCTGATCACCAGTTTGGTGTCGCCTCGCACCGAGGCAATCCAGTTGGAGAAATCCTCCACGTTGGACACGGTGGCGGACAGGCCGACGATCTTGACCGTCTTGGGCAGGTGGATGATGACTTCCTCCCACACGGGCCCGCGGAACCGGTCGGCCAGATAGTGCACTTCGTCGAGAATCACGTAGCGCAGTGCGTTCAGCGTGGTGGAACGCTCGTAGAGCATGTTGCGCAGCACTTCGGTGGTCATGACCACGATGTCCGCCTCGGAGTTGATCGAGGTGTCGCCGGTGAGCAGGCCTACCTTGTCCGGGCCGTACACGTCGACCAGATCATGGTATTTCTGATTGCTCAGCGCTTTGATCGGTGTGGTATAGAAGGCTTTGACGTTGCGTTCCTGGGCGAGATAAATGGCAAAATCCGCCACTACGGTTTTGCCGGCACCGGTTGGGGCCGCGACCAGTACGTTGCTGCCGGCTTCGAGCGCGTCATTGGCTTCGGTCTGGAAGTCGTCCAGTTCGAAGGGCAGGGATTCGGCGAATCGCGCTGCTGCGGACGCCCGATGGCGCTGGACTTTTTGGAATGATGCGTACCGCTGCGAAGGGCTCAGCGTCTGGGAATCGGCATTGCCCTTATGGTGTTGGTGACGTGCCATTGCTGCTTTCCGTTAGTTGTTGAATCGCTTCCAGCGGGCCCATGCCTGGGTGTGGCGTTCGCGCTTGGCGGCCTTGCTGCGAATCACGTCCGCATGGGCCTCGGCATAACGATTCTGTGCCACGCTGAGCGGCTGAGTGAACAGAGGCGGCTCGCTGGTGTCGGCAGAGGTGCCAGACTCCCCCATCGCGGCCACGCGTTCACCGAGCTGGCCGCCGATGTCGGACATGTCTTTCAAGGCACGGATTCCATGAAGGGCTGCATAGATGAGTCCGGCAACAATCATGGCCAGCATGAACAGGGCCAGAATCAGCCATATCCACCAAGGCATGAAAGGCTCCTTACTTGTTCTCGCTGATGCTCAGTTCGCGTTCGGCGCGTGCCACGATCATGGTGCGCAACGTTTCGGGGCGACCGCGTGATATGACGCGCGTGTGCGATGCAGAAGGCCACGAACCAGGAGTCGGAGGAAACGGTCAGATGCACCTTTTCACCGGCACCGCATTGTTCGACGGTAGCGCCCGGCAATGTCTTGATGAATGCCAGATCGCGCTGATCGGTGATGAACACCGCGTCGGTACCGTTGTCGAAACTCCACTTGCGCAGTTCGCTCACCGGCATGTTCGGGATGTTGATCTGCTTGGTGGGCTTGACCAGTTCCGCCTTTTCGATACGGGCCAAGCGCAGCACCTGCCAGATGCGCGGCTTGCCGTTCGCCTTGTCGATGGTCTTGTCTTTGGAGACGTAGGCCTTCTTGTCCTTAGGGGCGGCGGAACCGACATCCGTGTAGACGGCGGCATAATACACGCCTTCGTCGATGAAAATCTTGGCGGGGGCCACCAGCTTGCGACGGGTACTACCGGTACCGTCGGAGTACTCCATGTCCAACAGCGAATCGGTGTTGATCGCGCGCTTGACGATGGAGAAGCTTCGGGGCTCCAGCTCATAGCCGGTCAGGCTCAGCCACGGGGTCTGGCCCGGGCTGACATGGCGGCGCAAACGCTCATACAGGGATTCGGCCTGCCCACGCTGCTTGTCCGGCAGTAACGGCGAATGCGCCAAGTAGCTGACCGAGGCGGTGAGCATGCTGAGGTATTGCGGCGAAATGCCGGCAAGACGTTCAAGGCCCAACGAATTGGTGGCGGAAACAATACCCTCGGCATCCAGCAGCGGCCAGTCGATATCGAAGAACTGGCTGCCAGCCATCTCACCATCGTCGGAAACGGTGGTCAGGGTGTTGATGTCCTTATGAATGATGTTGACGAATTTCTTGAGCTCGTCGTCGTTCTTCGGTTTGCCGATAAAGCGCTCGGCCAGCTCGCTCATCGAGAATTCCTCACCCAGGTGAGCGGAGAGGAACAGCATCAGACGCAGGCGACGATCCACCTCGCTGCCCGTTTGGAAAGCGGGGCCGTTCTTCTTGTTCTGGGCCTTGATCGACTCGGGATCACCCGGCTCACGAACATCGCGACTAATCGACGGGGAAACCACCGAGGCGCTTACAGGGCTGGCGGATTCGTCAGCCAGAGTGAATCGGCTGGCGGCGTGCAGGCGGCGATGATAGCGTCCACAGCCTCCTGCGGGCTGACAATCGTGGCACCCGGATGCTCCAGCACAAACATGGCCAAATCGTCGGAATCGGTGTAGGCCACGTTCAGGTGTTCGCCGTCCACATCAACGGTGGCGGCAAAGCGACGCGAATCGATAACCTTGACCAGCGAGTCCGGAATGGGCTGCGTGCCCAAGCCAGGCGCAATCGAATCCAAACCGAGACCGGGAATAGGGGTCTGCGGCACACGCGGCGTGGTGCGCGACGCATGTTGGGCGAGCTGGGACTGATCCGGCTCGGAGGAAATCGACATCGAACGAGCCAGATAGTTGGCGGCGGCAAGCACCGGCATATCTTCCGGCTCGAACATCAGACGGATGCGCGGTTCGTCGCCCAACTGCAGACGGTAGGACGCGAAGTCCTGGCCTTCCGACTTGGACGAATACTCAGGCTGCCGTGATTCGATGGCGATGCCCATAGCGGCGAGCTTGGCGCGATCACGCTGGAACTGCTTGGCGAACGCGCCTTGGCGGCCTGATCTGCCAGTCTCCATACGAGTCGGCGTAAGCCTTGACGCGCTGCGCAATTTGGCGGGATGTGAGCCATTGCGGGAACGCGGATGACAACACAGCCAGTACGTCCAGCTCGTGCTTGCCCCATTTGTCGGAAAAACGCCGACGTCCGCTTGTGCCCTCTGCCATTAGTCCTCACGTATAGTTATTGTTTCGTTATAAGTGCGTATGAGTTTCCCCACACTCACTCTATCTTAGAGGCTTTTTCCACAGTTGAGCGCCATTTCACAAAAATAATATCTTTTTTATCGTTCGACCGTGTTGTAAATCACACCCAATCGTCCGGTTCGATGCCTTGCGGGCCAACGTATTCGCCGTTCGGCACGTAGCTCGGCTCACCCTTATCTTCAAGTTTGGCGTCGGCGAACATCATGACGTCACGTCCGAATGTCCAGTCGCCTGAATGGAAACCGAGTTGGCTGCGGCCAAAGATGGCACGGCGTAGGGGAACCGTTCGTCGAAATCGCGGATGTTCTTGTAGTATCGCGGATCAAGTTCGACGTTCGGGAAGATGTAATTGCCGTCTTCCATCTCATACGTGTCCGTCAGGTGGAAGCGATCGGAACGCATAATGAACAAATCATTGGTGGTTTTCACCGGAAGGAAGCGCATACGATCCACTTGGACGCAGATGGAACCGTTGAACAGACCGATTGCGGCACCCATGGCGGTTTCCAGCTGAATCACCTGTTCGGAGTTCGGGTCCGTGGGATTCACGGTCTTTTTGTTACGAATCACCGGCAACGGCAACACACCATCGCATTCGGCGAGCTTGTCTTTCAAAGCGTCGATGCGAATCCAGATCGAGTTGGTGTTGAAGTAAGGATGCTTGGCGATGTCTTGGGCCGCTTCCTTATCATCCGGATGGACCTGGCTCATTTCACGCAGGATCAGGCGACCAGTGGCCTTGTCTCGCACGATATGGCCTCCCTTGCGATCGGCCTTGGTGCGGATAGCCACTTCGGCCATGAACGGGGCACCTGTGTTTTCGAAGTGCTGGGCCAACGTACGCGAGGGGCGTGCACCGAGATTGTCGGAATTGGAGATGAACAGGTACTTGAAGCCGCGCTCCTCCAATACGTCAAGCAGGCCGGACTCCCAGATGGTGGAGAACAGGTCGCCGTGGCCGGGCGGGCACCATTCCAGCTCCGGGTTCATGGGGTAGCTCACCGGTTCGCCGGTGGCGGCCACGAGTTTGGGTTCCTGATGCTGGATGATTTCCATCGGCACGTCATGCTGGCTGAACTTGCGATGATGCTTGAGCGCCTTCATCGTGTCCGCCGAAGTGCGGAAAGAATTCATGAACGTCAGCGGCAGTTCGACGTTCAGGCGGGTGCGAGCGGTAAGCACCTGACCGATGATGATGTCGATGAAGCGCATCTGCTTGGCCTTGTGCCTACGCACCGGCAACAGCGACTTGGCCTTGTCCAATCCCATGGAGGTGCCCAGACCGCCATTGAGCTTGAGGAATGCGGTTTTGGCGAAGGCGTCCACGGCCTTGTCGTGTTGATGGTCTCATAGACGTCGTGGAAGCTGGGCACGTGGCCAAGCGGCTCGATGTCGTCCTCGCGAATCCAGCTGGAGGCTTCTTCA
>ENA-OQDD01000232-OQDD01000232.1-human-gut-metagenome-genome-assembly--contig:-NODE-232-length-23264-cov-2.466828_pt1 | contig 23264 bp, 23 predicted proteins | sample MGYA00242507_ERZ504598 | MGnify/ENA primary metagenome ERZ504598 (study PRJEB26092, sample SAMD00036318) | human gut metagenome | host: Homo sapiens | study: EMG produced TPA metagenomics assembly of...
TATGTCTGTGTGAGAAAGTAAACACAGTGAGGGCATGAGGCATTTATGAGAGCATAAAGATGATACACTCATAATATAGTGCATTGTTAATGAGATGATTATCATCGTTAATGAGGGCATGAGAGCATATTGTCTTCCAACTTTTTTTGTAAACTTGCTGAAGGAATAAGAAATATGTTTCTTTGAAATCTATATAGTTAGAAAAATTGCCGTATTCTTAGGTTATAGATGTCTTTAGACGGATAGGGTAATATTTTATCGCACCTATTTTGTATTTTTGTAAAAAGGAGCGTTTTGTATGAAGAACATAATCAGAAAGATAAGAACCTACTATCCTGTTTCGGGGTAAAGCGTTGGGAACATTGACACAACTTTTGGAGAGGCATATATTCCCGGCAGAAACACTTCTTATCATCATATCAGTTATGAAGTGATAGGGTACAAGGATATAATAGGATGTACGGGTTCCTATTAAGGGGCAAAAAAGAATAGAAGTAAGGGTAAGTAGTCTTTTAATTCTTTCCGTAATTGTTTTAGTGCCTGTTGAATTCTGTAATCTACCGTTTTGGAAGATATATTCTGTGATTTCATTGAATGAAAATAGTAATTTAAAACAGAATCCCAGATACGAAAATTGATACTTAATGTGGGGAAGAGAAAATTCTTATATGCTCTTCCTATATTTTTATAAATTTATTGTAAGTGTAAAAAGCACCGTAAATACGATAAATAATACAGGCTTTATGGACGAATTTCCATATTATTGTATCTTATTCTATGGAATCCAATCCTATTTCGTCTTATTTTTGCAATATTGAAAATAAAAACTATGAAATACAAAAAACTCATTTCTTTTCTAGCTTTCTTTTTAGCAGTATTGTCTGTATATGGACAGAACCCTTTTGTCTTGAAATCAGGCGAACCGGTGACTGTTGCCTGTGGCAATTCAGAGGAAGAAGTTGTACATACAGCTTTGAATTTGCTCAATCGTGATGTAGAGTCTGTCTTTTCTACCCGCATAATTGTTACTCCAGAAAGTAAAAAAGGAATGATTATAGTCGGAACCATCGGACAAAGTAATTTGATCGATAAGGCAGGGGTTGATTTGTCTCCTATAAAAAATAAAAAAGAAGCTTTTCTGCTGACCGTTTCTTCCAATGGTAAATTAGTTATAGCCGGCAGTGACAAGCGTGGTACTGCATACGGCGTCATGGAACTTTCACGGTTGATAGGCGTTTCTCCATGGGAGTGGTGGGCAGATGCGACCCCTGCAAAGAAAGAGATTTTTCAACTACCGGCTTCTTATCGGAATGTGCAGTCTCCTTCTGTAGAGTATCGGGGAATTTTTATCAACGATGAGGACTGGGGGCTTACCCCTTGGAGCTGGCAGACATACGAACCAAGTGATGTGAAAGGACAAATCGGTCCGAAAACACATGAGCGGATTTTTGAGTTATTGCTTCGTCTGCGTGCCAATACCTTCTGGCCGGCTATGCATGGTTGCTCTGTACCTTTTTATTTTACACCGGGCAATAAAGAAGTGGCTGATAAGTTTGGTATTTTTATAGGTACTTCTCATTGTGAACCGATGATGCGGAATACCAATGGTGAGTGGAAACGGGATGGAGTGGGAGAGTATGACTATGTTCACAACAGTGCTCATGTCTTGTCTTTTTGGGAGCAACGCGTAAAGGAGGTGGCAGAGTTGGATAATCTGTATACTTTAGGTATGCGTGGCGTACACGATGGTGCGATGAATGGTGCTAAGACCATAGAAGAACAAAAAGCTGTTTTGACCAAGGTATTGAAGGACCAGCGCGATTTGTTGACTAAATATGTAAATAAGGATGTGACCAGGTGCCTCAAGTCTTTATTCCTTATAAGGAAGTTTTGGATGTATACCATGCCGGGCTGCAAGTGCCCGATGAAGTGACGCTGATGTGGTGTGATGATAATTATGGTTATATCCGTCATTTCCCTACAGCGGAAGAGCGTGCCCGTAAGGGAGGAAACGGAGTGTATTATCACGTGTCCTATTGGGGGCGTCCGCATGATTATCTTTGGTTGGGAACTGCCCATCCTTCCTTGGTATACCAGCAAATGTCTTTGGCATGCGAGCGGGGTATACAGAAAATGTGGATATTGAATGTCGGAGATATTAAACCGGCTGAATATCAGGTAGAACTTTTCCTGGATATGGCATGGAACTTGGAAGCGGTGAAGCAGCAGGGGGTTGCTGCCCATCAACGTCATTTCCTGGAGCGTGAGTTTGGAAAAAATAGGGCTGACCGGTTACAGCCCGTCATGCAGGAAGCTTATCGTTTGGCTTATATCCGTAAGCCGGAATTTATGGGGAATACCCGCACGGAAGAGAAGGATCCTAAGTTTAAAGTGATCAGTGATTTGCCTTGGTGTGAGCAGGAAATCAATGAACGTCTGGCCGCATACAGACAATTGTCAGATAAGGTGGAGCAGGAATGGCATGCGCTTCCTGCACAGAAAAAAGAAACTTATTTTCAGTTGGTGAAGTATCCTGTTCAGGCGGCTGCTCAAATGAATAACAAATTGCTGACAGCCCAGTTGGCGCGTCATGGAAAGGCTGATTGGCGGATAGTGACAGGGCGTATGACAGTATAGTTTCATTGACAAAAACCTATAACACAACAAAATGGAACCGTATGATGGATTTCCAACCACGCAGACTTCTGGTTTTCAACCGGGTGGAAAGAAAAGCACTATCGTCCGGGCTGCTTGAAAAACCTCAGGCAGTTTATACATGGAATGGCGCTGATTGTGTTGAAGGGGCATCGGTTATTTGTGAAGGGCTAGGCTATGAAGGAAAGGCGGTAGCGGTGGAGAAAAAGAAAGAACTGACTTTTGAATTTGCTGCATGGGAAACGGATTCTGTCGAGGTGGAAGTACGGTTGTTGCCTAATCATCCGGTAGAAGGAGAACGGTTGCGTTTTACCATTTCTTTGGATGGAAGTGCCACGGAGGCTGTTTCGTATGAAACTAAAGGACGCAGTGAAGAATGGAAGGAGAATGTTTTGTGTAATCAGGCTGTTCGCCGGATGATTCTTCCTGTTGCACGGAAAGCTTCCCATCGTTTAATTTTTACCGCATTGGATGAAGGTGTGGTATTGGATCAGATATGCCTTTATATGCCTCGGATAAAATAGGGTGAACAAAGATATTCAGGATATTTGTGCATACAGAAATTACAATGAAAAACAACTGATAAAATGAAGAAGACTTTTTTAAAATCCTTGGCTGGTATTGCGGCCGTAGCTTTTGCCGTATCATGTACGGCACCGGCTCCAAAGTATAAAACGGTAGTTGTCGATGCTCCTTTTGCTATGGAACCCATCAAAGAATGTGTTTTTCCCGAACAAGATTTTTCCATTGTGGATTATGGTGCGGTGAAAGGTGGGGAAACAGTGAATACGGAGCTATCGCCAAAGCCATAGCAGCTTGTAATAAGGCCGGAGGAGGTCGTGTGGTTGTTCCTGAAGGGGAATGGCTGACAGGACCTGTTCATTTTAAAAGTAATGTAAATCTTCATTTGGAAGAAAATGCCATATTACGCTTTACAGATAATCCCTCTGATTATCTGCCTGCTGTGATGACTTCATGGGAAGGTATGGAATGTTATAACTATTCTCCGTTGCTGTATGCTATGGATTGTGAGAATATTGCTATTACCGGAAAAGGGACACTGGCTCCTATCATGGATACTTGGAAAATCTGGTTCAAACGTCCTAAACCTCACATGGATGCTTTGAAAGAGTTATATACGATGGCTTCTACCGATGTACCTGTAGAACAGCGTCAGATGGCAAAAGGAGAAAACCATCTTCGTCCTCATCTGATTCATTTCAACCGGTGTAAAAATGTGTTGCTGGATGAATTCAAGATTCGCCAGAGTCCTTTTTGGACGATACATCTTTATATGTGTGATGGTGGTATCGTACGTAATTTGGATGTAAAGGCTCATGGTCATAATAATGATGGAATTGACTTGGAAATGAGCCGTAACTTCCTGATAGAGAACTGTGTGTTCGATCAGGGAGATGATGCTGTGGTTATAAAGGCAGGGCGTAACCAGGATGCATGGCGTCTGAATACTCCTTGTGAGAATATTGTGATACGCCATTGTGATATCTTGAAAGGACATACGTTACTGGGAATCGGTAGTGAAATGTCTGGTGGTGTACGGAATGTGTACATGCACAATTGTACGGCTCCCGATTCTGTATTCCGTCTTTTCTTTGCCAAAACCAATCATCGTCGTGGTGGATTTATTGAAAATATCTGGATGAAAAATGTGAAGGCGGGAAAGATGCAACGTGTACTCGAAGTGGATACGGATGTGCTTTACCAGTGGCGTGATTTGGTACCTACCTATCAGGATAGCATTACATTCATCAACGGACTTTATATGGATAGTGTGACTTGCGACCGTACCGAGGCTGTTTATGATTTGAAAGGCGATGCCCGCCTTCCTATCAAAAACGTGGAAATAAGGAATGTGACTGTGGGGGAAGTGACAAAGTTTGTGAAGAATGTGGTAAATGCGGAGAATGTGGTGGAGGAAAATATAGTTTACAAGGAGAAACAAGATAAACAATGAAAACACAAAAAAACTATGGAGTGCTTTAGCAGCTCTGTGTGTGGCAACCGGTACGGTTGCCCAACCGGCCTACAATTATTCCAAACTGCAAAAAGAGCAGTTGGGGCGTGGCGTTGTGGCCATTCGTGAAAATCCATTGGACGTAGTGGTGTCGTGGCGTTACCTGTCTTCCGATCCGATCAATACTTCTTTCAATGTATATAGAAATGGAGAGAAAATAGCGGAAGTCCCCCATTCTACAGGTACTTTTTACCGGGATACTTACTCAGGTAATGAAAAAGCGGTATATACTGTAAAACCGGTGATAAATGGGGTTGAAACAGGTAAGTTGAATGGAAATTATACTTTGCCGGCTAATGCTCCGTCAGGTTATATCGATATTCCTCTGGACAGACCGGCGGAAGGTGTGACTCCTTCGGGACAAAAATACACCTATAGTCCTAATGACGCATCTATAGGTGATGTGGACGCGACGGTGAATATGAAATTATCTTGAAGTGGGACCCCTCCAATGCACATGATAATGCACATGACGGTTACACCGGAAATGTTTATTTTGACTGTTATCGTCTGACCGGAGAAAAACTATGGCGTATTGACCTAGGCATAATGTCCGTGCCGGAGCACATTATACCCAGTTTATGGTGTTTGATTTGGATGGAGATGGTAAAGCAGAAGTAGTCATGAAGACTTCTGATGGAACAAAGGATGGAAAAGGAAAGATAATAGGTGATGCCAAGGCTGATTACCGTGAACCGGGTATCACAGACGGAAATTCCCACGGGAATACACCTCGTAACCAAGGACGTATCCTGACCGGTAACGAATACTTAACCGTATTCAACGGACTGACAGGAGAAGCGATGAAAACAATTGATTATGTTCCGGCTCGTGGTAAGCTGACCGACTGGGGAGACAACCGTGCCAACGCAGTGACCGTTTCCTGGCTTGTGTAGCTTATCTGGATGGAGTACATCCCAGTGTGGTGATGTGCCGTGGATATTATACCCGCACTGTGCTGGCGGCATTCGACTGGGATGGCAAGAACTTGAAACAGCACTGGGTGTTCGACAGCAATAATTCGGGGTGTGAAGACTATGCCGGGCAGGGTAACCATAATCTTCGTGTAGGCGATGTGGACGGTGACGGATGTGATGAAATAATGTATGGTTCTTGTGCCATTGATCATGATGGAAAAGGATTGTATTCTACCCGTATGGGGCATGGAGACGCTATGCATCTGACACAATTTGCTCCCGGATTAAAAGGCTTGCAGGTTTGGGATTGTCATGAAAATAAGAAAGATGGTTCCACTTTCCGTAATGCGGCTACGGGTGAAGTGCTGTTTCAGGTGAAAAGTAGTATAGATGTAGGCCGGTGTATGGCTGCTGATGTTGATCCGCGCAATCCGGGAGTGGAGATGTGGTCATCCGATTCAAAAGGAGTACGTAATATAAAAGGTGAAGTGATTCGTCCTGATCTCAAGAGCTTTTCAGTTAATATGGCTGTATGGTGGGATGGAGATTTGCTTCGTGAGTTGCTGGATAAAAACAGGATAACCAAGTATGATTGGGAAGACGATGTATGTCGTCCGTTAATGATATTTGATGGAACGGATTCAAATAATGGTACGAAGTCCCATCCTTGTTTGCAGGGAGATATAATAGGTGATTGGCGTGAGGAGGTGCTGCTCCGTACGGAAGATAATTCGGCACTTCGTCTGTATGTGTCGCGGATACCGACTGAATACCGTTTTCATACTTTCTTGGAAGATCCGGTGTATCGTATCAGTATCGCTACTCAAAATGTGGCATACAACCAGCTACCCAGCCTGGTTTTATTTCGGACCGGACTTGAAAGAGGGGATATTTAGAGGTTATGAATTTAAAAATGAATAAAGACTATATACCATGAATCTGAAAACATTAAGCATGATGGGCGCTCTGTTGCTGCTGGCTGGAACGGGTGCGAATGCGCAAAAGAAGAAAGAAGTACTGAATGATTCGAATACGCCGTTACATTTGTTGCAACCTGCATACAAAGTGCCTTACGGTATGCTCACTACAGAGGAGATAAAGGCCGATATGGATCGTGTCCTTCGTTATTTGGAAAAGAATACTCCGACTCGTGTCGTTGATAAGAATACAGGTAAGGTTATTACGGATTATGCCAATATGACGGCTGATGCACAGCTGGAACGAGGTGCTTTCCGTTTGGCAAGTTATGAATGGGGGGTGACTTATTCAGCTATGTTGGCTGCTGCTGAGGCTACGGGGGATCAGGCTTATTATAAATATGTAACAGATCGTTTTCAGTTTCTGGCCGAGGTTGCTCCGCACTTCCGTAAGGTATTGGAAAAGTATGGAACTGTAGATCCGCAGATGAAACAAATTCTGACTCCTCATGCATTGGATGATGCCGGGGCGGTGTGCGCGGCTATGGTCAAGGTGCAGATGAAGGAAAATTCACCGGAACTTAAGCCGTTGATTGATAATTATATGGATTTTATTGTGAATAAGGAGTATCGTCTTGCTGATGGAACATTTGCCCGTACCCGTCCACAACATAATACGCTGTGGTTGGACGATATGTTTATGGGTATTCCGCCGGTAGCTTGGTATTCATGTATTGCCGGTGATAAAAAGCAAATGTATTTGAGCGAAGCTGTACGTCAGATATTTCAATTTGCAGACCGTATGTGGGTACCCGGGAAAAACCTTTTCCGTCATGGATGGGTGGAAGGTATGCAGGATCATCCTGCTTTCCATTGGGGACGTGCCAATGGTTGGGCGTTGTTGACTATGTGTGAGGTATTGGATGTGTTGCCGGAGGATTATCCTCAGCGCGATAAAATTCTGGAGTTGTTCCGTGCTCATGTACGTGGTCTTGCTGCCTGCCAGAGTGGTGAAGGTTTCTGGCATCAGTTGCTGGATCGTAACGATTCTTATCTGGAAACCTCGGCCACGGCTATTTATGTATATTGCTTTGCCCATGCTATCAATAAAGGATGGATTGACGCTATGGCATACGGTCCGGTGGCACAGTTGATGGCATGCCGTTACCACCCAAATCAATGCGGAAGGTCAGGTGGATGGAACTTGTGTAGGTACAGGTATGGCTTTTGATCCGGCTTTTTATTATTATCGTCCGGTCAATGTGTATGCTGCCCACGGCTATGGACCGGTACTTTGGGCGGGTGCTGAGATGATTAATTTGCTGAACAAGCAGCATCCTAAAATGAATGATAGTGCCGTGCAATATTACCGTACGGAACAAAAGACTTCCGAACCAATTTTCCATGTAATGGATGGAGAAACTAAATAAGTAAAAACAAGGACTTTATAAAAAGGAGGAAAATACCATGAAACGTGAAGCTTTTAAAATGTTCTTGAAGCCGGGCTTCGAGAAAGAGTATGAGAAGAGACATGCAGCCATTTGGCCGGAATTAAAAAAAATGTTGTCCGATGGAGGAGTATATGATTACTCCATTTATTGGGACAAGGATACAAATATTCTGTTTGCTTGTCAGAAAACTAAAGGAGAGGAGTCTTCGCAAGATATGGGAGCCAATCCTATCGTGCAGAAATGGTGGGACTATATGGCGGATATCATGGAAGTGAATCCGGATAACTCTCCGGTTACTATTCCGCTGCCCGAGGTCTTCCATATGGATTAAAATAAAAAGAGTGTATCGATTCATTCTGATACACTCTTTTTTATACCTTTGCAAGACAAAAACACTGTGATAAATGATATGAAAAAACACATCTATGCTCTATGGGCATTCTTTATTCTTTTCAGTCAGAGTATTGCCGCATCAGTCGAGGTGCGTTCTACTCATATGACTACGGGAGATGGGGTCGCCAATAACTCAATTCGGTATATATATCAGGATAGCAAAGGTTTTATTTGGATGGGAACGCTGAATGGACTTAGTCGTTATGACGGGAATTCGTTTGTGACTTATCGTCCTGAGGGTGGAAATAAAATTTCGTTGATAGACCATCGGATTCGCGATTTGGAAGAAGATAAAAATGGTTTCTTATGGATTGCGACTTCTGCCGAGTTGTTTAGTTGTTATGATCTGAAGAAAGATTGTTTTGTTGATTTTACCGGTTGTGGGGAATATGAACAACTGTATAGCTACAAGATGACTGACCGTGAAGGTAATGTCTGGTTGTGGCAGGATGGAAACGGGTGTCGTAAAGTGACTTATATGAATGGTGAATTTACATCTGTGGTTTTCAAGAAAGAAAAACAATAATCTCCCTTCTAATAATATTACTTATATATCTGAGGATGAGCAAGGAAGAATATGGATTGGTAGCCATGACGGTATAGCTCAAGTGGTAGGGAACAAGGCAGTATTGGTGGAAGAAAATCATGATGCCTTCAAGATGATGTCTTTTGGTAAAGATGTTTTTTTTCTTTCGGGAACAGGAACAATTTCGTTGAAGAGAGAAGGAGAGGATAGCCGTATTGTTACCCGTTTAGGTGAAGGTAGTAAAGTATATAGTACCATGCGCTTGCAAAACGATTGGATCGTTTTTACGGAAGATGGCAGTTATGTCTTTAATTTGAGAACTCATCAGGTGAGCCGGGATACGGAACTGAATATAGCAAGAGGACAAGTTCAGATTGACAACCGGGGAATTTCTGGATTTATAATCATACAGGTAAGGTATGGTATGTCAACGCCAAGACCAGATTTGTCAAGTCTTTCCAACTGATTCCGGCTGATAAAGTAAATTATATAGATGAGGAACGTTACCACATCGTTCATGATTCTCGTGATATTGTTTGGATTTCCACTTATGGTAACGGTTTGTTTGCTTATGATTTGGCAACTGATGAATTGCAGCATTTCGAATCCAATATTAATGGATTCAGTCATATCACTTCAAATTTCTTGCAATATATTATGGAGGATCGAGCCGGTGGTATTTGGGTCAGTTCGGAATATACGGGTATTTCTCGTCTTTCGGTCTTGAATGAAGGAGCTGAGCGTGTTTTCCTGAAGATGAAACTTTATCAGACCGTTCAAATACCGTGCGTATGATCAACCGTATGCCTGATGATAAGATTTGGCTGGGGACCGTCGTGGAGGATTGTAATATTTATGACCCTCATTTGAAAACGATAGAGAGCAGTCGTTATTTTGATTCTAACATTTATGCTGTTGAGGAAGGGGCTGATGGTAGTATTTGGTTGGGTAGCCGTGGAAACGGATTAAGTATTGACGGGAAATGGTACACTTATCACTCGAATGATCCTCTGTCTATTGGGAATAATAATATTTTTACTCTTTACCGGGACCGGAAGAATAGAATGTGGATAGGTACTTTGGCGGTGGATTGAATTTGGCGGTGAAGGAAAAGGATAAGTATGTATTCAAGCGGTTTTTGAACAATTTTTATAGCCAGCGCCAGATTCGTGTGATACAGGAAGACAATAATGGATGGATATGGGTGGCACCAGTGCCGGAGTTTACATATTTAATCCTGATTCGTTAATGAATGACCCGGATAACTATATTACTTATAATTATAATAACGGTAAGTTACGTAGTAATGAAATAAAATGTATCCATCAAGATAGTAAAGGCCGGATATGGGTAGGTACTTCAGGAAAAGGCTTCAGTATGTGTATGCCAGAAGGTGATTACAGAAACTTGACTTTTGAGCATTATGATGGAAGTGACGGGTTGGTAAACAGTATGGTGCAATCTATTGTTGAAGACAGGGAGGGTAAGCTTTGGGTTGCAACGGAATATGGTATTTCTCGTTTTGATCCGGATACACATGCCTTTGAAAATTTCTTTTTCTCGGCATATGCGTTGGGGAATGTCTATAGTGAGAACAGTGGTTGTGTGAGTAAGGATGGCAAACTGATGTTTGGTTCTAATTATGGATTGGTTGTTATCACTCCCGGCAAAATTGTGAATAATTCCACTGTAACTCCTATGGCAGCTTTTACCAATCTTCGAATTAATGGTATTGCCATGCGCCCGGGCGATGTGGATTCTCCGTTAGACCGTTCGTTGATTTATACAGAATAGTAATACGATGTTGAAATATTTTCAAAATTCTTTTGTCATAGATTTCTCTACATTTGATTATTCCGGAACGAATAGTACTAAATATACGTATCGGTTGGATAATTATGATAAAGAGTGGAGTATACCGTCTTCGTTGAATTTTGCAGCTTATAAGAACCTGGCACCCGGTACTTATAAATTGCGGGTGAAAGCTTGCAATGGGGTCGGTGTGTGGGGAGATAAAGAAACGGTTTTGAAGATTATTGTTGTTCCTCCTTTTTGGAAAACTACTTGGGCTTTCTTTATTTATGCTATTTTGATAGGGGTGGCGCTATATATCACTTTCAGACTGATGCGTGACTTTAATACTTTGCGTAATCGTATACAGGTGGAGAAACAGCTGACAGAGTATAAATTAGTTTTTTTCACGAATATCTCTCATGAGTCCGTACTCCCTTGACTTTGATACAAGGAGCATTGGAAAAGATGCAGCGTGGTGGTAAAATCCCTAAAGAAATGGCTTATTCATTGAAGGTCATGGATAAAAGCACCCAGCGTATGTTGCGTCTTATCAATCAGTTGCTGGAATTCCGTAAGATGCAGAATAATAAACTGGCCCTTTCTTTGGAGGAAACGGATGTCATGGCTTTCTTGTATGAAATCTTCTTGAGTTTCAATGATGCTGCTGAGTCTAAGAATATGGATTTCAAGTTCTTGCCATCTGTAGCTTCTTATAAGATGTTTATCGATAAGGGTTATTTGGACAAAGTGACTTATAATTTGTTGTCTAATGCTTTCAAATATACACCCAGCGGTGGAAAAGTGACTTTTTCTGTGACGGTGGATGAAGCAAAGAAACAGTTGGTCATATCGGTAGCCGATTCCGGTGTAGGCATTCCTAAAGAGAAACGTAATGAGTTATTTAAGCGTTTTATGCAAAGTAGCTTTTCGGGTAGTAGTGTCGGAGTTGGCCTGCATTTGACACATGAACTGGTGTGTGTACATAAAGGTACGATAGTATATACTGAAAATGAAGGTGGTGGTCTATATTTACGGTCAGTTTGCCTACTGATATTTCTGTTTATGAGGAAAAAGATTTTCTGATTCCCCATAATGTGTTGTTGGAAGAGGAGGAAGTACATCATGCAGCTGTTCTTGCAGAAGAAATATCGGCGCAAGAAGGGGGCGTGGAACTTCCATCTGCACCACTTAATAAGCGTAAAGTACTTATTATAGAAGATGATAACGATGTACGTGAGTTTTTGAAAGAAGAAGTGGGACAATATTTTGAAGTTGTGGCCGAGGCGGATGGTCCGTCTGGATTGGAACGTGCACGTACGTATGATGCTGATTTGATAATCTGTGATGTGCTGATGCCGGGGATGACAGGATTTGAGGTAACCCGAAAATTGAAGAATGATTTTGATACAAGTCATATACCTATTATTTTATTGACAGCTATGAGTCTGCCGAAAGTCATTTGGAAGGCGTGGAAAGTGGTGCGGATGCATATATTACTAAGCCTTTTAGCCCGAAACTACTGTTGGCACGCGCTTTCAAACTAATAGAGCAACGTGAGAAATTACGTGAGAAATTTTCGAATGATCCGAATATGGTACGACCGGCTATTTGTACCTCTGATAAGGATAAAGAATTTGCTGACAGATTACAGATGGTTATGGATCAACAGATTGGTAATGCTCAGTTTACGATTGATGAGTTTGCTTCGATGATGGGATTGGGACGAACCGTTTTTATCGTAAGGTACGTGGGGTGACGGGATATTCACCCAATGAATATATCCGGATTATTCGTATGAAGAAAGCGGCGGAACTGTTGTTGGAAAATCGTTATACGGTAGCCGAAGTTTCTTATAAAGTAGGTATTAATGATCCGTTCTATTTTAGTAAATGTTTTAAGCAACAATTCGGTGTGGCACCTTCTGTTTATTTACGTGGAAAGGAAGAGTCCGGGATACAGGAAACAGAAAATAAGGAATGATGAAAACAAGATTTTAAATAAGAAGGTCAATCGAGAATGATATAGAATCGGTTGACCTTTTTGTTTTAATGGACTATATATTTAGTATGGTTTGAGACTGATTTTTGTCAGTACTTTGCGACTTACAATATAGAGTATCCATGTACAAGCAGAAGCGGTGAGTAATGCTGCTATTTGTTGAGTGGTATCAGATATATCTAGAGGCAGAGACGCTCCGAGCCACCAACCTGCAAGGCTGCGGTAACAGTAAGTAAGGCCATAATGATGCTTACTCCTAAAATGAACATTATTCTTTTCATAAATGGTTTAAGTTTGATTCAATATTAAATATAAATGCTATTTCAAGTCTGTTTGTTCATGATTATATAAAAAATCGTGGTAAAGGGGATGTAAATTAAAAAAGGAGTATTCTCGGGAAGAGAATACTCCTTTTATGTAGGAATGATAAATCTTACTGATTAACTCTTTTTTCCTGAATTCTAGCTTTCTTGCCAGTAAGAGCACGTAAATAGTACAATTTAGCACGACGAACTTTACCAACTTTATTAACAGTGATACTGTCGATAGCCGGAGATTCGATAGGGAAAATACGTTCAACACCTACAGTTCCAGACATTTTACGAACGGTGAAACGTTTTTTGTCACCATGTCCAGCGATTTTGATAACAACACCACGGTACAACTGTACACGTTCCTTGCTACCTTCAACGATACGGTATGCCACTGTAATAGTATCACCAGCTTTGAATGAAGGATGCTGTTTGCCAGTAGCAAATGCTTCTTCAGCAATTTTAATTAAATCCATTTTTTTGATTTTAAATTGTTTATCGTTACCAACGCAACATATCAAGTAACTCTTCTTTGACAGCGATTGCGCGAAAGCGGTGCAAAATTACTAGATTTTTGTCATACAGCCAAATTAAATTCAACTATTTTTCATCTGATATCGTTGGTTGCAACTTCTTTTTTAACTACATTTGGGCAATAAACAACTAATAAACATGAAACCAAACCGAATTATGTGTATCATTCCGGCAGGAATAGTAGCCGGGATTTTTATGTTTTCAAGCTGTCATTCAGGCTATTCTCTGGCGTCAGTTGAGGGAAGCAGGATAGAAGTGACAGCAGCTTTGGATGCTAATCCGGATTCCGCTGCAATCGCTGTTTTGGCTCCGTATCAAAAAACGGTTGATAGTATTATGTCACCGGTCATAGGACAAAGCGCTCGTTTTATGGATCGCTTTCGTCCTGAAAGTGAGTTATCCAACTTGGTAGCGGATATTTTACGTTGTTCTGCTTCTGCATATATAGGCCGCATAGCGACGTGGGGTGACGAATATGGGCGGACTACGTACGGCTTTGCCCGAGGGGGATATAACTTACGGTAATATTTATGAAATAACTCCCTTTGAAAATACATTGTGCATTGTTACTATGAATGGGGTTTTGCTGCGTGAACTTTTTGAAAATATAGCAGCTGTGCATGGTGAGGGATTAAGTGGCGCTTGTCTTGAAATTTCTGGAGATGGAAAATTATTGGATGCTACAGTGGCCGGAAAAGAAATTGAAGACTCTAAAGAGTATAAAGTAGCCACCTTGGATTATTTGGCTGAGGGAAATGACCATATGACTGCTTTTGCCAAAGTGGGCGATGCGGATAAATTGCTGCCTGAAAAGGCCACAGTGCGTCAGTTGTTTCTGAACTATGTGAATGAGCAGACTAAAGCAGGGAAGAAAATAGACTCAAAGATAGAAGGAAGAATTACCGTTAAAGAATAAACTGAACCGTCATGAAACGAATATATGTATTATTTACTGCTTTGTGTGTATGTTGTGCGCTGGCAGCACAGGATATCAAAGAACTTTTGATACTTCATACTAATGATACCCACAGCCGTGTGGAACCTATCCCCATTACTGATCCGAATCCGGAGTTTGCAGGAAAAGCGGGTTTTGTACGTCGTGTTACCTTAATAAAAGAAATACGGAAACAGGATAAGGATTTGTTATTGTTTGATTGTGGTGACTTTTCACAAGGCTCTCCTTTTTATAATATGTTTGGTGGTGAAGTTGAAGTGAAGCTGATGAATGAAATGGGATATGATGCCGGGATTATTGGAAATCATGAGTTTGATTTGGGCTTGGATAATATGGCACGTCTTTTTAAAATGGCGGATTTTCCTGTTGTTTGTGCTAATTATGGTGTACAGGGAACTGTTTTGGAGGGGCTTGTCAAACCGTATGTTATTTTGGAACGTAAGGGGATAAAGGTAGGTGTGTTCGGACTGAGTCCTGCATTGGAGGGGCTAGTACAGGCAAAAAACTGTGAAGGAGTGGTTTTTGAAAATCCAATAGAGGCTGCTCAGCGTGTGGCGGATATATTGAAGAATCGGGAAAAATGTGATTTAGTGGTTTGTTTGTCTCATTTAGGGTGGCAAGGAAAACCTTATTCTGATGAAACTTTGATTCTTAATACTCGTAATATTGATATTGTCTTGGGAGGTCATTCGCATTCTTATTTTGATAAGACTTTGTTTTATAAGAATTTGGATGGCAAGGAGATTTCATTGCAACAAATGGGAAAAAATGCTGTTTATGTGGGAAAAATGAAAGTAAGGATGGAAAAGAACTGATAGTTGCTGTTGTATAAGGAAATCTGATATAATTGAAGAAATTAGATGAAGAGAAACGTATTGTTATTTATAAGTTTATGTGTCGTCGGATGTGTGATGACGTATGCACAGCAGATGCCTGGGCTGTTACAAAAGGGGAAGGCGGATACTCAGGATTGTAAGGCATGGGTGGATGAACAGCTTTCTGAAATGAGTTTGAAGGAAAAGATAGGACAACTGTTTATACACACAGTGGCTCCTCTTCAGACACAGCGAAATAAAAACAATATATATGCAGCTATAAAAGAATATAAAGTAGGAGGATTACTTTTTTCGAGTGGCCAGTTGTCTAATCAAGTTTTATTAACTAATTATGCGCAGAGTCTGGCAGAAGTACCTTTGTTCATTACTTTTGATGGTGAATGGGGGCTGGCTATGCGTTTGAAAGGAACTCCTCGTTTTCCAAGAAACAGAGTCTTGGGATGTATACAGGATAATGAACTGCTTTATGAATATGGTAAGGAAGTAGCCCGGCAATGTAAGGAGATAGGTGTGCAGATCAATTTTGCTCCGGTGGCCGATGTAGATGTTAATCTCGGAATCCGGTTATTAATACCCGTTCTTTTGGTGGTGATCCTCGGAATGTGGCTCAAAAAGTGGTAGCTTATGCTCGTGGTTTGGAGGATGGAGGGGTATTGTCTGTCTGTAAACATTTTCCGGGACATGGAGATACGGAAGTGGATTCTCATAAGGCGTTACCGGTTTTGAATTTTGATCGTGCGCGTTTGGACAGCATTGAGCTTTTTCCGTTTAAAGAGGCTGTTAAAGCAGGATTGGGAGGTATGATGGTAGGACATTTGGAGGTACCTGAATTGGGTAAAAATCCGGCTTCGATTTCTTCACATATTATTTATAATCTGCTTTGTCGGGAATTGGGCTTTCAAGGCTTGGTTTTTACAGATGCTTTGGAGATGAAAGGTATTTCGCAAAATGAGAATATATGCGCTCAAGCCTTGATAGCAGGTAATGATTTATTATTGGCTCCTCGTAATTTGAAGAGAGAATTGGATGGTGTTTTAAATGCTGTAAAAAGTGGAAAACTATCAGAAGAACTGATTACGGAAAAATGTCGTAAGGTATTGACTTATAAATATGTTTTAGGGTTGAAGAATAAACCTCACATCCAACTTTCCGGGCTGGAGAAACGATTGAACCGTCCGGAAACGAAGGAGTTGATTCTCCGCTTGCAGAAAGCTGCTATAACGGTTCCTGCCAATGTAAATGGAATCTTGCCCTTGGATTCAAAATTGAGGGGAACGGTGGTTCTGAATATTGGGAAAACTCCCGGTGCTGGGCTTGCTTTTTATAATCGTTTGCAAAATACACTTTCTCTCACACGTGTTGTTGCTCGTCCGGATTCGATGGAAGCTATCAGAAAACGATTGTTGGGTAGTCAGCGTGTAATTGTGGTGGTTACTTCGGATGATTACAAAAAGTATAAAACAATGCTTGATTCGCTTCCGGCTGATTTGCCTGTTATTTATGTGTTTCTGATGCCATTAAAGTCTATGTTGGATATGGAGGGCTATTGGAAGAAAGCAGCGGCTGTAGTATTGGGGCATACTGATGAATCTGTTATTCAGGAGTATGTGGCTGATGTCTTGGTAGGAAAGGCAGTGGCAGACGGGCGTTTGTCGGTGGCTGTCGCCGATTTGTTCAAACCGGGTGATGGAGTGACTATAACTCCTAAAGTGTCTCGTATTTATAGACCTGAGGATTATGGTATGGATTCCAAAATACTGGAAAAGATAGACAGGATAGCCATGGAAGGAATCAAGGCGAAGGCTTATCCTGGTTGTCAGATTCTAATTTTAAAAGATGGGAAACCAGTATATGATAAGTCTTTCGGCACTTTCACTTATGAAAGTGACCGAAAGGTGGAAAAGGATGATTTGTATGATTTGGCTTCGTTAACCAAGACCACGGCGACGCTGTTGGCTGTTATGAAACTTTACGATGAAGGAAAATTTGGTTTGACCGATCGCATATCTCAATACATTCCAGCTTTAAAAGGTACGGACAAGGAACGCGTCACTATTGAGGAGTTACTTTTACATCAGTCGGGCATTCCTGCTTTTTGGCCTTTTTATAAGGAGACTATAGATAAAGACAGTTATAAGGGGAGTTTTTACAGAGCAAGACCGGACGCTAGTCATCATACGCAAATAGATACACGGCTGTATGTCATTGATAAGTTTGATTATAGAAAAGAGTTGATGGCAAAAACTTTCTCTGCTGATTATCCTTTACAGGTAGCTGACAGTATGTTTCTTCATCGTTCTTTTCGTGATTCCATTATGGTACAAATAGGACGTATTCCATTAAAAGACAGGAGATATCGTTACAGTTGCCTGAACTTATGTTATTGAAAGAAATGGTAGAGAATATCAGTAAAATGCCTATGAATCTTTTTTAGATAAGGAATTCTATAAACCGATGGAGATGAACTGTACGGCTTATTTGCCGCTTCGGCAGTTCAAAAAGGAGGAAATTGTTCCTACAGTGAAAGCGGATTATTTGCGTAAAGGAAAAGTGTTGCAGGGTTATGTACACGATGAATCAGCTGCTTTCATGGGAGGGGTATCAGGAAATGCCGGTTTATTTTCCACGGCTCGTGATGTGGCAAAAGTGTATCAGTTATTGATTGATGGAGGGGTTTATAATGGAAAGCGTTATCTGAGTAGGGAAACTTGTGATTTATTTTTAACCCATACCTCAAAAATCAGTAGGAGAGGATTGGGATTTGACAAACCGGATGTGAATAATAGTGTGAAAAGTCCGTGTGCGGAGGAAGCGCCCGAAGAGGTGATAGGACATACTGGTTTTACCGGAACTTGCGCTTGGGCAGATCCGAAAAATCATTTGGTTTTTGTTTTTCTGAGTAATCGGATTTATCCGCGTCCTTTTGACCATAAACAGTTGATGCGGTTAAATATCCGTCCTCGTATGCAACAGGTTATGTATCAGGCTTTGATGAAATGATCATATTTAGATTAAATACAAATTAGTGCATTTTTGTAATCTCTATGTGACAACTAATAGAGAAAAGCTGTATATTTGCTCCATCAATTAGTACTAATAATTTAATAATTAACGAAAATGGCTTACGTAATTAGTGACGATTGTATCGCTTGCGGTACTTGTATCGATGAATGCCCGGTAGAAGCAATTTCTGAAGGCGATAAGTATTCTATCAATCCGGATCTGTGTACAGAGTGCGGAACTTGTGCTGATGCTTGTCCTTCTGAAGCTATTCACCTTGGCTAAGCAGTACAATTTTGTTCTTTAAAGTTAATAACGATCGTTTCCGTTGATGGAAACGGTCGTTTTTTTGTTTATCTAAATTTTGTTTTGATTGGAAGCTCGTATGTCTGCTTTATGAATAAAAAAACAGGCATCACAGAAAAAAACGGATGCCTGTTCTTTTTATAGAGAAAGAATATTTTATTTTAATAGGGCTAATGCTTCTTTGATGCGGCGCATAGCTTCTATAATATTCTCATCGGAAGTTGCATAACTCATACGGATGCATTCGGGGGAACCGAATGAAGTACCACCTACACATGCCACATGACCTACTTCAAGCAGATACATTGCTAAATCGTCAGCGTTATTGATGTTGCGGTCACCTGCTGATTTGCCAAAAAGGAATCACATTTCGGGAATAAATAGAATGCTCCTTGAGGATTGTTTACTTCAAATCCTGGAATTTCTTTTGCTAATTTTACAATAAGGTCACGGCGGCGCTGGAATGCTTGGCGCATTTCCTCTACGGGAGCTGAGTACCTGTATAGGCAGCTTCGGCAGCTTTCTGAGAAACAGAGCACGGACCTGAGGTATATTGTCCTTGCAGCTTATTTACAGCTTTTACAATCCATTCCGGACCGGCAATGAACCCGATTCTCCATCCTGTCATAGCATATGCTTTTGAAACTCCGTTTACAATAATTACATTGTCATGAATCTCAGGGAATTGGGCAATGCTTTCATGTTTGCCACTGTATGTGATATGTTCGTAAATCTCATCGGCTATAACATATACTTGCGGGTGCTTTGCCAAAACAGCGGCCAAGCCGGCCAACTCTTCTTTGGTATAAACGGAACCGGTGGGATTTGACGGTGAGCAAAGAATCAATGCTTTGGTTTTAGGAGTAATCGCTGCTTCTAGTTGTGCAGGGGTGATTTTGAAATCCTGATCAATACCCGCAGTGATAATAACAGGAGTTCCGTCTGCTAGTTTTACCATTTCAGGATAGCTTACCCAATAGGGAGCAGGAACTATTACTTCGTCACCGTCGTTAACTAGAGCCATAATCGTATTACAAACAGATTGCTTGGCACCGTTTGCACAGGAGATTTGTGCAGCTGTATAGTCTAATCCGTTTTCATTCTTCAGTTTGGCTACGATTGCATTGCGAAGTGCAGGATATCCCGGAACTGGAGAATATCTGGAAAAGTTATCATCTACTGCCTTTTTTGCTGCTTCTTTGATGTGGTCCGGGGTATTGAAGTCCGGTTCACCTACGCTTAAATTAATGACATCAACTCCTTGGGCTTTTAACTCATTACTTTTTTGGGACATGGCCAATGTTGCTGAAGGAGACAAACGATTCAGACGATCTGATAATTGATTCATTGCTATTATTTTTAATGTGTTTAAGTTTACTTGCTGCAAAATAAAGGATAATATCTTAATTATGAAAGTAAAACAGACGAAATCGCATAAAAAATGATGTGATTTCGTCTGAGTTATAGCTTTTTTATTTGTTAAAGTGCAATGTGTGTCCCATTCTGTCTTTTTTGGTTTTTAAATAACGCTCGTTATATTTGTTAGGCGTGATTTCAATGGGAACGTTTTCAACTATGGACAAACCGTATGATTCCAATCCTACACGTTTGATAGGATTATTTGTCAGCAAACGCATTTGGGTGACGCCTATACTGCGTAGTATCTGTGCTCCGACTCCGTAATCACGTTCATCTGCCTGATGCCCTAAAAGGATATTTGCTTCTACAGTATCCACACCATTTTCTTGTAATTTGTAGGCTTTCATCTTTTCCATTAGTCCTATGCCTCTTCCTTCTTGGTTTAAGTAAACAACAGCACCTTTTCCTTCTTTTTCGATCATTTGCAATGCTTTGTGCAGTTGTTCTCCACAGTCACAACGCATGGATCCGAAAATATCACCGGTGGCGCAAGAAGAATGTACACGTACCAAAACGGGTTCTCCTTCTTTTATGTCACCTTTTATAATAGCGATATGTTCTAAACCATTGCTTTTCTGGCGGAAAGGTATCAGACGGAAATGGCCGTATTCAGTCGGCATGTCCACTTCCACCCCTTTTTCTACTAATGACTCTTGCTTCAGACGATAGGCGATCAAGTCACGGATTGAAATTAGTTTCAGCCCCCATTCATCGGCCATTTTTCTTAGTTCGGGCAGACGTGCCATGGTTCCGTCCTCACTCATGATTTCCATCAGTGCGGCGGCAGGGTATAGTCCTGCCAGACGCGCCATGTCGATACAGGCTTCTGTATGGCCTGCACGTCTCAGCACCCCTTTGTCTTGTGCATATAATGGATTGACATGCCCTGGACGTCCGAATGTTTCGGGAGTGGAGGTGGGATCGGCAAGAGCACGGATGGTAGCGGCCCGGTCGTGGATAGAAACTCCGGTACTGCAACCTTCCAGCTTATCTACAGTTACAGTGAAAGGAGTACCTAGAACTGACGTGTTTGTATCTACTTGATGAGGTAATTCCAATTCTTTGCAACGAGAAATGGTAATAGGTGCACAAAGCACGCCACGTGCATGTTTCAACATGAAATTGACTTGTTCGGGAGTAATTTTTTCCGCAGCAACAATTAAATCGCCTTCATTTTCACGATCTTCGTCGTCCACTACAATGACAAACTTACCTTCACGGAAGTCAGCTATCGCTTCTTCGATGGTATTTAGTTTTAATTCTTCCATAGTCAAATTATAAATGATTTATTGTTTATTCTTTCTTGAATTTCACGGTTGGTCTTGATTATGTTTTTTAAATCTTTATCCAGCCGGATACTGAACCGCCAAATGCGGAAATAGAAGAACAGGCCTATTGGTACAATGATTCCTGCAAGTAAATTAAGCCATTGGTTGTCAAACGGACTTTTGTGAGCTTTGGTGGACAAAATGGGATATTTATTTAAGTATTCCAGTAATACTCCATCTTTGCTGTTGGATAATTCTTCTATGAGTAGTTCCATTTTGGCACTGATATCGGCTATGACGTCGTCATGTCTTTATTGGTGAAGATGCGGATATAATTAGGTGCATCGGCCAGTCTATGCTTGATGGCATATTCGTTACAGATGTTGCATAGTTTCTCCAATTCCGTTTGTATACGTGGATAGTCCGGATCTTCTATAATAACTTCTTTTTTGAATACATGGCGCGAGGGGCGCAGACCTAGCAGCATACGGAAGAAATTGATGTATACTTCGGCATTGAATACCACAGAGTCATTATTTGACTTATAAGTAAAGAAGGCTCCGATAGGTGCCAATACAATGGTACTCATCCACACGCCTAATACCATATTCATTTCACCGCTTTTTGCTACTCGGGTAGCTCCGGAATCAATGATATAATAAATTACGAAAATTAAGACGGATACCACTACGGGCATTCCTAAACCTCCTTTGCGGATGATGGCTCCCAAAGGCGCACCGATGAAAAAGAAAATCAAACAACTGAGAGAGAGGGTGATTTTTTTATGCCAGTCGGCTTCGTGTTTCCGGATATTGTTGTCCGCATCTGTAGTTTGATAGCTTTTCATGCTCCATTCGCTGGCCAGTGCCTCGGTACGATCCGCCGCACTACCCAGTGTCTTATCTTTTTCAGCTAAAGTATAGGAATTGAACAGGCTGTCCACATTGATTTTGTTGTTTGTTTCAACTATTTTTGCGGAGTCTGTTTTCGATAATACGATATTGCGATAAGTCGAGGCTTTTATTTCATTATACATACTTCTTCCCAAGCTGTCGGCACGGTGGTTCAGTGAGTCGATGGACTGGCTGATTTCAATCATGTTTTTGCTGTCCGAACGGTCACTTAAAAAGCTTCCATCTACCATGTTGAATCCACCGTCAAATTCGATAATGGTATGTTTCTCTCTGAAGGTTTCACGTCGATAGGGGACATTATTGGATGAAATGGTCTGCGATTTCAGATTTTCGAACTGTTCTCCGTTATACAGATGTAGATAAAGATGTTGTTTGTCTGCTGTCATCTCCATTTTTCCTTCGGAAGCCCATATAATGTGAGCGTTTTCAAACCCATCTGAAAAGTTGTAGATCAGTACATCTTTTAGCATTCCTGTTTCACGGTCTTTCTGTTTTACATATATATTATACCCCTCAATTTCGTCGTAAAATACACCTTCCGGAATATCCAGTTCTGGTGAAGTTTGCTTCATGGATACAAGTAAAGTAAGCAGTTTGATCTGCGCTTTGGGAGCTATGACATTTTGAAAATAAAACGAGGTACAACACAGGAAAGTACAAAAAATAATCAGTGGACGTATGATCCTCAATAAGGGAATACCCGCTGCTTTCATTGACAGCAATTCATATCTTTCACCAAAGTTACCGAATGTCATTAAGGCAGCTAATAAAATTGCCAAAGGTAGGGACAAAGGTATTAAGGTCAGAGCAGAATAAAAGAAGAATTGTGCTAAAACACTCATTTCCAATCCTTTTCCAACCAACTCGTCTACATATCTCCATAAAAATTGCATCATGAAGATGAAGAGACAGATGAAAAAGTACCTATAAAGAGCATCAAAAAGCTCTTTAGGATAAATATATCTAATTTTTTTATGCGTAGCATTATTTCATTTTGTGCAACTATCAAGGCACAAAAATAGCATAAAAAACGGA
>ENA-OQDD01000233-OQDD01000233.1-human-gut-metagenome-genome-assembly--contig:-NODE-233-length-23262-cov-3.029220_pt1 | contig 23262 bp, 20 predicted proteins | sample MGYA00242507_ERZ504598 | MGnify/ENA primary metagenome ERZ504598 (study PRJEB26092, sample SAMD00036318) | human gut metagenome | host: Homo sapiens | study: EMG produced TPA metagenomics assembly of...
TTTACTGCCATTTAATTGGAAAGGATAAACAGGAAAGCTATAATAAAGTCAAAAGCCAGACATGCTTCGTCTGCTTGACTTTATTATAACTTGGAGAGAAACACGCACGAGGCCGAATGCTTACGATTGAGGAATATCAGAATAAAAAATCTATTTATTCAAATGAAGGCAAAGTCACAGAGAAATGAGGATTCGGAGTATGCTGTGTTCTGATAATCTCTTTCATTTGTTTCACAATATCCGGATGTCCGGCAGCGATATCATGGTCTTCATGAATATCTGTAGCAAGATTGTAAAGGAAAGGAGTCCCTTTTTTCACTACCATCTTCCAGTCTCCCATACGTACACCAATCTGATCGGTTTCATCAAATTCCCAATACAAGAAATCATGTTTCTTCTGTCCTTCCTGTCCTAACAAAGTCGGAGCAAAAGAAATACCATCAAAATAATCCATGTCTTTTTTCTTGTTAGTGTACTTCTTCACATAATTCTTCACACCTGCCAAGTCACAAAATGTAGGCATCAAGTCATAGAAAGCTAACTGATGATCATTAACCGTTCCTTCGGGTACTTTACCCGGCCAACGCACAATGAACGGAATACGAATCCCCCCTTCATAACATTGACGTTTCAATCCACGAAGTTTGCCATCACGACCAAAGAAGGTAGGGTCAGCCCCCCCTTCTTCATGGGGGCCGTTATCACTGGTAAAAATCACAATGGTATTTTCGTCCAGTCCTTTCTCCTTTAATTTGTTCAAAACTTCTCCTACATAATAATCCAAGCGAGTAATCATGCCGGCAAACTGCGCATGGGTGTGTACCGACGGATTATATCTTGATCCTTCCTGTCCACCCCAAGTTTTATCTTCAAAAAACTTCTTTTGATAACCTGTCAGAATAGAATCTTCGGGCTGCGCCAGCTCTGCATGAGGAAGCGTATAAGTAAAAATACCAAAGAAAGGTTGCTTGCCATCCTGTTTATCCAACCATTTCATTGCTTCTTCATGGATCATATCCGCAGAATATTGCGGACGTTTGAAATAGTCCTTACCAAACATAGGATAGTTGATATTCTCATCCATCACTACACGAACCACTGCCGTATCACCAGCCGATTTACTATACCGGTTCAGGAAATTCGGATAATATAAATGAGCCTGAAACTGACAAATATAACCATAATATTCATCAATACCCCGTTTGTCCGGCGTAGACACAGATCCCTCATAGCCCCCTGCCCATTTACCAAACATACCGGTAGTATAACCGTTATCTTTCATTATTTCAGGTATAATCACATGACCGGGATCGTATGGATGTTGCCCCACCACGGCATATTCCTTATTATTTCCATACATCACAACAGGGGCATCGCGCCAGTACTCTTTGTTCCCACGTACTTCACAATGTCCGGAATGTTGTCCGGTCATAAATGACGCACGTGATGGAGCACTCACCGGACTACCGGCATACGCTTGTGTAAAACGCATACCTTCTTTAGCCATATTATCAATATTCGGTGTACTGATGTAGGACTGACCATAACACCCTAAATCACCATAACCCATATCATCACACATAATATAAATGATATTCGGTTTAGGAGTTTTCTGAGCATAAGCGCCTAATAGAGGAAATGCTAATCCACTGGTTAAAAGAAAGAGGTTTCGATTTTTCATATATTCTGTTTTTTACTGAATTTAATAATTACTACTCCTGCTATAAACATCGGCAATTTAGAGAAAATATCCTAGGCTGCAAAGCTATAGAAGAAAAAAATATCATTCACCTACTCTCGATAATAAGGATTCAATTTCACAGGAATAGGAGCATGAGTTTCTTGAATCCACTTCATCAGTTTCTGATAAAGTTCTCCTCGCTTTACAGGATTTGAACCTGATAGATCTTGTGATTCTCCCAGATCATTCTTCAAATTAAACAGTTCCATAGACTTATCTTCATAATGATATATCAATTTCCAATCACCTGAACGAATACTGGAATAAGGTTTTGCACGGAAATCTCTTCCCCCGTTTAAATAAGACTCCAAATAAGCCGGAAAATGCCAGAAAAGATCACGTTCCGTCTCATTATTATTTATAAGCGTAAAAATATCTTTTCCATCTAAGTTAGCAGGAATCTTACCCTGTGCCAAAGTAACAAAAGTTGGATAAAAATCAACTCCTGTTATTGGAACAGATGAACGGATGCCTCCTTCTATTTTACCAGTCCACCTTATAATCAACGGCACACGGCTCCCACCTTCATAAGGCATTCCCTTTCCTCCATTTAACGGATAATTGTCTGTCACTGGTTCCGAACCTCCATTATCTGAATAAAAAATGACTATTGTACGATCTGCTATTCCTAATGTCTTAATAACTTGGCATATCCTATCAACACTATCATCTAGTTTTTCAATCATTGCAGCATATATAGGATTCTTATGATATTTACCGGGAGTTTTATTACGATATTTATTTATCAATGAATCAGGTGCTTGCAAAACCGTATGTACGGCATGATGGGACAAATGTAAGAAAAAAGGACCTTCACTATGAGATTTTATAAAAGAAACAGCTTCTTCAGTCAACCGATCAGTAAGATATTCACCCAATATACCTTCTTCTAATCCCACATGACATTTACTTTTATCAGGCAGACAATAGGGATAAAAATAAGAATAGGGAGCTCCTGCTCTATTACCGCCCACATTCCATATAAATCCCTGTGACAAGGGTCCTGTACCGTCCTCATCATCCCCCAAATGCCACTTCCCGATATGACCACACTGATAACCCTGTTCTTGCAAAGCCTCGGCCATAGTCACAAAGTCGGCACAGACATCTTCTACATTGGGAATAGCTATATATTTACGTTTGGTACGATCACCACGGTCGGGAGGACTAACTGTATATACTCCATGGCGTGGTGTGTACATTCCTGTCATCATACAAGCACGGCTAGGTGCTGAATTGGCGGCTGCAGCGTAAGCATTGTCAAACAATATTCCTTCTGTAGCAAGACGGTCTATATTAGGAGTTTCATAATAATCACTGCCCATTACACCCAAATCCGTCCAACCTAAATCATCAGCCAAAATAAACACGATATTAGGTTTTTCTTTTGTAACTATATCGATAGAAAAGCTCTGTTGTATTCCTACGGTACACAACACTACAGTAGTCAATCCTATTTTCTGAAATCTCATTTTATTTCGATTTTTCTAAGTTTAAAAACCAAACAAGACCGTCTCCATACGTTATTCCGCATTTGAGACAGCCTCATTCGTATCACACTATAAATTACCAACCAGGATTCTGTTCCAGTTCTGGGTTCAATAATATTTCGGTAGTCGGTACTTGATACAAATAATATTTATCTAACCAACCTTTACCTTCTTTTAGAGGATCATTGAAAAGATACAAATTACCTTCCGTCAATGAACCGTCAGTTCCATCAGAATAACCAGTTTCAGGATTATATAAAGTCATATTATTTTTCATTGCCTCTTCTTTACTCATCCAAAGACCAGTTGCAGGTTTATTGAGGAACCACGGAGCCATACGCCAACGACGGATATCATAAATACCAAATCCCTCACCCATCAATCTATAATACGTTCGCGACGAATTTCCCATAAGACAGGATCAACCAAAATACCACTTTCATTACCTTTAGGATAGTATTTTCCACGGTTAGGATCAAAACTATCATTAATGTCAGCAACCACCATTTTGACTACACCGGCACGATCACGTAACTTATTGATTGTTTTGTCTGCAACCCCTTGGTCAAATACTCCCAATTCAAATTTGGCTTCAGCTTCATTCAACAGGACTTCTTCAATTTTAAAAATAGGTTTGTCAGCTGTATTCAAATTACCATTATTAAAGCTGGTTTCCCAGTTATCCCAATTCTTCCATACATAGTAGCCTGAACGGCAAGTCACAAATGCTCCAGTACCTAATCTTGGTATTTCAGGTACAAGTGATGCACTCCAGTTCTGCCCAGGCAAACGTTTCATACCAACACCCGGGTTACTGCAACTTTCATTTGCTCCCATAATATCAATATATTCACGGTCTGCCGGATTGTCTGTATACGACAGGTAGGATAGTCGCCTTTTCCAGATTTTACTTTATAAGGAGGTATAACCGTGTGATACAAACGCGGGTCACGGTCACGAAATACCGCATACATGTCCTTATTTCCATGGTAGCCCGATCCGTCAGCCAAAATCGGCTTGCCATTCTTCATCAAATAAAGATCTACCGTATTCTGGTTCATCTCCACATAGTGTGAAGAAGTATGTTCAATATAACTCATGCCCATAGGATTTATATCCTTCACATAAGATTTATAGAGAATGATACCTGGAACTTGTCCCAAATCCTCTGTTGTCCACATTTCACCATATCCGGCACCGGGTTGACCGTCTGTTCCTGTGTAAAGAGTAGGATAAGCGGCCATTAATAACTCGGATGCGCGTACACACTCTTGCAGATATTTTTCAGCATCACCCAATTCATGATATTTCCTCCATGTACCTTCACGTAATCCGAAACGCGAAATAACGGCACGTACACAATCTTGGTTAATCGTATTGTCCCCATCCTGTGATGTGAAATTTCCAATATTCTGTTCCGCCCATTGCAGACGTTCCAATACCTTGTCGGCTACGGTTTTTCTATCCACACGAGGTCCATAAGCTTCGGGAGAATCTTCCTGCAATACCTGGTCCACCCAAGCACATCGCCAAAACGATCTATCAATCCATATACCAAAAGAATGAAAAAATATCCTACTGCACGCCAATGGTCTTTCTGAGCCTCTGTCATACTAGAATTATCAATGTGTGAAAGCATGATATTAACACGGCGGATAAATGATTTAAAATCCCAGCCATTACCGGATGCTACACTGGCAACTGTCTGATAAGCAAATTCATTGTAGCCACTTTCATATTTTTGCTGAAAGTATCCTGCTGCCATATCGCCCTTATACTGTCCGTCTTGTCCGAATCCTTGTAAGGAAGTGCGAATAGTATTATTTGTAAACATCTCATAACAAGGCCACATAAAAGCCTTGAAGTTATCGTAGGAATTGAATGCATTATTCTCCGTCAAGTCTGTAACAGGAGTCTTTTCCAAGAAACTATCATTACAACTAGAGAGGCTGATTCCTGCGAGAATTGCTAAACTTATAAATAATCTTTTCATATACTCGTACTAATTTAAGGTTTATAATGTAAGATTAAGCCCAAAGGATACTGTGCGGAATGCGGGATAATCCCATTTCAGCGTTTCCGGGTCGATACCCTTTGGCAATGATGAGAGCGTTGCCAGATTTTCTACACTGACAAAAGCACGTAACTGCGACAAAGATATTTTGGTAATCCATGCTTTGGGGAATGTATATGACAAAGTAACATTCTTGATACGCAGATAAGAAGCATCGGACAAGTACTTGTCTGACTGGCGGTAATTAGAGCTTGGTTACCATAGTTGCCATAAATACGTGGGAACTCAGCATTAGGATTAACTGCTGTGTAATCACCATTGGCAGCATCTACCGGTTGCCAGTAATCACCCAAACCTTTATATAAAGGAATAAACTTAAAGTCAGAATATAATGGGAAAGTCAATGTATTGGCAATCCATTTATCGCGTTTACCGGTTCCTTGCAAAAAGGCACTCAAATCAAAACCTTTATAGTTTAATCCTAGATTAATACCATAAAGATAACGAGGAGTTTCATTACCAATCACTTTACGGTCGCCCGGATTATTCAACGTATTGTTGCCGCTGGAAATCATATTTGTCCCTCTTTCATCATCCATTAAGTTCTTGAACTTCACATCACCCGGACGAGGATTATAGCCATCTATGCTTGGAACGCCATCCTTTAATTTCCATGAAGAAGTATCGACAAAATCGTCTACGGTATAATAACCATCTGTTTCATATCCCCAGATTTCGCCTAATTCCTTACCTTTATAAAACTCCCAAAATGTATATGTTCCACCCGTCAGCGCATTCGTCTTTTGGCTGCTTAATATGTAGGATGAGTTACTGTCATACTTCACAATCTTTGACTTGCTGTCGGACAGGTTGAAACCGACTCGGTAGCTCACCTTTCCAATCTGGTCGCGCCAATTGAAACTCAGTTCCCAGCCACGTGTACGCATATCTGCCGTATTCTGATAAGGAGCATCCGCACCTACTACAGCAGGCAATTGCACACCCGGAGCAAGCATGCCGTTCGTATTACGCTGATACCAGTCAAAAGTACCTGTAAAGCGATTACTGAACATAGAGAAATCAATACCGATGTCTAATGTCCCTACCTTTTCCCAAGTAAAGTTACGACTTACCAATGAAGGAATAGAAGTAATAGCGGTTACATAATTACCATTGGATATCCAACCATTGTATTTATTATTCACCGCCATAGTTGGAATAAACGAATAAGCAGGCACGTTCTGGTTACCAATCATACCATAAGAAGCACGTAGCTTCAAAGAACCTAACCAATTCTGAGTACTTTCCATGAATTTTTCCTGTGCAATGTTCCAACCGGCCGAAACAGAGGGGAAGAAACCGTAACGTGATTCTTTAGGAAACTTAGAAGAACCGTCATAACGTCCGTTTACTTCCAGCAAATATTTATCCTGATAGTTGTAATTCACACGGAAGAATCCGCCGCGAACAGAAAACTCATTATACTTGTCCGTAGCTTTCAATGTAGATGTACCCGAACCCAATGAAGGCACCTCAATAACAGCTTGTCCATAGGATAAAGCCTCCATTGTTTCCTGATAACTGGATTCTTGATTGAAACCTGCCATTATCTTAAACTTATGATTACCCAATGAGAAATCATAAGTACCATACAAGTTGATTGAGTTATAGTCGGTATATCTTTTCTTTTTTGTAGATAGTCATTGGTCGGAGTCGTGTCTTTACCACCTTGCACAGTAGTATATACCACACTTCCCGTATACCAGCTATAATCATATATATTCTTGTCGAAAGTATATTCAAATGCTATTTCAAATCCCTTTAATGGCTTCAATATAGACTTCAGGAAAATACGAGGATTGTCATACAATGTTTTTCTGGATTGGACCAACGTATCTGATTGGACGGAGTAAAGAAAGGTAATCCATCGCCTGCAGCAGAAATACCTTCCGGCATATTGCTTCCGGATAGAAAGAAGCAAGACGAGTACTGTAAACAGCGCCCAAAGCAGACTTTGGCTCCATTCTTTTACTATGTGCATAGCTAAAAGTGGCTTCCTGAGTAAACCATTTTGTAACATTGGCAGATATAAATCCACTGACATTCATTCGTCTGTATTTATCCTTGTCAGTAATCAGCACACCGTCATTATCAATAAATCCGGCAGAAAGACGATAACGGAGCTTATCAGTACCACCTGTCATTGATATATTATGTGTATGCTGGAAACTAGTCTCAAGCATGTTCTTCACCAAGTCCTTTTCATTCATATAATAAACAGCCCCATCCGTATCTTTAAAGATACCATCGCCGACAGTAGGAATAGAAGACGGATTATTACGATATTGCTCCAAATATCCCATCCATTTGCTTACACTAGGCGAACCCATTGTCCAGAATTGATCTCCGGCTGCATCAGAATAGGCCTGCAAATATTCCATCAACGGTGCCTGTTCTGGCAAATTCATGGCAGTTGCAAAGGCAAAGTTATTATTATAATTCAGTTGGAAAGAAGTTTCTCCTTTCGGACGTTGGTAGTAACCAAAATTACACCACCGGCAGCACGGGCACCATAAATGGCAGCTGAAGCAGCATCTTTCAACACTGTAACCGTTTCAATATCCTCAGGATTAACCATATCCAAGTCTCCTTCCACATTGTCAATTAAAATCAAAGGCTTGATAGCACTACCATAAGAACCATCATCATTTTTAATACCTACAGAATAAGCGCCACGAATCTGGAATGACTTACTTTTACCTGGAGCATTGCCATCACTAGACACAAACAAGCCGGGAACCGTACCTTGCAATGCATCAGCAGCTTGTGACAAAGGACGATTGCCTATCACTTCATCCATCTTGACCGAGGCAACGGCTCCTGTCAGGTTTGCTTTTTTCTGCGAACCGTATCCCACTACCACCACTTCATCTAAAGTTTCAGTGTCCTCACGTAATACCACCTGAATAGTTTTTGTATCACGTACAGTTACCTCTTGAGATTTATAACCAATATAACTGATTTGTAACTTCACAGGAAATTCAGAAACTTCTAAAGAAAATTTTCCATCAAAATCTGTGATACACCCGTTAGTAGATCCCATTACCACAACAGAAGCACCAATAACTGGTTCTTTTGCCACATCCATAACCAATCCGGTAATTGCATTTTGTCTTGATTGCTGGGGTTTATAAACAGAAATATGCTCCCCTTCCACTTTATAACGGATATTTTTCCCTACAAACAACATCTCAAGCACCTCTTCCACACTTTTATTTTTAACATCAATAGATACTTTCTCATTCATATTAATATCATTATTACGAACAAGGAAAGAGTAGCCGGTCTGTTTTTCAATCTCATAAAAAACCCGACTCAAAGCCACTGAACGCTGTTGTATAGAAAGTTTTGCCTCCTGAATAGGCAATGCGGCCATAGTGACATTTCCCCATAGTAGAAATGAAACTATCCATACAAGAGAGAGGCAATGCCCCCTACGAACTTTACAAAAGTTTTTTTCATACTTAGAATTTTTAGTTAACAATTATTTAAGCATGTACTTTTCACAGTACTTTTTATCTATCAGTTACCGGTCTGTAATAACTATTGTTTTTCCTTTCTTTCTCCACATAAACTTATTATCCACATCTAAATAAGAAAGAATTTCATCCAAAGTCAGATTCGTATCTATACTTCCTGAAAAATATTCAGTATACACTTTCCGAGACTGCACAAGTATCTGTACATCATATTTTTTCCCGATTGTTTTCAAAATATCAAATAACTTTTCATTAACAAATACCAGTCTTCCTGTAGTCCATGCTGCTTGAGATACCGCATCTATCTTTCTCATAGACAATACCTTATCATTTTTATTATAAACAGCTTGCTCATCAGGAGAAAGAAGAATATTCTTTTTAGCATCTGAAGTAGTGTAAACATTCACACTACCTTCCACAAGGCTCACTTTTATTTCCGCATCATCAGGATAAGAAGCCACATTAAATGTTGTACCTAATACTTTTATATTCAATTCCCCCGTATGAACAATAAAAGGCTTGAGCATATTTCTAGAAACTTTGAAATAAGCCTCACCTGAAAGAAAAACTTTCCGGTCAGTCCGCTGCTGCAAAGAAACATCATACTTTAAAACCGTCCCCCATTCAGAAAAACAATGGTACTATCAGGCAATAATAATTTCGAACTGGCCCCCTGGGGAACCTCAATCTGACAATAAGAAGGAGTAAGAACTTCTTGACCAGACGAATGATATAAATAAAAGAATGTTATACTACAACCAATCAGTAAAGTCCATATAGCAACGCTTCTCCAAACGCTTATTTTACGGAAAAAAGAATGTTTACGAGAAGAATAGAAATTCAATGTATCACACAATTGCTCAAAGTTTTGCTCTTTCCTGCGTGCAAACCAAGAAGAGGATGCCAATGCATAAGAACGGGCTATTTCACGATATTTTTCGCGACAAGCATTCTCCCTTTTCAGTAATATAGTTAGTTTCTGCATATCTTCAGACGAGATTTCGCCTTTCAGATAATCCAGCATTATTCGTTCAAATTCATCTATTTGGCTGTTCATTTTATATCTTTGGAATTATCTACTATAGATAATACACAAGCAACAGACAAAACATTTAAGCCAAAAACAGATTTTTTTCATTCTTTTTTTAGAAAAGAAAAAATAATAGAATCCCTACTCTAGATTCCCACCTTTTCTCTTATTTTATCCATGGCATTTTTTACATGTACTCTGACTGTATTGACTGAAATATTATTTTTATCTGCAATCTCTTGAGGAGTCAGATTGGAATAAAGATATTGCTCAAAAATGAACCTGCATTTATCAGGCAAGGAAGACACTATATTTTGGACTGATTTTTCCAAATCAGCTAATTCCATTTCTTGCAAAGGCGAACACTCGGAAGCACAAAATTCTTCTTGATACTCAAGTAATGCTTCACGGTATTCATCTATAATTCTTTCACGGCTGTGAAGCGAACGGAGGTAATTCAAACACCCGTTCTGAATAGCACGTATCAAATAAGCATGAATAGGAAAAGATAACTCACCACGCCTATACCATATTTTAGCAAAAGTTTCATTAACTATATCTTGCGCTTCCACAGGGTTAAAGATATAAGAATTAGCACAAGCACAGAGATAGACAAAATAGCTATTATATAAAACCTCAAAAGCTTTTTCTTCTCCTTTGTTTATTCTTTCAATCAAATCTTTATCTACTATACTTGCATCCATCTTTATTAAGACTATTAATATTGCAAATATAGCATTTCTTAAAAACATCATGCCAATAAAACTATTTCTTATTAAAAAACTCTAGTAATAATCAACTGAAAAAAGAAATAAGTTCCAGCTCATAATCTGAAGAATAATACCTAACTTTGTTTCCGACGAAAATCAAACCCTAAATAAAATGAACAAAAAGCTATTATTCTCCCTGTTACTGGCAGGAACAGCTTTCACCGGACATGCCGATGAGGCTAGGTTACTCCGTTTCCCCGCTACCAATGGCTCCGACATTGTCTTTTCTTACGCCGGAGATCTGTACAAAGCACCTTTGAATGGAGGAGAAGCACAAAAGCTGACTTCTCATATCGGTTATGAAATGTTCGCACGTTTTTCTCCGGATGGAAAATCAATTGCTTTCACCGGTCAATATGACGGTAACACTGAAGTATATCTCAACCGATGGAGGCGAACCCCAACGGCTTACCTATACAGCAACAAACAGCCGGGATGACTTAGGAGACCGAATGGGTCCCAATAACATTGTAATGACTTGGACACCAGATGGAAAAAACATAGTCTACCGCAATCGTATCAGTGACGGTTTCGATGGCAAGCTGTGGAGTATATCGAAAAACGGAGGAATGTCCGAAGTGATTCCATTACCCGAAGGAGGTTTTTGCAGCTATTCCCCCGATGGAAAAAAGCTGGCTTACAACCGGGTTATGCGAGAATTCCGTAATTGGAAATATTATCGCGGTGGCATGGCAGATGACATTTGGATTTATGATCCGGCTGCCAAGAAAGTAGAGAATATCACCAATAATATTGCACAAGATATTATCCCTATGTGGATAGGAGAGGAAATCTACTTTATTTCCGATCGGGATCGCACCATGAATATCTTTGTTTATAATATCCGGACCAAACAAACTGAAAAAGTAACCCACTATACGGATTATGATGTAAAATTCCCCAGCAGTAACGGACAAATTATTGTCTACGAACATGGAGGATACCTCTATAAACTGGATCCTAAAACGCGCAAATCAGAAAAAATCTCCATCACGCTGACTTCAGACAATATCTATGCCCGAAAAGAAATGAAACGGGTAGCAGATAACCTGACTGCCGCCAGTCTTTCACCGGATGGGCACCGCCTGGCAGTAACTGCCCGCGGAGAGGTATTCGATGTTCCTGCCGAAAAAGGGGTAACCCGTGATATCACCCGCACCCCGGGAGCCAATGAACGGGAAGGGGAATGGAGTCCGAACGGTAAACAAATAGCCTATATCAGTGACCGTACCGGTGAAACTGAAATCTGGCTGCAATCTATCGAAGGGGGTGATCCCATCCAACTGACCCAAAACAATGATACTTATATCCGCCAACTGATGTGGAGCCCGGACAGCAAGAAAATACTTTATACCGACCGTAAAAACCGTATCGTAGAAGTTGATATTGCCTCAAAAGCGAAACGGACTGTCATGCAGAATCCGGAAGGAGAGTTCTATGAAGTAAACTATTCACCAGACAGCCAGTGGATTACCTATACTAAATCCGGAGCTAATAACATGAGTGTCATTTATGTATACCATCTGACTTCAGGTAAGGAATATCCGGTAACCGAAAAATGGTACAATTCTTCTTCACCTGTTTTCAGCACAGATGGAAAATACCTCATATTCAGTTCCGAAAGAGATTTTAATCCCATTTACAGCCAGACAGAGTGGAACCATGCCTATAATCGTATGGGAGGAGTCTATATGGCCATGCTCGCCAATGATACGCCATCACCTTTATTACCTTCGGATGAAATGGTCAGCATAGAACAACAGGCAACTGATGCTGTCAATAAAAAAACGGAAGCCACAAATAATGCAGTTAAAATTGATCCGGAAGGCTTGCCCGGAAGACTGATTAAACTGCCTTTACAAGCAGGTAACTACGATAATTTCTATTCAGACGGTAAAAAAGTGTGGTATGCCAGTGGTAGAAGTACCAAAGTATATGATTTGACCGAACAAAAAGAAGAAACCGTGGCCGAAGGAGCATATATGGATGTAGCTGCCAATCATAGGAAAGCATTGTTCTTTAAAGGAAATAATCTGTATATCTGTGATTTTCCATGCACTAAAGCCTCATTGGAAGAGAACGTCAACTTGGACGACATGATTGCTCCCATTGACTACAGTCAGGAATGGGCTCAGATATTCGATGAAACATGGCGGGCTTTCCGTGACGGATTCTATCTGGAAAATATGCATGGAGCAGACTGGAATGCGATTAAAGAAAAATATGCTGTATTAGTTCCCCATGCAAAAACCCGTCTGGACTTGAACTATATCATCGGTGAGATGATTGCCGAGCTGGCTTGCGGACACGCTTATGTGAGTCCGGGTGAAATAAAAGGTCCCGAACGTATTCCAATGGGATTACTGGGAGCTGAACTGAGTCGTGACAAGAGTGGCTTCTACCGTATTGACAAAATTCTACCGGGTGCAATTTACAGTCAGAAACTGCGTTCTCCCCTTACAGAACCGGGTATCGGAGTAAAAGAAGGAGATTATATCACAGCTATTGATGGCATTTCAACAGCTACTGTTGATAACATTTACAGTCTGCTGGCAGGCAAAGCCAATGTCTTGACTGAACTAAGCATAAACCGTACCGCATCAAGTAAAGGAGCACGTAAAGTAGTCATTAAACCATTAGACAATGAATACCCATTGTATCATTATAACTGGGTACAGAATAATATCAAAAAAGTGGAAGAAGCAACTAATGGCCGTGTAGGCTATGTCTACATTCCCGATATGGGACCGGACGGCCTGAATGAATTCGCCCGCTACTTCTATCCCCAACTCGATAAAGAAGCCTTGATTATTGATGACCGTGCCAATGGAGGTGGTAATGTATCTCCAATGATTATCGAACGTTTGCTTCGTGAACCCTATCGCCTGACCATGCGTCGTGGATCAACTAAAATCGGTACCATTCCTGATGCAACACTAGTGGGGCCGAAAGTATTGCTGATCAATAAATACTCGGCTTCAGACGGTGACTTGTTCCCATGGAGTTTCAAGGCAAATAAGATCGGTAAAGTTATCGGTACTCGTACATGGGGTGGAATTGTCGGTATCAGTGGTCCGTTACCTTATATGGATGGTACGGATGTGCGTGTTCCGTTCTTTACCAATTATGATGCAAAGACCGGTCAATGGATAGTAGAAAATCATGGAGTGGACCCTGATATTCTGATTGATAATGATCCGGTAAAAGAACAGTCAGGTGAAGACCAGCAGTTGAATAAAGCTATTGAAGTAATTCTACAAGAGCTGAAGGATCGCAAACCGTTACCTTCTGTTCCGGCTCCGAGAACTTATAAAGATTTGGGAGTGGAATAAAAAGCCCGTAAATTAAACATATAAATGATGCAGCCGAAAGAACTATAATCTTTCGCTGCATCATTATAAATCTTCTAATCTTACCGCCTATATATCGTACAATTGCTATTTGTACAAATAAATATAATAATTTGGAGGTATATATATTATAATATTCCTCCAAAAAGTGTCATCAAAAAGAAATCTATATACATAACAAGAAGTTTTTTATTTCTGTTCTTTCCATATATCTCCCCGACTTTCATTATCTTTGCAATCACTTAATAACAAAGATATTAAATAACAAAAAATAGATCATGGAATACAATTTCAGAGAGATTGAAAAGAAATGGCAGCAAAGATGGGCAGAGAACCATACCTATCAAGTGACTGAAGACGAAAGCAAAAAGAAATTCTACGTATTGAATATGTTCCCTTATCCGTCGGGAGCCGGATTGCACGTAGGACATCCGTTGGGATACATAGCCAGTGATATTTACGCCCGTTACAAACGCTTGCAAGGTTTCAACGTGCTGAACCCGATGGGATATGACGCATATGGACTTCCTGCAGAACAATACGCTATACAAACCGGACAACACCCTGCCATCACCACTGTGAACAATATCAACCGCTATCGTGAACAGTTGGACAAAATCGGCTTCTCTTTTGATTGGAACCGTGAAGTACGTACTTGTGAACCAGGATATTACCATTGGACTCAGTGGGCTTTCCAACAAATGTTCAACAGCTATTATTGTAACGATACACAGCAGGCACGCCCCATCAGCGAACTAACGGAAGCATTTGCCCGATACGGCAACGAAGGACTGAATGCGGCTTGCAGCGAAGAACTCAGCTTTACAGCCGAAGAATGGAATGCCAAAAGCGAAAAAGAACAACAGGAAATCCTGATGAACTACCGCATTGCCTATTTGGGAGAAACCATGGTGAACTGGTGCCCGCAACTAGGAACTGTTCTTGCCAATGACGAAGTGGTGGATGGCGTTTCGGAACGCGGCGGTTTCCCCGTCGTTCAGAAAAAAATGCGCCAATGGTGTTTACGCGTATCGGCTTACGCACAACGGCTGCTGGACGGACTGGACACTGTGGACTGGACTGATTCACTGAAAGAAACACAGCGTAACTGGATTGGACGCTCGGAAGGTACGGAAGTACAATTCAAAGTGAAAGACAGTGATATTGAATTCACTATCTTTACTACCCGTGCAGATACCATGTTCGGTGTAACCTTCATGGTACTGGCGCCCGAAAGCGAACTGGTTCCCCAACTTACTACTGAAGCACAGAAAGCCGAAGTGGAAGCCTATCTGGACCGCACCAAGAAACGTACGGAACGTGAACGTATCGCCGACCGCCGCGTAACCGGTGTATTCAGTGCTCATACGCCATCAATCCGTTTACCGGCGAGGCTGTTCCCGTATGGATCAGTGATTACGTATTGGCAGGTTATGGAACAGGCGCATCATGGCGGTTCCTGCTCACGACAGCCGTGACTACGCTTTTGCAAAACATTTCAATCTGCCTATCGTTCCGTTGGTAGAAGGTTGTGATGTAAGTGAAGAAAGTTTCGATGCCAAAGAAGGTATTGTTTGCAACTCACCCCGCAAGGATGTCACTCCTTATTGTGACCTTTCTTTAAACGGACTGACCATCAAAGAAGCTATCGCAGCTACCAAAGAATATGTGAAAACCCACAATTTGGGACGCGTGAAAGTGAATTATCGTCTTCGTGACGCCATCTTCTCACGCCAGCGCTATTGGGGTGAACCGTTCCCTGTATATTACAAAAACGGTATGCCTTATATGATTGACTCATCTAAATTGCCGCTTGAACTTCCCGAAGTAGCTAAGTTCCTGCCAACCGAAACAGGCGAACCTCCATTGGGACATGCCACCAAGTGGGCTTGGGATGTAGAAAAAGGTGAAGTCGTGGAAAACAACTTGATTGACAACGTCACTATATTCCCGCTTGAACTGAATACCATGCCGGGCTTCGCAGGTTCATCCGCATACTATCTGCGCTATATGGACCCACACAACGCACAAGCACTAGTATCAGAAAAGGCAGATCATTACTGGCAAAATGTAGATCTCTATGTAGGCGGTACCGAACATGCTACGGGTCACTTGATTTATTCTCGTTTCTGGAACAAGTTCCTGCATGATCTGGGCGTAAGTATCAAGGAAGAACCATTCCAAAAATTAGTAAACCAAGGAATGATTCAGGGACGAAGCAATTTTGTATATCGCATCAAAGACACCAACACCTTTGTGTCATTGAACCTGAAAGACCAGTACGAAACCACTCCGCTGCATGTGGATGTGAATATTGTATCCAACGATATTCTGGATGTAGAAGCTTTCAAAGCATGGCGTCCTGAGTATAACGATGCTGAGTTTATCCTGGAAGATGGAAAATATATCTGCGGATGGGCGGTAGAGAAGATGAGTAAATCCATGTACAACGTAGTCAATCCGGATATGATTGTCGAGAAATACGGTGCCGACACGCTGCGTATGTACGAAATGTTCCTCGGTCCGGTAGAACAGTCCAAACCTTGGGATACCAATGGTATTGACGGTGTTCACCGTTTCTTGAAGAAACTGTGGAATCTGTTCTATAGCCGCACAGACGAATTCTTGCCTGTAGAGGGTGAACCGACTAAAGAAGAGTTGAAAGCAATTCATAAGCTGATTAAAAAGGTAACCGGAGATATTGAAACTTTCTCTTACAACACTTCTATCAGTGCATTCATGATTTGTGTAAACGAACTTACTTCATTGAAATGTCGCAATAAAGAGGTATTGAGCAATCTCATCATCCTGTTAGCTCCGTTCGCTCCACATTATGCAGAAGAACTTTGGGAAGCTCTGGGAAATACCACCAGCGTATGCGATGCACAATGGCCTGCATTCAATGAAGATTACCTGAAAGAAGACACTGTAAAATACACTATCTCTTTCAATGGTAAAGCACGTTTCACCATGATTTCGCCGCTGATGCTGATAACAATACCATTCAGACAACAGTTATGGCAGATGAACAAGCCCAGAAATGGATTGAAGGCAAAACCCCGAAAAAGGTAATCATCGTTCCCAAAAAAATTGTAAACATCGTATTATAATCGATACTATCCTTGAGGTGTGTCAAAAGCAGTAACTTTTGACACACCTTTCTACTTACATTAAAAACAATCCTCATTACCATGGACCAAATATTAAAAATCAAACTAGGCAGAGAGGTAAAAGACTATTTATCCATTACCTTCGGACTGATTTGCTATGCACTGGGATGGGCGGCTTTCTTACTGCCTTATCAAATAACTACAGGCGGAGTAACCGGTATTTCAGCCATTATATATTATGTTACAGGCATTGAAATCCAGGTTTCTTATTTTATTATCAACGCTGTTTTTTTAGGTTTCGCATTAAAGATACTAGGACCTAAATTCAGCCTTAAAACCATTTATGCCATCTTTATGCTGACATTCCTATTATGGCTCTTTCAAGCATTATTGAAGAACCCGGATGGTACACTGCCGCAATTGTTAGGACCGGGACAAGAATTCATGGCTTGTGTAGTAGGTGCCGGCTTGCTGGGATTTGGTATCGGCATTGTTTTCTGCAATAATGGAAGTACCGGCGGAACGGATATCATTGCCTGGATTATCAATAAATATAAAGATGTAACCCTTGGCCGCATGATGATGTATTGTGATATTGTCATCATATCCTCCTGCTATTTCATATTCCATGACTGGAAACGGGTGTTATTTGGTTTCTGCGTATTGTTTATTATGAGCATTGTGATTGATTATGTTATAAACAGTTCACGCCAATCCGTACAGTTCCTTATTTTCTCGCGTAAACATGATGAAATAGCCGAAGGAATCACCAAACAAATAGATCGTGGAGTTACCTTATTGGATGGTACAGGATGGTATAGCAAACAAGGAATCAAGGTCGTAGTGGTACTGGCAAAGAAAAGCCAGTCACTGGATATATTCCGATTGGTGAAAGATATTGATCCCAATGCATTTATATCACAAAGTAATGTGGTAGGAGTGTATGGCGAAGGATTCGACAAACTAAAAATAAAGTAACTAAAAAATAATCTCTTCCATTGCTTCACTGTTTCTGCATTGAAAAACAAGAACGATGAAGCAATGATAAGATTACTACATATCGGTTAATCTATTTTCTCAAATTTCTATTTTATACAATATATGTCTGCATAACCAATGCCCTTGTTCCACCAAAGGATGATCGAACTCTTTTTCAAAATGCATTCCTATTTTCTGCATGACCCGTTCAGAGCGTTTATTGGGTATGGCAGTGAACGAATATACCGTTTTAAAAGGTAAATTATCACTCGCATAATCCAGACAGGCAGAAGCGGCTTCTGTGGCATATCCCTTTCCCCATGCATCCCGGCACAACCGCCAGCCTATTTCCACTCCGGGAGTAAAATCCGACTCGAAAGCAATATTATGAAAACCCACATAGCCTAGAAAATTCTGAGTTTCTTTACATTCTACAGCATACAAACCATAACCATATTCTTCAAATTCTTTCCGGATACGACAATAAAAAGCCATCGTCTCTTCCTCTGTCAAAGTAGTGATAAAGAATTCCATTACTTCTTTATCACTGTTCATACGGACAAACGGAAGAATATCTTCTTCCTCCCAGTCCCGTAACAACAAATGAGGAGTTTCTATATATACCATACTATCAAGTATCAAATGATACCAACAAAAATAATCAAAAATTGAAAATACACATAGCAAACAAATTACTATTTACCTTTTCACCTATATTATTCTGTCAGGAATTATCTTACTTTGGTTCATTCTCAGTATCTTTGCATTCAATTAATATGATATAAAATGAAAAAGAAATTAGTATTTGCTACAAACAATGCTCATAAACTGGATGAAATATCCTCCATTCTAGGAGAAAAAGTTGAATTATTGAGTTTGAAAGATATCCATTGCCATGTTGATATCCCCGAAACTGCTGATACGTTGGAAGGCAATGCGATGCTGAAAGCGGAGTATATTTATAAAACTACGGTTTAGACTGTTTTGCCGACGATACAGGCCTGGAAGTGGAAGCTTTGAATGGTGCTCCGGGTGTTTATTCCGCCCGTTATGCCGGAGGCGAAGGACACAATGCGGAAGCCAATATGCAAAAATTATTGCAGAATATGCAGGGAGTGCAAAATAGAAAAGCACAATTCCGCACAGCTATCTGCCTGATTCTGGATGGAAAGAAGCATTTGTTCGAAGGAATTGTAAAAGGTGAGATTATCAAAGAAAAACGAGGTTCGTCAGGTTTCGGATACGACCCTATCTTTGTGCCCGAAGGATATACTAAAACTTTTGCCGAACTAGGCAATGAGACGAAAAACAAAATCAGTCACCGTGCGCTGGCCGTAGAGAAACTTTGCCGGTTTCTGAAGGCGTAACTATATAAATTAGTTATATCATTTGTTTACCTCTATTGAGCCTCATAAAAACAAGTATTCTGTTTTCCTTTGAAAACAATTTTGACGGAATAATGATTTCCATGAGAACCATTATTCCGTCAAAACAAATCTTTAATGAAACAGAAATGTCACTCCTATTCCGATGATAAATCCTTTCCAGAAGAATTCCCCTTTACTTTTAAGAATAACAGAAACGTCTTTTATTAACCACATCTTGTTATCTTTTACAAAAGTCATAATCCCAGCTTCTCCGAAATTTCCAGCATCTTCTTGATAGGTTTCACTGCCTCCTCAGCTACCGCTTCATCCACTGTCACTTCCGGCCATTCATACTTTAACGTATTGTACAGCTTCTCCAGCGTATTCAGACGCATGAAATTACATTCATTGCAAGCGCAGGTACTGTCTTCGGGAGGAGCGGGAATAAAGTTCTTCTCAGGACATTTCTTACGCATCTCGTGCAAAATACCGCTTTCCGTAGCCACAATAAAGTCTTTTTTGTCACTGGCAATGGCATATTTCAACAATCCTGCCGTAGAAGCAACCTTGTCGGCCAGTTTGGAAACGGCTCCTTTACATTCGGGATGAACCAGAACAGCAGCGTCAGGATACTGTTTTTTCAACTCCAGTATTTTCTCCACAGAGAACTGTTCGTGCACATGGCAGGCACCATCCCAAAGCAACATATTGCGTCCTGTAATCGAATTGATATAATTACCCAAATTTCTATCCGGACCGAAAATAATCTTTTCATCTGCCGGGAAACTTTCCACGATCTGCTTGGCATTGGTAGAAGTGACCACCACATCGGTCACCGCTTTAACAGCCGCTGTAGTGTTAACATACGAAATCACTGTATAATCCGGATGCTCTTGGACAAATTTAGCAAACTCATCAGCAGGACAACTGTCGGCCAATGAACAGCCTGCATTCAAATCCGGTACCAGCACTTTTTTATCAGGACAAAGAATCTTAGCCGTTTCACCCATAAAGTGGACACCACACATCACAATGATATCCGCATCCGTTTTAGCCGCCCATTGTGCCAGCGCCAAGCTGTCACCTACAAAGTCGGCAATATCTTGTATTTCGCCCGACTGGTAATAGTGACCTAGGATAAGCGCATTCTTTTCCTTACGCAACTTATCAATTTCAGTTTTCAAATCCAGAGTTTTGTCTACCGGTTCGGTAACATACCCTTTTTTCAACCATTCCTCTTTATTCATTATATCTATATTTTTTCTCCTTCTTTCAAAAAAAGAAATATGGGTATTGATAATATGCAAAGTTAAAAACTTTATGGTTATGACCACCTAAAATAGTGATTTTTATTTCCCCGACTTCAATGTACCTGCATTGCTATCTTCGTTATTCACACGTTTCTGCATGGTTTCATACTTACGTCCAAACTGATATTCCATGATACTTTTGCCACAAACAGGCGGCAGCTCTCTTTCACATACCACCAATTCTTAGAAGGAGCCACTTTACTGAACATTTCTCCTCCCATTCTGTAATTATCAACAAATGGATTCAAAGTCATCACCCCGATATTTAAACGCTTGTATCGATAGGACAATCCCAAGGTATGAAAACTCTCCCCGTATGACAATGTTTCCCCATAGAAATTATTCCGATGATTTTCCATTTGAAAGAATCCGGACCATCTTTTATAAGATGCCATCACTTCGGCCCTGTAATACCAATTGGTATATGTATGATGATAATCCAAGCCACGACTATCATAATAATTTATACCGGTGGAAAAAGAAAAAGTCAAAATATCTTTCAGAGGACCGAGTTTCAATTCCAACTCAGGATTCAATTTCTGCCAACTTAACTGATTGGCATTGGTACGGACAAAACTGTTATTCTTATCTCGTATGGTTTCTTCCATGATAGGCCTGTGCTGATACTGATACGACAAGTGAAAATTACCACTAAACAAACCTTTTCGGAAATCTGCCTCCAACTCATTTTTATATACTGTGAATATCTTTAATTCCGGATTTCCGCTTCTCACCTGTAAAGAGTCAATTAATTGTCTCACATTTCCCATATCGGACAAACCGGGCGATTTACGTGAAATCTGTCCCCGGTAACGGACAAAGACATTATCTGAAAATTGATATCCCAATCTCAAACGGGGCAATAACGAATACCTGTTATATCCTTCCTCTTTCTGTTTGAATCGGGAATAACTGCCTTGCAGTCCAAAAGAATAATTGAAACGATCCATTTTCCCACTGTATTCCACATAAGCTGTCGCATGGGTTTCATGCATCTTTGTTTCAGATGACTCGTTTCCACCATAGGTATTATCCGCCAGACTTTGCTGATATTTCACTCCTGCACTCAATCTGCTCTTCTTGGTTACTTTCCTTTCATAAATACCCTCTCCTATAAATGAGTATTTATTTCCCGATACGGTAGAATAAATATCAGTCAGCAGTTCATTACTCTTCCCCTCCGTATAACTCCTGTCACTTTGAGTGTCAATATATGTAGTCACAGCATTGATAATCAATGACTGGTCATTGTTCAGTTTACATTGAAAATACAAGTCCACCGACGGACGGGAAGTCCGGCCCGTACTATGTTCTTTCATCATCAAAATTTCTTCAGGCTTCTCCCAAATATACAGACTGCTTTGGTTATTCTGCTTGTTCTTATTAAAAGCCCACCGTACAGTGGAATTAAAGAACCATTTCCCCTGATCCTGAAAACTATAATTCAATCCTATATTATACCCATAAGTGGAAATTCTACTCGGAATACCATCTTCCACCCGTGTAAAGGAAGAACCATCCTCATAGCGGAAAGTTTCCCAATTATTACGCCAATAATTATCTACCGAACGATAAACATTATTATAATTCAAACCGAATTCTGACTTTTTATGGTTTATCTTCACTATAAAATTATTGTTTCCAAAAAGTACGTGCGGAGAATCCTGCGCATCCAAAGCCACATATCCACCGGTTTCATGCCGTCTTACAATGTAATCAATCACAGCAGCCGTATGATCCCATATCCGCAAACCGGGAGCATCATGATATTCTATACGAATCACATCTTCAGTACGAAGGACCAATATATCCTGTATCTCGGCATTTACTCCATTTATCCGTAACTGTACATCCCTTCACCGGAGGATGTTACCTTGTTACGCATTTGATCCACTTGTATTCTGCTCAGCTTCATCTGCTGCAATAACGACAGACCATTGCCGGCCGATTTTAACTGATGTGCTGTAGGAAGGATAATTTTCCTGTCGGCGGCATTTATCACACTGGCTCCCGTTACCACCACTTCCTTTAACAGGATCGATTCCGGCGATATCATGATAACGCCTAAATCCTTAGAAACAGCTAAATGATCCAATGATATAATCCGGGAGGTATATCCCATACCGGAAATACAAAGCAGATAACTTCCAGCTTGGATATTCTCCATCATGAACCTTCCTTTACTGTCGGTTACTCCTCCGGCTATAAATATAGAATCCTTTGTCTGCAATACGACATTCGCAAATTCCACCGCTTCATTTTCTGAAACTACTTTTCCTTTAACCTGTACAGTTTGAGCAAAAAGTATGCAGCACATACACAAAAGTGATGTGGCAACCAATATTCTTTTTATCATATTCTTTATCTTAGTGCATTAGTTAATAAAAAGACCGCGATCTTCTACCTTTTATTTCTGTTACTTAGACGCAGGAAATTACTACAGGTTACATTTCAAGAAACACAATGAACAGTTACCAACAATTTCTTTGTATCTATTATATCTATTTTTTTCTCCTTCTTTCAAAAAAAGTAAATATGGTATTAATAATAGGCTGTTTTATAT